>Ga0196977_1000167_pt1 | contig 42128 bp, 33 predicted proteins | sample S3v_1013CmetaG_FD_148634 | JGI IMG/M metagenome (GOLD analysis project Ga0196977, IMG submission 148634) | Soil microbial communities from Anza Borrego desert, Southern California, United States - S3+v_10-13C | ecosystem: Environmental > Terrestrial > Soil > Desert | place: USA: California... | reverse complement strand
ACCCCGTGACCCAGCAGAGCGTCATCCGGGTCTGGGCGCAGACGGCGCTCTCGCCCTTCCAGCGGGGCGTGACCGGGGTGGGCGGCTTCGGCGTCAACCTCCTCGACCGGCTCGGCCGCCTGCGCACGGCCGAGGCCGAGAACGAGCACCTGCGGGCGCGGCTCGCCGAGGTCGAGAACGAGTTGCGCGAGGCGCGGCAGGCGAGCGACGAGAACGAGCGCCTGAAGGGACTGCTCAAGTTCGGCGAGGAGGCCTCGTACCAGACCATCCCGGCCCGCGTCATCGCCCGCGACCCGTCGGTCTGGTTCAACACCGTCATCGTCAACCGCGGCACGAGCCACGGCGTCGACCTCAACATGCCGGTGGCCACGCGCGAGGGCGTCGTCGGCCGCGTCGTCGCCGTCAGCCCTTTGACCAGCCAGATCATGCTCCTGACGGACGAGCGGGCGGCGGCCGGCGCCGCCGTCGGGCAGTTGGGCCAGTCGAACGCGGTCGGGTCGGTGCGCGGCTTCGGCCGCAACGGGCTGCTGGAGATGCGCTACGTCTCGGGGCTGGAGACGGTCAACGTCGGCGACTATGTGGTTACCACGGGGCAGGACGGTATCTACCCACCGGGACTGAACGTCGGGACGGTGGTAGAAGTGACGCCGGGGACGGTCACGACGCCGCACACGATCCGCGTCCGGCCGGGGGCCCGCCTCGACTCGCTCCAAGAGGTGCTCGTCCTGCTCTACCGCCCGCCGCAGCCCTCCGCCCCCGAGCGGACGCTGCCGAACATGGACAGGGGGAAGAAATAGCCGGGAGTCCGGGGGCCGGGGGCCGGGGTCAAAAACATTTTCCCGACTCCGGGCGCCGGGCCCCGGACTGTAGTTGTTATGAAATGGAAACTGGCCGTTTGCGTGGCGCTGGCCGTGGTCTTGCAGTCGAGCCTGCGGGCGCTGTGGCCGCCGCTGGCCTACGCCGACCTGCCGCTCGTCGTGGTGGCCTACTTCGCGCTGCGGCGCGACGCCGTGCAGGCCGTGGTGATCGCGACGGTGGCGGGGCTGGGGACGGACGTGCTCTCGAACGGGCTGCTCGGGGCCAACGGCTTCTCGAAGACGCTGACGGCCTACCTTTTGGCCGCGCTCGTCACGCGCGTGATGCTCGACAACCCGCTGCTGCGCATCCCCGTGCTGGCCGGGGCGGCCGCCTTCGACACCTTCGTCAACGTCTTCCTCCACCGCCTGCTCGGGCAGGCCATCACGCCGATGGGCGACTCGCTGGCCGAGACGGCCGCCCACCGCATCATCTGGACGACCGTGGTGGGGACGTTCCTCGCCTTCGCCCTCGACACCTTCTTCAGCGACACGGCCCGCCAGCGCAAGCAGTTCGCCTTCCGCCGCCGCATTGCGCGCAGGGGCCTCGGCCGGAGAAAATACTAGGGGAGTAGACGGTAGTCAGTAGTCGGTAGCCGCCGCGCCCCGCATCAAAGAGACTGACGCCGACGCCCGGGCGGCTCGCCGGCGAGGGGTTTTCTACTGACCGCTGACCACTTGTAAGCCATGAAATTCGAAGACGACACCCAAAACCTGCGGATGAGGGTCGGCATCATCCACGCCATCGTGCTGGTGATTCTGGTGGTGCTGGGCGTCCGCCTCTACTTCCTTCAGGTCGTCAACGGCGACTACTACGCCGAGCGCGCCGAGAACCAGCGCATCCGCCTGCTGCGCATCCCGGCCCCGCGCGGGGCCATCCTCGACCGCCACGGCAAGCTGCTCGTCAACTCGCGCTCGACCTACAACATCATCCTCCTGCGCGAGGACATGAAGGGGAAGGACTACGACGCGCTCGTCGCCCCCTTCTCCGCCGGCCTCGGCCTCGACCCCGAGTTCCTGCGCGACCGCTTCGAGATGATCCGCACGCAGCCGGCCTTCGAAGACCTCACCATCAAGGAGGGGGCCACCTCGGCCGACATCGCGTGGGTCGAGGCGCGCTCGGTCGAGTTCCCGATGCTCAGCATCCGCGAGCAGCCGCAGCGCCGCTACCCCGAGGACGGCGTGCTCGCCCACGTCCTCGGCTACGTCGGCGAGATCAGCCCCGAGCAGCTCAAGCAGGACAAGTACAAGAACTTCACCGAGAACCCCTACTACCCCGGCGCCATCGTCGGGCAGGAGGGCTTGGAGCGCACCTACGACCAGTACTTGCGCGGCCGCGACGGCTACCGCAAGGTCGAGGTGGATAACCGCGGCCGCATCCAGCGCGAGCTCGAAGTCGTGCCGCCCCAGCCCGGTCAGGACATCGTCACCAGCATCGACATCGACATGCAGCTCGCGGCCGAGCAGTACTTGCGCAACACCCCCTCGAAGCGCGGCGTCATCGTCTCGATGGACCCGAACACCGGCGAACTCCTGACGATGGCCTCCTTCCCGACCTTCGACCCGAACCTCTTCTCGCAGCGCATCGGCACGCCCGCGGGCCGCAAGGAGGCCACCGCCCTGCTGCGCGACCCGCTCACGCCGCTCTTCAACCGCGCCATCCGCGGCCGCTACCCGCCCGGCTCGACGTGGAAGATTCCGATGGCGATGGCCGGGCTCGAACAGGGCGCGATCACGCCGAAGAACTCGAACGTCGCCTGCGGCGGCGGCATCACCATCGGCAACAAGTTCACGCGCTGCATGGGCAGCCACGGCAGCCCGGACGTGAAGTACGCCATCCGCGTCTCGTGCGACGGCTACTTCTACCGCCTCGGCCTCAAGATGGGCCTCGAAGGCATCATGAAGATGGTAGAGGACTACGACCTCAACAAGCGGACGGGCGTCGATCTGCCGCACGAGCTGAAGAGCTGGACGCCCTCGCGCGAGTTCAAGGCGCGCTTCAACCCGCGCGACCCGCAGTGGCGCGACATCGACACCGTCTACGCCTCGTTCGGGCAGGTCTACGACTTCGTCACCCCGCTGGCGATGCTGCGCACGGTGGCCGGCATCGGCGTCGGCGGCCGCTTCTACGTCCCGCACCTTCTGAAGGAGGCGAAGGCGGTGGCGGCCATCGGCCCGTTCCCGGCCCGCCCGGCGCAGGGGTTCGACCGCCCCGAGCCGAAGGTCGTCGCGCTCTCCGCGCAGAACCACCAGCTCGTCATGGAGGGCATGTGGCAGGTCGTCAACGCGGGCGGCACGGGCGGGCGCATCAAGATGGACGGCTTCGACATCGCCGGCAAGACCGGCACGGCGCAGGTCGTCTCCTTGGGCAAGGACACGGGCAAGAACAAAGACCACGCGTGGTTCGTCTCGGTCGCCCCGGCGTGGAAGCCGGAGATCGCGGCCATCGCCCTCATCGAGAACGTCGGCTTCGGCGGAACCTACGCGGCCCCGGCCGTCCGCGCCGTCTACGACCAGTACGTCGCCAAGGCGCACCCCGGCCTCGCGCCCAAGCCGGCCACGGGCCCGGCGCCGGAGCACGTCGCCGCGCTCCGCGATTGAGCCGGGCCACGGGCGCCGGCCGCGAGACCTAAGCTTTTATGGTTGCGATTCTCGAACACCGCAAGCTCCGCGACTTCGACTGGCTGCTGACGCTGCTGGCGCTGGCCATCGCCATCTTCGGGACGTGGCAGATTTACAACGCGCAGCCGGAGATGGGCTACTGGAAGAAGCAGCTGCTCGGCCTCGGCGTCTCGGTCGCCGTGATGCTGGCCGTGGCCTTCACCGACTACCGCAAGCTCGTCCACATCGCGCCGGCCTTCTACGCCTTCGGCCTGCTCCTGCTCGTCATCGTGCTGATCCCCGGCATCGGGCTGAAGATCAACGGGCAGCGGGCGTGGATCGGCGTGCCCGGCCTCGGCCAGTTCCAGCCCTCGGAGTTCATGAAAATCCCGACGGTGCTGATGCTGGCGCGCTACTTCGGCCGCCCGCGTCAGGGCCACCTCACCGTCAAAGAGACTCTGGTCGGCATCGCCATCCTCGCGCTCCCCGTGGGCCTCATCCTGCTGGAGCCGGACGCCGGGCAGGCCATCACCTACATGCCGCTGCTCGCCGTCGTGCTCTTCCTCTCGTCGGTGCGGATGTGGCTCGTCGCGGCCGCGCTCGTCCTCGGCACGGTCGCCATCCCGGCCGCCTACTACGTCGGCATCCAGACGGGCCTCGTCAAGAGCTACCAGCAGGAGCGCATCAACGTCATCCTCGACCCGGAGAACGCCGACCGCCGCAGCATCGGCTACCACACGTGGCAGTCGATCATCACGGTCGGCAAGGGGCGGCTGACCGGCACGCAGGTCGAGCGCGACGCCACGCAGAGCAGCCTCAAGTTCCTGCCCGAGCCGCACACCGACTTCATCTTCGCCGTGACGGCCGAGAACACCGGCTTCGTCGGCTCGGTGCTGCTGCTGCTGGCCTACGCCGTGCTGCTCACCAAGCTCATCCACGGGGCGCGGCGCGCGCCCGACCGCACGGGGATGCTCGTCGTCATGGCCATCGTCGGCGGCCTCGCCTTCCAGATCTTCATCAACGTCGGCATGGCCCTCGGCATCGTCCCCGTCATCGGCGTGCCCCTGCCCCTGATGAGCGCGGGCCTCTCGGCCATCCTCGCCACCTCGGTCGCCATCGGCTTCGCCATCAGCATCCGCCTGCGCCGCTTCGTCAACTGAGGCGCGTTTATTCCGCGGCGGCTCGCGTTTTCGGCGCGGCCTGTTTATACTGGCCGCGCCTGTCTTTTTGCCTGAACTTAAACCTTCCGGCGCGGCGCACCCCCACAGCAGACTTCAGAACTCGGTTCGTGACGGTGCGCCTCTCGATTAGACACGGCGAAGTTTATTGAGAAGTTCGGGGGGCGAGGCGCGCCACGCGCGCGCGCCGCCTCCGCGACCGACTCGGGTCGAAACGTTTGCTGCCGGGGCCGCCGGGCGGCGGGGTCTGCGGGGCGGCGCGTCTCAGGGCGCGCGCGCCGCGAACCACGCCGGCCGCGCTGCGAAGGCCGCGGCGAGTCCGCCGTGAGGGCGAGCGCGAGGGCCGCGCCGGCATCCGCCGAGCGCCACCGCCCGCGCCCCCGAGACGGACTCGGCCCGCAGGCCCGACGCGCCATCGCGGCCGCGGCGGACGGAGTTTCCAAGTGAACAGTTCTGAACGCTTCCGCGCGGGGAGAGTCTCTCTCTCTCCGGACGGGCGGAGTGGGTGCGACACGGCCGACGCGGCCCTCGCGCTCCCCTCCGGCGCCCGCCCGCGCCGGGGCGCCTCCCGACACGCACGCACGAACTCCGTCACGCCCGGAGCGCCGGCCAACGCGGCCGCGCGCCCCACCCACCCCACACACCAACGTCCGCGCGACCCGGCCCCCGTTTCGAAGGGCCTCGGGCGCGCGCGGCGCATCCTCAGGGAGATAGTTTAAAGACACATGTCGAAAGAGATGATCGTCAGCGTCAACGGGCGCGAAAAGAAGATCGCCATTCTGGAGAACGGGCGGGTCACGGAGTTTTACATCGAGCGCGGCGAGGAGCATCAGGGCATCGTCGGCAACATCTACAAGGGGCGCGTCATGCGCGTCCTGCCCGGCATGCAGTCGGCCTTCGTCGACATCGGGCTGGAGCGCGACGCCTTCCTTTACGTCTCCGACTTCTTCGACGAGGAGGAGGAGTTCGAGCGCATCGTCGTCGACAAGAAGAAGTCCGACGGGGCCGACGACGAGTCGGCCGCGCGCGCCGCGGCCGAGCGCATCGAGCGAGCGCGCATCGAGCGCGAACGACAGGCCGAGGCGGCGCAGGCCGAGGCCGAGCCGGACGAGGGCGACGCGGACGAAGCCGCGGACGAGCCGGTCGCCGAGGCGGTGGCCGGCTTCGACGAGACCGAGGAGGCCGTCCCGGCCGCCGCCGCCGCGCCGCCCGACGAGCGCGCCGAGGCGGGCGCCGGGGCGGACGACGACGCGGCCGCGCGACGCCGCGACCGCCGCCGCCGCCGCCGCGAGCGGGGCGCGGAGCAGGAGGGCGCGGCGCGGCCCGAAGCCGCCTCCCCGGCCGAGAGCGCCGGGGGCGAACGCGCCTTCGGGGCCGAAGAGGTCGCCACGCCCTTCGTCGCCGGCGCGGACTCGTTCGAGCGCATCGTGGACGAGGACGAGGCGGCCGCCGAAGAGGGCTCGATGTTCAAGGACGCGCGCGTGCAGGAGCGCCTGAGCGACCAGACGCGCGCCGTCGAGTTCGACATCGAGCCGGTCACGACGGCCGAGGTCGGCTCGCTGCTCGGCGCGGGGGCCGGGGCTGGCGGCTTCGAGCGCGTCAGCGACGACGAGGGCGAAGGGGACACGCAGGCGCGCCTGCGCGCCGTGCAGCCCGAGGTGGCCGCCGCGGTCACCGACTTCACCGAAGACGTGGCCGGCGAGGACGCCTTCGCCGCGGGCGGCGGCTTCGAGCGCGTCAGCGACGACGAGGGCGCGGCCGAGACCGGAGGCGCGGCCGCCGAAGGCAAGCGCGCGTCGAAGCGCGGCGCGTCCAAGCGCGGCTCGAAGAAGGCGGCCGCAGTCGAGGCCGACGCGCCCCCCGCCGCCGGGGCGGCCGCGGAGCCGGCGGCGAAGGGCTCCGCGAAGAAGGCCGCGAAGGGTTCCTCGAAGAAGTCTGCCGCGAAGGGCGCGGCCAAGGGCGCTTCCAAGTCGGCCGCGAAGGGCGGCTCGAAGCGCGGCTCGAAGAAGGCCGCGGCCGAAGGCGGCGAGGCCGGGCTGGAAGAAGGCGAGGCCTCGGTCACGTCGCGGCCCGCGCGCGGCGAGTTCGCGCGCCGCGGCGGCCGGCGTCGTCGCGGCGGCAGCAGGAAGCCGGGCGGCGAGGGCGAAGGTAACGAGAACGGCGGCGGCCACAACGGCGACGCCGAGGTCGTCACCGACGCCGTCGAGGAAGCGCCGGCCGTGGCCGCCGCCGACGCGCACGAGCAGGCTCAGGCCGAGCCGGCGGCGGCGCCGCCCGCGCCTGCGCCCGCGCCCGCCCCGCGCTCGCGCGACCGCCGCCCCGAGGGGCGCGAAGGCCGCGAGGGCCGCGGCCGCCGCGACGAGAGCCGAGGGCCGCGGTCGGGCGAAGGCCGCCCCCCCCGCGAGGAGAGCCGCGCGCCGCGCGAGGGCGACGGCCGCGGCCCGCGTGAGGGCGGGCACCGTGAGGAAGGCCGCGGGCGGCGCGACAACGGCGGCGACCGCCGCCCCGAGGGGCGCGGGCACCGCGAGGAGGGCCGCGGCCGCCGCGACCGCCAGCCGACCATCACCGACCTCCTGCGCGAGGGTCAGGAGATCATCGTCCAGATCGCCAAAGAACCCATCGCGCAGAAGGGCGCGCGCATCACCTCGCACATCGCGCTGCCCGGCCGCTTCCTCGTCTACATGCCGACCATCGAGCACGTCGGCGTCTCGCGCAAGATCGAGTCGGATCAGGAGCGCGTGCGCCTGCGCAAGCTCATTCAGGCCATCGTCAAGGAGGAGGACGTGCCCTCGGGCGGCTTCATCGTCCGCACGGCCGGCGTCGGCATGAGCGAGCAGGACTTGCGCGACGACGCCCGCTACCTCGTCCGCACGTGGCGCGACATCCGCAAGAGCGCCGAGCGGCAGAAGGCCCCCGCGCTCGCGCACAAAGACCTCGATCTGGTGCAGCGCATCCTGCGCGACCAGCTCTCCGAGGACTTCGCCGCCATCCGCTGCGACAGCGAGGAGGAGTACCTCGAAATCGTCGAGTTCATCAACCGCATCCAGCCGCGGCTCGTCAACCGCGTCAAGCTCTACACGCGCGAGGAGCCGATCCTCGAAGCCTTCGGCGTGCAGGCCGAGATCGACAAGGCCATCAAGCCGCGGGTCTGGCTCAAGTCGGGCGGCTACCTAGTCATCAACCAGACCGAGGCGCTCGTCTCCATCGACGTTAACACCGGCAAGTTCGTCGGCCGCGGCGGCACGCGGCTCGAAGACACCATCACGCGCACCAACATGGAGGCGGTCGACGAGATCGCGCGGCAGATTCGGCTGCGCGACCTCGGCGGCATCATCGTCCTCGACCTCATCGACATGGAGGAGCGGCGCAACCGCGCCCGCGTGCTGCAAGCCTTGCAGGACGCGCTGCGCGCCGACAAGTCGCCGACGAAGGTGCTCTCGTTTAACGACTTCGGCCTCGTCATCATGACGCGCAAGCGCGTCAAGCAGTCGCTGGAGCGCACGCTCTGCTCGCCCTGCCCCTACTGCACGGGCGCGGGGCTGGTGAAGTCGCCGCAGACGGTCTGCTACGAAATCCTCGAAGAGGCGCGGCGTCTGGCGCGCGGGCAGGACGGCGAGCACCACACGCAGGTCACGCTCCGGGTCAACCCCGAGGTCGCCAACACGCTGCGCTCCTCCGAGCGCGACGTGCTCGGCGAGATCGAAGCCTACCTCGGCCCGATCGACCTCACCAGCGACGCCCACGTCCATCAGGAGCAGTTCGACTTCGCGTTCATCTAAGAGCGGGTGCCGGGTGTCAGGCGCCGGGTGTCGGGGGGAATCCGCGCCGGCGCCCGACACCCGGCGCCCGGCACCTGCCTTCATGGGTAAGCTCGGGAAACTGTGGAAGGGGCTGGCGGCGGGTGGCGCGGCCGGGGTGGCGGCGCTGGCGGCCGTCAACGCCGCGGTCGCGCGCGACGTGCCGGAGCCTGAGACGGGCGCGCTCGGCGGCGAGGCCGGCACCTACGCGTGGGAGCACGGGCAGGTCTTCTACCGCCACGCGGGCGAAGAGGCGGCCGCGCCCGTCGTCTTCGTCCACGCCGTCGGCGCGGGCGCGCGCTCCTTCATGTGGCGGCGCAACTTCGAGCCGGCCGCGCGCCACTTCCGCGCCTACGCCGTAGACCTCCTCGGCTTCGGCTACTCGGACAAGCCCGCCACCGCGCCCTACTCGGCAGACCTCTACGCCTCGCTCCTCAAAGACTTCCTGCGCGAAGTGGTCGGGCGGCCCGCCGCGCTCGTCGCGCACTCTTTGAGCGCGGCCTACGCCGCGCTCGTCGCCGACGAGTCGCCCGAACTCGTCAGCTCGCTCCTGCTCGTCTCGCCGACGGGCGCGGGCAGCGCCAGCGCGCGGCCCGGCATGACGGGCGCGGCCTTCTACGGCCTGCTCCACTCGCCCGTGCTCGGCGCCTCCTTCTACAACGCGATGACGAGCGAGCGCGGGCTGCGCGACCACGCGCGCCAGCAGCTCTTCTACAACAAGCGCTTCGCCACCCCGCGCCTCGTCGCGCACTACTACGCCGTCAGCCACCTCCCCGGCGCGCAGCACGCCGTCACCGCCTACATCTCCGGCTACCTCAACACGGACATCCGCGGCCCCTTCGCGCGCCTCGGCCAGCCCGTCACGCTCGCGTGGGGGCGGCAGGACACGGCCAACCCGGTCGAGCACGCCGGGCACCTCCTGCGCCTCAACCCGCGCGCCCGCCTCGAACTCTTCGACCGCTGCCGCCAGATGCCGCAGGAAGAGCACGCCGACCGCTTCAACGCCCTCCTCCGCGAAGCCCTCGGCCCGGCCAGATAAAAGCGTTGACGCGTCCGGACACGGCGCGTATAGTCTGACCCGTGCGGATTACCCGTACCTCACCACAACCTCTAAGGAGAATCTCACAACCATGAATAAGCGCATCGCTCGCGCGTTCTTCACCTCACTCCTTCTCTACCTTTGCGCCCTCGCTTTTAGCGATCCCGCCGTCAGCCCTATCAGAGTCGCCGGGGCAAAGGTACGCCAAACTCCCCCTCCGCGTAAGGTTTCGCTCGGGATAGCCCAACTGGAGACAACGAAGATCAAGACCTCTATGTTCGATGCCGGAACGCTACCATCAAAAGCGACCCTTATAGCCACGGTCACGACTTCGACGGCCGTCGCCCCCGGAACTATGGCGCGGGTGGAATTATCCGAGGTGAGTAACGTAAACAACGTCGTCTACGACGTTGCGGGTGGCACTATGGATAACGGCCGCACGACCAACGTGTTCCTCAAAGGCGGGGGGCTGAGCAACACCGTCACCTATGAAATCATGGAGGCCGGTTCCAGAGGCGGTTCGGTACAGTTTAAGGTCAGTCTCCAGCAGGTCACAGCGCCGGCGTCTCAGCCGACGCCCGCCCCGACGATAGAAGCGCCGAGCACGCTGACAGGGGGGGTGCTGCTCACGTTCCAAGCGCCGGAGACCGCCTCCCTCCTCCCCGAGTGTCCCGTGTATGACGACGCCGCGTACTACCCGCAAACCTGCACGCCGATCATCATCGACGTGCTCGGTAACGGCTTCGAGTTGACGGGCGGCGAGGGCGGCGTCAGCTTCGACATGAACAGCGACGGCGTCAAGGGCCGCATGTCCTGGACGGCCGCCGGGGCGGACGACGCCTTCCTCGCGCTCGACCGCAACGGCGACGGCACGATTGACCTCGGCGCGGAGTTGTTCGGCGGGCACACCCCGCAGCCCGCGTCGGACGCCCGCCACGGGTTCCTCGCGCTGGCCGAGTTCGACAAGGCGGAGAACGGCGGCGACGGCAACGGCGTGATAGACGGCTCCGACGAGGTGTTCGCCAGCCTGAGACTCTGGCAGGACGCGAACCACGACGGCCTCTCCGGCGCGGGCGAGTTGCGCCCCCTGCCGGCACTGGGCATCACGCGGCTGTACCTCGATTACAAAGAGTCGAAGCGCACGGACGAGCACGGGAACCAGTTCAGGTATCGCGCGAAGGTGGGCGACGCGCGGGGCGTGAAGGCCGGGCGCTGGGCGTGGGACGTGATCTTCGTCCCCGCCCCGTAGGCCATCAGCGCCCCGCACAGGCGCAAGGTAAAAGCGGGCGGCCCGCGAATCTGAGGGGATTCGCGGGCCGCCCGCTTTTACCTTGCGCCGATAAAGCCCTCGCTCACCGGCGCGCGGCCGGCGCGGCGCGCAAAGTCGGAACGCGCCGCGCCCCCGGCGGCGTACTAAGCCTCAGTCACGTCGCCTACGGCGGCCCCGCGCGCGAACGTCAGAGTGTCGGAAGGGATGTCGTGGAAATCACATTTAAGAAGACCGGCCCGCGCACGTACGAGACGCTCGTCAGCCGCGACGACGGCGTCGCGCTGCTGGTGCCGAGCCCCGACCGCCCGGCCGGGCTGCCGCACGACATCGCGCATTATCTCGTCGAGCGCGAGTTGGAGCTTGAGCGCGGCTTCTGGGGCTGCGTCGCCGCGGGCGCGGTCTTCGACAACATGGAGGTCGTGTCCGGACGCCGCCCGCCGCACGCGGCCGAGCGCTCGAAGGCGGTGCTCCGCGCCGCCACGACGCAACTGGCAACGTCCGAGTTGTACGCGCTGGTGCTGCTCGGCGTCGCGCACGAGCGGAAGGAGGCCGACTGGCCGCGGGTCGTCGCGCGCCTCGACGAGGTGTGGCGGCCGTTCCGCGAGCCACGCCGGCCGGTGAGCGCCGAAGAGGCTGTGCGGGTCTGCGCGGCCCTGCGCGAGACGGAAGGACGTTGGCTCGCCCTGCCCGTCGGCCACGGCCTCACCGTCTCTTGGGAGGGGCGGCGCGGCAAGGCCCGGCGGCGCGGCGCGCGGGCCTTCTGACTTCCCCGGCGCCGCGGCCGTCAACGCCCCTTTGAAAATTCGGGCGGCGGGCCGGCGACTCTCTTCAAGCCCCCCCCGCCATGCGGCCGGCCGGGACGGTGAAGTTGTAGGTCTCGCCGTGGCTGAGATACTTGACGCGGTCGGCGAAGCCGGCGGCCTCGACGGCGCGCTTGAAGTCTTCGAGCGGCGACTTGAAGACCTCGTAGTCGTTGTAGTGGATGGGGATGACCTCGCGCGGGTTGACGATGCGGATGGCCTCGACGCCCTGCTCGGCGTCCATCGTCAGCAGTATCCCCATGATCTGCGTGCCGCCGAGGTGGAAGAGCGCGAGGTCGATGTCGGGGTAGCGCTTCGGTATCTCGTTGAGGTCGTCGAAGACGAGCGTGTCGCCGGTGATGTAGAGGCGCAGGGCCGTGCGCCCCTCGGGCGGCTCGAACTCCAGCATGCTGCCCATCACGGGCGGCAGAAACTTCTCGACGACCGGCGGCCCGTGCCGCCCCGGCATCGAGGTCACGCGCACCGACGCCGCGCCCTTGCGCACCGTCACCGAGTCCCACGTGTCGAGCGCGACGGGCGCGGTGAAGCCCTTGTCCTTCAGCTCCCCGGCGGCGTGCCCGGTGGTGACGATGGGCAGGTCTTTCCGTAGCTTCTCTTCGGCGATGCGGTCGAAGTGGTCGCCGTGGTAGTGCGAGAGGACGCAGAAGTCGAGCGGCGGCAGTTGCTCGATCTCCACCGCCGGGTTCGTCAGGCGCTCGGCCGTCAGCCCGTAGCCGAGGTGGACGTGGTCGCCCGCGTGCAGGAAGTTCGGGTCGGTGAGGAGGGTGAAGCCGGCGTAGCGCAGGATGACCGTCGCCGTGCCGACGAAGAAGATCGAGCCTTGAGAGAAGTCCGCGTCAGCGCCGGCCTCGGAAGGCAGGCGGATTTCGGAAGCGTTCGGCATGTGTGCCCCCTTGCCCGTCAGAGTTTGGAGTCGGTTGAGGGGCATGTTAACCACCGCCCGCCCCCGGCGCAAGGTTTCGCGGGCGGCGTGGTAGAATGCGTCGGCGGACTCACCCGGCCCGCCTCGGGCAGTCTCTCACGCGGTGCTCGCCGGGCGGCGACTCCCACAACCAGACAATCCTAACCCCAGTGAGGTGTGACGAAATGAGAAAGACCGTCCTCGCGTTAGCGCTGCTGTGCGCTCTGGCCGCGGGCGCCCCGGCGCAGGAGAAGGCCAAAGCGGACAAGGTGGCGATAGACGCCGACCAGAACTACCTCGTGCTCTCGACCAAGCGCATCCAGACGATGGAGAAGGAGCTCGACGAGGTCTCGGCCAAAGGCTTCCGCGTGCTCTACGGCGGGCCGACCGAGTCGCTCGACATGGCCCTCTTCCTCCAGCGCGTGGGGGAGCCGGGCCGGCCGGCCTACTCCTACAAGGTGCTGGCGACCTCGCGCCTGAAGACGATGGAGAAGGAGCTGAACGAGGCGGCCCGCGGGGGCTTCCGGATGCTGCCGCGCACGGCCATCTTCAAGCGCGGGCTGCTCACGGTCGAGCTGGTCATGCTGATGGAGCGCGCGCCGCAGGCGGACAGGAATTACGAGTACAAGCTGGCCTCGGCGGGCAAGGAGTCGAAGCTGCACAAGAAGATCGAGGAGGCCATCGCGCAGGGCTTCACCCCGCTGACGATCATCACCGGCGGCGAGCACATCGTCGTCATGGAGAAGGAGACGGCGGCGGCCGCCCCCGACCCGCAGCCGGCGGGTCAGGAGTAGATGTTCATCGGCCGCGTGAGGAGCGCGACGGGGTCTTCGACGTTGAGGGCCTCGCGGACGTAGAAGGCTTCGCCGGCCGCGACGCCGATGAGCGAGCCGTAGTAGCGCCAGCGGTGTTCGAGCTGGCGGAGGAAGCCCTCCTCGCTGATGCGGGTCTGCGGCTCCTTCGAGTCGGGGTTGAAGAACTGCGAGGCGTGGGCGCGGATGGCGCGCAGCTTCTCCTCGACGTGCTCCGAGATGTCCACGATGAAGGAGGGGACGACGAGGCGCGAGTAGGCCGAGTGCGCGATCATCGGGACGGGCACGGCCCCCTGCCCGGCCTCCTCGTCGTAGCGGCGCATCGAGGCGAGGCGCGCGGCCTCGCGGACGATGGCGGCCGTGTGCGCGTGATCCGGGTGCGCGTCTTCGAGCTGCGGGGCGAAGAGGACGCGCGGCCGGTGCCTGCGGATGACGCGCACGAGCGCGCGGCGCGAGTCCTCCGTGAGCCAGACGTGGCCGTCGGGCTGTCCGAGGTTGAGCCGCACGTCGAGCTTCAGGATGCGCGCCGCCTCGCGCGCCTCCTCGGCGCGAATCTCCGGCGTGCCGCGCGTCCCCATCTCGCCGCGCGTCACGTCGAGGACGCCCGTCCGGTAGCCCAGCGCCTTCAGCTTCAGAAGCGTCCCGCCCGCCGTCAGCTCCACGTCGTCCGGGTGCGAGTAGACGGCCAGCACGTCGAGTGGCGTGTCCTGTGTGCTCATAAAAACAGGTCGTCAGTCATCAGTCGTCAGTCATCAGTTAAAGCAATGTTCATTTTGTGCCCGCGCGGTGCGAGCGTCAACCGCCGCAAAAGTCCGAAACCGACAACTGACGACTGACGACTGACGACTTCAAGTGAAGTTGAACCGGCAGCGGACGCCCTGCTCGCGGCCGGTGTCGTAGATGACGGCGAGGTTGTTGACGGTGATCTCCCAGTGGAAGTTGCGCGCGCTGAGGACGCGGATGATCGCGGCCAGCTTGTCGTGGTCGATGTCGCCCTGCGCGAGCGTGACGTGCGGGGCCCACTCGTCCGGGTGGTAGTAGTGCGAGACGGGGCCGGGCGCGGCCTGCTTGATGCCCTCCCAGATGTCGCGGTGGAGCTGCGTGAGCGGGAGGCTGCGGACGAGCGGGATGTAGAGGATGGGGCTGGCGACGGTGAAGATGCCGAGGCCGGCCGTCCTCACGCGGAAGGGCGCGGTGCGGCCGGCCAGCTCGCGCAGGTATTGCTCGCAGGCCACGTCGTCGTAGGCCTCGGCCACCTGATAGGAGAAGTGCGGGAAGGCGTGGACGTACATGCCGCGCACGTCGAACTTCTGCCCCAGCTCCTCCCAGATCGCCTCGACCCTCGCGTAATGGCGGTCGTCGAGCAGCGTCACCACGCCATGCATCTTCGTCCGGCGTCCCTCTCAAGCCCGCGATGTTACTTGCCTTGAGCAAGAGATAGCGCACCGCGCTGGCAAAAGGCAAGAGGCGGGGGGCAAATAACTTTTGCCTCTTGCCTTTTGCCTCCCCTGATTGGTAGCCTGTGGGCTCCCCCGCAGCGACCCGCAGTAGTTGAGATCGCCGATAGAGATGAGGCTCACCGTCTTAGGTTCGGGCACCTCTGTGCCGCACCCGCGCCGCTCCTCGTCCGCGCACTGGCTGGAGGCCGGCGCGGGGACGCTGCTGCTCGACATCAGCGCGCCGTCCGTCCTCCGCATGCCGCAGGAGGGTTGCGACTGGGCGAACCTCGACGCCGTCTGGGTCAGCCACTTCCACCTCGACCACGTCGGCGGCCTCGCCCCCTTCCTCTTCGGCACGAAGTACGCGCCGCAGACGCGGGAGCGCGCCAAGCCGCTCCGCATCTACGGCCCCGCCGGGACCGGGAGGCTGCTGCGCCACTTCGACGGGGCGAACGACTACGGCCTGTTCGAGCAGCCCTTCCCCGTCGAGGTCGTCGAGGTCTCGCCGCGCGAAGAGTTCGAGGTCTTCCCCGGCCTTCGCGCCGAGACCTTCTCGACGCCGCACACGAGCGAGAGCCTCGCCGTCCGGCTCACCGGCGCGGGCGGCGCGTCGCTCGTCTACACCTCCGACACGGGCTACACCGAGGCGCTCGCGGACTTCGCGCGCGGCGCGGGCCTCTTCCTGATGGAGTGCTCCTTCTTCCGCGCGAAGCCCATCGAGACGCACCTCGAACTCGGAGACGCGATGCGCCTCGCGCGCCTCGCCCGCCCCGGCCGCGTCATGCTCGCCCACCTCTACCCCGAGTGGGACGGCATCGACATCGCCGCCGAGGCCAAAAAACTCTGGGACGGCGAAACCGTCGCCGCCGAAGACGGGCTGCGTCTGGAGATTTGAAGGGCGCCGGATGGAAAGCGGCTTGTCTTCCCCGTCAACCGACACCTCGGCACCCGACGTTATGAAGCCCCGACTGATCGTCAACCCCGTGTCCGGCGCCGACGCCGCGCCCGACTACTTGCCGGAGCTGAACGAGCGCCTGCGCGCGGCCTTCGGCGAGCTGGACATCGCGATGACGGTGGCGGCGGGCGACGCGCTGAACCTCGCGCGGCGCGCGGCCGAGGAGGGCTGCGAGCGCCTGTTCGTGGCGGGCGGCGACGGCACGCTCAACGAGGTCCTGAACGGCGTGGCGGCCGTCCCCGGCGCGCTCGGCCGCGTCACCTTCGGCGTCATCCCTCTGGGGACGGGCAACGACTTCGCGGCGGCGCTCGGCCTGCCCGAGGACGCGGGGCGCGCCGTCGAGGTGATGCTCGGCGGGCGCACGCTCCGGACGGACGTGGGCGTCGTCAACGGGCGCCACTTCGTCAACGTCTCGGCCGGCGGCTTCATCGCCGAGGTCTCCGACGCCGTCAACCCGCAGCTGAAGACCATCGCCGGCAAGTTCGCCTACATCATCGGCGGCGCGCAGGTGCTGCTAGAGTACGAGCCTGTGGCGGCGCGGCTGCGCGCGGTGCTGGAGGACGGGAGCGAGGTCGCGCGCGAGACGGGCGTGCAGATGTTCGCCGTCTGCAACTCGCGCCTCGTCGGCGGCGGCCGGCCCATCGCGCCCGGCGCGCTCATTAACGACGGCGCGCTGGACGTGTGCGTCGTCGAGGCCGTGCCGACGCTGGAGTTCGTCCGCCTGCTCGGCAGCGTCGCCGACGGCGGCCACATCGAGGACGAGCGCGTGGCCTTCTTCCGCGCGCGCGAGGTCGAGCTGCGGTTCGACCGCCGCATCAAGGTCAACACGGACGGCGAGGTGCTCGAAGCCGACGAGTGCCGTTACCACGTCCTGCCCCGCGCCGCCCGCTTCCTCGCCGGCGACGCGCCCTTCGCCCAGTGACGAGGAGCCCCGGATGAACAAACCCAAAGCGATTGCGGATTGCGGATTGCGGCTCGCGGGCCGCGGACAGTTTCGGGCTTCGGCTTACGGGTCGCGAGTTAAAGCGAATCTCTTTAACTCGCGACCCGTAAGCCGAAGCCCGAAACTTCTCGCCGCCGTCATTCTTCTCTGCCTTCTGCTCGCCTCGCCCGCCGCGGCGCGCGCGCAGGGCGACGCGGGGCTGCTTGAGACGGGCCGGGCCGCCGCCGTCGAGAGGCGCGCGGGCGCGTCGGGCGAGCTGAAGGTCGTCTCCTACAACATCCGCTGGCGCGGCGGCGAGGACTTGAAGCGGGTCATCGAGCTGCTGCGGGCCGACGCCGAGCTGGGCGGGGCCGCCATCATCGGCTTGCAGGAGGTCGACCGCGACAAGAAGCGCACGAAGCGCGTCAACACGGCACGCGCCATCGCCGACGCGCTCGGGATGAACTACGCTTGGGCCGCGCCGCCGTCGAAGGAGGGCGAGGAGGAGGAGACCGGCGTCGCGCTGCTCAGCCCGCACCCCTTAAGCGACGTGGTGCGCCTCGTGCTGCCGCACGAGGGGCCGGGCGGGCGGCGGCGCGCGGCCGTCGGCGCGACCGTCCACGTCGGGCCGACGCCGGTGCGCGCCTACTCCGTCCACGCCGAGACGCGCATGCCTCTGGAGAAGAAGATCGAGCACTGGCGGGCCGTGCTCGACGACCTCGCCCGCCACGAGAAGATTCCGCACGCCGTCATCGTCGGCGACTTCAACACCGTCAAGGGCAAGGACGTGCGCGCCGCGCGCCGGCTCTTCACCGAGGCCGGCTTCACCACGCCCTTCCCCGACGACCGCGCCACCTTCAAGGTCTTCTTCCTCGACTTCAAGCTCGACTGGCTCTGGCTGCGCGGCTTCGACCACGGCGAGTTCGGCATCGACCGGCAGGTCGGAATCTCCGACCACTGGCCGCTCTGGGCCAAAGCGAACCTGCGGCCGCCGCCCCCCGCCGCCAAAGATTCCGCCGGCGGCACGAAGTGACAGGGGCCCGGCCGTCGGGCGGGGCGCGGGCGACAGCAGGCAAGAGGTAAGGGGCGAAGTTTAAAAGGCGGGGGTGGGGGACGAAGGCCGCGGTAGCCCTCGTCCCCACCCCCGCCTTTTAAACTTCGCCTCGCCTGAGACGCCCCGCCCGACGGCCGGGCCTTCGACTTAGTAGGTTAACGCCTGAAGCTGCGCGCGCCACTCGCCGCCGTCGTCGAAGTTGACGATGACGAAGCCGAGGCCGACGCGGCCGACGCTCGTCACGCCGCCCAGCTTCGCGAGGCGCCGCCGCTGTCGCTCGTGCTCGTCGGGCCGGCGCGTCACCTCGAACTCCTCGCCCGGCGCGACGGCCGGCAGGAGGCGGGCCGCGGCCGTCGTCCCGTAGGCGAGGCTGAACGTCATCACGCCGCCTTCGTGCCGCGCCTCGGGGTAGCTGAGGAAGACGACGGCGCTGGCGATGGGCTTGCCCGAGACGTTCCTGAACTTCAACTTCAGATCGTCCACCCACTCGTCGCCGGCCGCGAACGGGCTCCCGACCTCGACGCTGCGGCCCGCGGCCGAGACCTCGACCAGCTCGACCGCGACGAAGTGCGTCTCGACGCCCGCGCCCTCCTCCCCGCTCTCCTTGATGATCGGCAGCGGGCGGGACGGGCCCTTCCAGTCCCAGTCGATCAGACGGTCGCGGGCCTGCGCGGCGGCCGCGCAAGGGACGCAGGCGAGGGCGGCGAGGGCCAGCAGGCACGCGCGCGGCTTCGACAGTTTTCGCATCTTCACCCTCCGTTTCGGCCTTCCCGGCGGCGGCGTGTTAAGGTATCTTTAAAGCACAACGCAGCACCAAAGTCCCCCGCAGGATAGTCTTCCGACCACGCGAACGTCAACGGAGTCTCGACATGAACACGTCCCGCCGCACCCCGCAACGCACGGCCACGGCCCGCGCCGGCCTTGCGCTCGCCGCCGCCCTGCTCCTTTCGTCCTGCGCCGCGCAGCCCGGCGCCCCCGGCCCGGCCGCCTCCGGCCCCGCGACCGTCGCCGAGGCCGAGAAGTTTATGGCCGACGCCGAGGCGCGCCTCAAAGACCTCGGCATCAAGCTCAACCGCGCCTCGTGGGTGCAGAGCACCTTCATCACCGAAGACACCGAGGCGCTGTCGGCCGAGGCCAACGAGGATTACATCGCCGCCGTCACCGAACTCTCCGCCGGCGCGCGCCGCTTCGAGGGGCTGCAACTGCCCGGCGACCTCGCGCGCAAGTTCATGCTGCTCAAACTCGCCACCGTCCTGCCCGCGCCCTCGAACCCGGCCGAGCGCGAGGAGTTGACGAAGCTCGCCGCCTCTCTGGAGAGCGAGTACGGCAAGGGCAAGTTCTGCCCGGAGGGCGCGCCGCCGGACAAGTGCATGGCGCTCGGCGAGCTGGAGAGGATTCTGGCCGAGAGCCGCGACCCCGAGGAGTTGAAGCGCGTCTGGGTCGGGTGGCACAAGGTCTCGCCGCCTTACAAGCAGAAGTACGCGCGCTTCGTCGAGCTGGCGAACGAGGGCGCGAAGGAGATGGGCTTTAAGGACGTGGGCGCGATGTGGCGCTCGAACTACGACATGACGCCCGAGGAGTTCGCCGCCGAGATGGAGCGGCTGTGGCAGCAGGTCAAGCCGCTCTACGACTCGCTGCACGCCTACACGCGCACGAAGCTCAACCAGAAGTACGGCGACGCCGTCGTCCCCAAAGACGGCCCCATCCCCGCGCACCTGCTCGGCAACATGTGGAGCCAGACGTGGGGCAACGTCTACCCCGAGCTGAGGCCGGCGACGGGCGACCCCGGCTACGACCTCACGCAAATCCTCCGCCAGCGCAACACAGACGAGAAGCAGATGGTGCGTTACGGCGAGGGCTTCTTCACCTCGCTCGGCTTCGAGGCTCTGCCGCCGACCTTCTGGGAGCGCTCGCTCTTTAAGAAGCCGGCCGGGTACGAGGTCGTCTGCCACGCCTCGGCGTGGAACATCGACGCCGAGAAGGACGTGCGCCTCAAGATGTGCATCAACATCACGGCCGAAGACTTCTCGGTCGTCCACCACGAGCTGGGCCACAACTACTACCAGATGGCCTACGCGCCGCAGCCGCCGATGTTTCAGGGCGGGGCCAACGACGGCTTCCACGAGGCCATCGGCGACGCCGTCGCGCTCTCGGTGACGCCCGAATACTTCAAGCGCCTCGGCTTCATCACGAACGTCCCGGACGCGAGCGCCGACACCGGGCTGCTTCTGCGCAGCGCGCTCGACAAGGTGGCCTTCCTGCCCTTCGGCTATCTCGTCGATCAGTGGCGCTGGAAGGTCTTCTCGGGCGAGGTCGGCCCCAACGATTACAACCGCGCGTGGTGGGAGCTGCGGACGCGGTATCAGGGCATCGCGCCGCCCGCGCCGCGCAGCGAGGCCGACTTCGACGCGGGCGCCAAGTACCACGTGCCGGCCAACACGCCTTACGCGCGCTACTTCCTCGCGGCCATCCTCCAGTTCCAGTTCCACCGCGCGATGTGCCGGCAGGCGGGCTTCACCGGGCCGCTCCACCGCTGCTCGGTCTACGACAACAAGCAGGTCGGCGAGAACCTGAAGAGGATGCTGGCGATGGGCCAGAGCCGCCCGTGGCCCGAAGCCCTCAAGGCCCTCACGGGCGAGGAGAGGATGGACGCCACCGCCATCCTCGACTACTACGCCCCGCTCAAGACTTGGCTCGACGAGCAGAACCGCGCGCCCGCGCCTTGATTAAAAAGTCAGAGCCCAGACCGCCAGCGAGGGCGCTTCAGGCAAGGCGGAAGGCGGAAGTGAAAGACGAGAATCACGGCGGCCTTCATCTTCCACTTCCGCCTTCCCTCCCCGCCCTCCCTCACGGCCGGGCCTCTGATTGTTGTTGCATTTTTTTTTGCATCGCGCGCTAAAGCTTTGAAATCGGTCTGGGGCTTTTCGCGCCGGGTCAATTCTTCTGTTGCTTTCCTCCGGGGGCGGAGTTAACCTCACCCGCCAAGTGGTCACGCGCCGGTTGTTCGTCGCCTCCGCATCGACGGGCGCGCGGGCCACACGCTTCCCACGTCGGCCGCGGCCGCCCCGCCGCCGCCGGCTCAACGTCGAGCGGCCCGTCCGCGTCACCAGTCGCGCGGCTCGCCCTCGGATAACTTCAGCCGGAAACCTGAACACCAGCCCGACGGCAACAGACGCCCCCACGCCCCCGTCCGACGCAGACGCCCTTACGTCCGCGCCGGCCCTCGGTTGGGGCCGGGCGGCGGCTCGCGCCCCGCGTGGCGAGGCCCGCCCCGGTCTCGTCGCGGAGGTTTTCGGCCCCATGAACAAGGACTCCTCATGATGAAACCCGCCGCCCAAAAACTGCCCCGCGTCGTAGATCATCAACACGAAACCCACGCGCCGGCCCCCAGAGAGGGGTCGGCCCAGACCGCGGCCGAGCGCGCGCGAATCGAAGAGACGCGCGCCCGGCTCTTGCTCGCCGACGGCCGCGCTGCCGAGGCCGAAAAGTTATTGCGAGAGCTCTTGCGAACTCTCGAAGCGGGCGGCGACGCGCCGCCTTCCGCCTCCGCGCTCACGCTCCACGGCGTCGCGCTCGCGCGCCTCGGCCAGCCCGACGCCGCGCGGGACTCTTTCGCGCGCGCCGCCGAGGCGGCCCGGCTCGCCGGCGACGCGCAGGCCGAAGGCGAGGCCGCGCTCGCCCTCGCCGAAGAGTTGGGCGCGCACCTGCCCCTGCGCGAGTTGGCCGAGAGCTTCGAGCGCGCCGCCGCGCTGCTCTCGACCTCGGCCGCCCCCGCCGCGCAGTCGCGGCTGTGCGCCTGCGCGCGCCGACTGGTCTCGCAGGCCGCCGTGCGCGGTCAGCCGCCACGCCTCTGGGAGGGCTTCTCGTTCAAGGACGCCGTCCATGATTTCGAGGCGGCCGTCATCGCGCGGGCGCTGGCCGACGCGGGCGGCTCGGTGTCGAGGGCCGCGCGCCTGCTCGGCTTCCGGCACCACAACAGCCTCGCCTCGATCCTCAACAACCGCCACCGCGAACTGCTCGGCGTGCGCTCGCCCATCAAGCCGCGCCGCCGCAGCATCATCACCGTCCGCGAGCGAGCGCGCGCGCCGCGCTTCGCCGCCGCCGGCACGGGGCGCGTCCCCACCGTCCTGCACGTCGAGGACGACCCCGCGGCGGCCGACGCCGTGCGCCGCGCGCTCGAAGCCGAGGGCTGGAGGGTCGAGACGTGCGCCGACGGCCGGGAGGCGCTCGCGCGCCTGCGCCGCCCGACCGCCTACGACCTGCTGCTGCTCGGCGACGACCTGCCCGGCGCGGACGGCGCCGAGGTCGCGCGCGAGACGCGCTCGCTCCGGCACCGGCGCGAGACGCCGATCATCATGTTCGCCGCCGCCGAACGCGAGCACGTCTCGCGCGCGGCCGGCGTCAACCTCCTCCTCCGTAAGCCGCAGGACTCGGCCGCCCTCGCCGAAGCCGTCAGCCGTCTGCTGCCGGAGAAAACCGTCAGGCGGTAGGCGGCGGACAGAAAGCATTCGCCGGCGGGCGTCGAGGCAGACAACCTCGGCGCCCGCCGGCGCAGTTTTTTCTACTGATTACTGGCTACTGTCTACCGCCCGCCGCTTTGTGCTACATTCTTCCTCTGCCCACACCATACCGAGTCGGTCATCTTGAGGAGAACACCATGAGACGTTTCGTGAGACCTTTCTTCGTCTGCGCGCTCGTCGTCTGCGCGGCGCTGGCGGCCACGGCGCAGCAGGCGGCGCGGCAGTTCACGGTCGAGGAGATGTTGAAGCTTCGCCGCGTCGGCGACCCGCGGTTGTCGCCCGACGGCCGCCTCGTCGCCTTCACCGTCGGCGTCCCCGACGTGGCCGCCAACCGCACGCGGACGCAGGTCTACGTCGTGCCGGCCGCGGGCGGCGAGCCGAAGCAGATCACGAGCGGCGACGCCAGCTCGACCACGCCGCGCTGGTCGCCCGACGGCAAGAGAATCGCCTTCGTCACCGGCGGACAAATCTGGACGATGGACGCCGCGGGCGGCGACCGCAGGCAGGTGACCGGCATCTCGACCGGCGCGGCCGACCCCGTCTGGTCGCCGGACGGCCGCCTCATCGCCTTCGCCTCGGACGTTTACCCGGACTGCGCCGACGACGCCTGCAACAAGCGGCGCGACGAGGAGGCGGCCGCGGGCAAGGTCAAGGCGAAGGTCGTCACGCGCCTGCTCTACCGCCACTGGACGGCGTGGAAGGACGGCAAGCGCACGCACGTCTTCGTCGTGCCCGCGGAGAGCGGAGCGGCGCGCGACCTCACGCCCGGCGACTTCGACTCCCCACCCTTCTCCTTAGGCGGCCCGGCCCAGTACGCCTTCTCGCCCGACTCGAAGGAGCTCGCCTTCGTCAGCAACCGCGACAAGGTCGAGGCCACCTCGACCAACAGCGACCTCTTCGTCGTCGCGGTCACGGGCGGCGAGGCCCGGCGGCTGACCGGCGACAACCGCGGCGCCGACTCCTCGCCCGTCTACACGCGCGACGGCCGCTTCATCGCCTACCGCTCGCAGGCCACGCCCATGTTCGAGAGCGACCGCTGGCGGCTGATGCTCTACGACCGGCAGGCCAACACCTCGCGCGAGGTGCTGCCGAAGTTCGACGCCCACGTCGAGAGCATCACGTTCACGCCCGACGGCAGCGGCGTCTACGTCACCGCGGGCGAGCGCGGCCGCCACCCCGTCTTCGTCGCCTCGCTCGCCGACGGCTCGATCCGGAAGGTGGTCGAGGGCTTCAACGACGACGTGCAGGTCGCGCCCGACGGCCGCTCCCTCGTCTTCACGCGCTCGACGGCCGCGCGCCCGCCCGAGCTGTACACGCTGCGGCTCGACGGCGTCGCGCCCGCCGGCGCGGGCGGCGATCAGGCCGTGCCGCTCACGCGCTTCAACGACGAGGTGATGGCCGGCTTCGGCCTGAGGCCCGCCGAGGAGGTGACGTGGGAGGGGGCGGCCGGCGCGCAGGTGCAGGGCTGGCTCTTCCGGCCGCCGCAGTTCGACCCGTCGAGGAAGTACCCGCTCCTCGTGCTCATCCACGGCGGGCCGCAGGGCGCGTGGAACGACAGTTGGAGCTACCGCTGGAACCCGCAGATTTACGCCGCGCGCGGCTACGTCGTCTTGATGCCGAACCCGCGCGGCTCGACCGGCTTCGGCCAGCAGTTCACCAACGAGATTTCGGGCGACTGGGCCGGCAAGGTCTACACCGATTTGATGAACGGCGTGGCGAAGGTGGCGGCGATGTCGTTCGTGGACAAGGAGCGGGTCGGCGCGGCCGGCGCCTCTTACGGCGGCTACATGGTCAACTGGCTGCTCGGCCACAACGACCACCCGGCCGTTAAATTTAAGGCCTTCGTCTCGCACGCGGGCGTCTTCCACACCGAGAGCATGTACGGCGTGACCGAAGAGCTGTGGTTCCCCGAGTGGGAGTTCGGCGGCACGCCGTGGGAGAAGCCGGAGGCGTACGCGAAGTGGTCGCCGCACCGCCACGCCCGCAACTTCAGGACGCCGACGCTCGTCACGCACGGCGAGATAGACTACCGCGTGCCCATCGATCAGGGCCTCCAGCTCTTCACCTACCTCCAGAAGCAGGACGTGCCCTCGAAGCTCATCGTCTTCCCCGACGAGGGCCACTGGATTCTCAAGCCGCAGAACTCGATGTTCTGGTACGCCAACGTCCTCGACTGGCTCGACCGGTATCTCAAGCCGGCGGCGTAGAACAGGGCCGCGGGCGCGGGCGGCGCAAACGACAAACGCGGGGCGGTGAGCCGAAAGACGAGTCGTCTTCGGCTCACCGCCCCGCGTCACTTTTATCCGCCCGCCGCCGCGCGCGGCCCTGTTCTTACCCGCCGTTAATCCTCGCGGCTCTGCGCCAACTCCTGCCGCGCGGCCGCCTTCGGCATCCAGCGCGGGTTGCGCCCGCGGGCGTTCGTGTAGACGACGCTGCGGTCGGCGAGGTTCATCACGTAGATGCCGTCGGGCGCGGCCGGGTCGAAGAGGCTCGCGGCGCAGGCGATTTTGTTGCCGCCGGGCGAGTAGGCCGGGCCGTACTCCTCGCGGTCTGCGGAGTTCGTCAGGTTCGCGGGCCGGCCCGTGCCGTCGGCGTTGACCGCCATCAGGTCGCGCCCGTGCGTGTAGATGACCTTCCGGCCGTCGGGCGAGAAGGCGAGCGTGTCGCCGGGGTCGAGTTGGAGGCCGCGCGTGAGCTGGCGCATGCCCGTCCCGTCGGCCTTGACCACGTAGACGTTGTACTCGATCTTGCCGGCCGCCGAAAGGGTCTGGCCGACGAAGGCGATGCCGCGGCCGTCGGGCGAGAACGCGGGCACGGTCTCGGCCCGCAGGCCCGAGTCGAAGAGCCGGCGCTCGTTCGAGCCGTCGGCGTTCATCACGTAGAGGCGGCGCGCGACCTCGCCGCCGGCCCGCGGCGAAGCGCCCTGACGCTCGCCGACGAAGACGATCCGCCGGCCGTCGGGCGAGTAGGACGGGTGCGTGTCCTGCGGGCCTTCGGAGAGGCGCAGGCGCCCCGTGCCGTCGGCGTTCATCGAGAAGATGTGCGTGACTTCGGGGTCGGCGGGGCTGTCGGCGAAGGCGATCTTGCGCGCGTCGGGCGACCACGCCGGGCTGTGGCCGCGCCCGAGCGGCGTCACGCCCGAGCCGTCGGCGTTCATCACGAAGAGGTTGCCGTCGAGGTCGTGGTAGACGATCTTGTCCTCGGCCGCGCCCCCGGCCGCCGCCGCGCCCGGCGCGAGCGCGGCGGCGGCGGCGCACGCGACGGCGAGCAGCAGGAGCGCGAGGCGCGTGGCGGCGGGCTGTCTGCGGGCGCGTGTGACGTGCATGGCTGAAGTGTCCTCCGAGAGATTTTGTAAAAGTCTTGAATCGCCGGCCGCCCCGTCCGGGGCGCGTGCGGTCTCTGTTGGTTAACGCGGAGGGCGGGCGGAAAAGTCATCAGCCGCGGGGAACTTTTTTTCGCCCCGGCCGGTGAGTGCCCGCGGCCGCTGTTTTCGCGTTAGCTTGGTGGCGGCCTTCCGGGTCGCCTAATTGATGTACGCGGCGGCGTTGTTTATACTGGCCGCGGCAACGGGCCGGACGATATAAGCCAGACACAAGCGGGAAGATAGACGTGACCACCCCCTCGCCTCTTGACGCGACCGGACTCCTCCTCCAACTGACGGGCGGGCCGCGCTCCGCCTCCGGCGGGCCGGGGCCGGCGTCCGCCCGCGCCGCGCGCCCGACTCCGGCCGGGAGTTGAAGGGCCTTCGCGGCCCGCGCCGGTTCTCCGACCGTCAAACGCATTCGCCACTTAGTTCTTATGTCCCGGGAACGCTGGAAGCAGATCGAAGAGGTGTTTCAGACGGCGCTCGACCTCGCGCCGGAGGAGCGCGCGGCCTTCCTCGCGCAGGCCTGCGCGGGCGACGAGGCGATGCGCGAGCAGGTCGCCGCCCTCGTCGGCCAGTTCGAGCGCGCCTCCAGCCTCGACGAGCAGAGCCGCGCCTCGCTCGACGAGTCGCAACTCTTCGCCGCCCCGCCCGTGGACGAGACCGACCCGATGGAGGGGCGCCGCGTCGGCGCTTACCAGCTCGTGCGCGAGATCGGCCGCGGCGGCATGGGCGCCGTCTACCTCGCCGAGCGCGCCGACAGCGCCTTCCAGCGGCGGGTCGCCGTCAAGCTGGTCAAGCGCGGGATGGACACCGACTTCATCCTCCGCCGCTTCCGCAACGAGCGGCAGATCCTCGCCTCGCTCAACCACCCGAACATCGGCCGCCTCCTCGACGGCGGCTCGACCGACGACGGCCTGCCCTACTTCGTCATGGAGTACATACAGGGCCAGCCGCTCTACGACTACTGCGACGACCGGCGGCTGACCCTGCGCGCCCGCCTCCAGCTCTTCTCGCAGGTCGCGGCCGCCGTCGCCTACGCGCACCAGAACCTCGTCATCCACCGCGACATCAAGCCGTCGAACATCATGGTCACGGCGGCCGGCGTGCCCAAGCTCTTAGACTTCGGCATCGCCAAGCTGCTCAACCCGGAGCTGGCCGCCGACACCTCGCCGATGACGGCGACGGCGATGCGCCTGATGACGCCCGAGTACGCCTCGCCCGAGCAGGTGCAGGGGCTCGCCGTCTCGCCCGCCTCGGACGTTTACTCGCTCGGCGTGATGCTCTACGAGCTGCTGACCGGGCACCGCCCCTACCGCCTGCGCCAGCGCTCGGCGCACGAGGTGTCGCGCGTCATCTGCGAGGAGGAGCCGGAGCCGCCGAGCGTGATCGTCTCCGGCCCCGAGGGCGTGCTGGCGGTCGGCGGCGGCCCGGCCACGCTCGAAGCGCTCGCGTCGGCGCGCGCCGCCACGCTCGAAGAGTTGCGCCGCGAGCTGGCCGGCGGCATCGACCAGCTCGTGATGAAGGCGCTGCGCAAGGAGTCCCGGCGCCGCTACCGCTCGGCCGAGGAGCTGCGCGAGGACATCGCGCGCCACCTCGACGGCCGCCCCGTCTCGGCCCCCGCCTACTTCCCCGCGCCCCGGCCGCGCAAGTCCGCGCCGGCCGACGCGGCCGCGGGCGAGAAGACGCTGGCCGTGCTCCCCCTGAAACTCCTCAACCCTCCCGCGGACGGCGACACCGGCGCGGGCTTCCTCGGCGTGGGCCTCGCCGACGCGCTCATCACGCGGCTGTCGAACGTGCGGCGGCTCGCCGTGCGCCCGACGAGCGCCGTGCTGCGCTACACGGGCGCGGACGGCGACCCGCTCGGCGCGGGCCGCGAGCTGGGCGTGCAGTTCGTCCTCGACGGCCGCATCCGCCGCGCCGGCGAGCGCATCCGCGTCACCGTCCAACTGCTCGACGTGCGCGAGGGCGCCAGCGTCTGGGCCGGGCAGTTCGACGAGACCTTCACGGACGTTCTGAGCCTCGAAGACGACATGAGCGCGCGCGTCGCCGAGGCGCTCATCCCGCGCCTCTCCGGCGACGAGCGCCAGCAGCTCGCCAAGCGCGGCACGGACAACCCCGAGGCCTTCGAGGCCTACCTGCGCGGCCGCTACCACTGGAACGCCTTCACGATGGAGGGCTTCGCCGAGGCGCTCGTCTGCTACCAGCGCGCCGTGGCGCTGGCGCCCGACTACGCGCTCGCCTACGCCGGCATCGCCGACTACTACAACTGGCTCGGCATCTACGCCGTGCTCCCCTTCGCCGACACCTCGGCCGCCGCGCGCGAGGCCGCGCTCAAGGCCGTGGCGCTCGACGACACGCTGGCCGAAGCCTACGCCGCGCTCGGCTTCGCCACGATGATGCACGACTTCGACTGGGAGGCGTGCGGCCGCTACCTGCGCCGGGCGGTCGAGCTCAACCCGAACTACGTGACGGGCCGGCTCTGGTACTCCTACTTCCTCGGCATGTCGGGCCGCTTCGACGAGGCGATGGTGCAGGTGCGCCGCGCGCTCGAACTCGACCCGCTGACGCCCATCGTGCCGCAGACGCAGTGCTGGATGTTCTACTACTCGCGGCGCTACGAGGAGGCGCTGGCCTGCACGCGCCAGCTCGCCGCGCGCGAGCCGCGCTACGGGCTGACGCACGTCTTCCTCTCGATGGTCTTGTCGCGCACGGGCCGCCACGAGGAGGCGGTCGAGGCGGCGCAGAAGGCTTTGACGCTGCTCGGCCGCAGCCCCTACACGATGGCCTACCTCGCGGCCGCCAACGCCGCGGCCGGCCGCGACGCCGAGACGCGCGCGCTGCTCGAAGAGATCGCGGGCGCGCAGCCGGCGCGTTACGTCTCGCCCTACCTTCTGGCGATGGTGCACGGCCACCTGCGCGAGCGCGAGCAGACGTTCGCCCATCTGGAGCGCGCCGTCGAGATTCGCGACGGCCGCCTCGTCTGGCTCGGCGTCGACCCGCAGTTCGACTGGCTGCGCGACGAGCCGCGCTTCCACGAGCTGCTGCGGCAGACGCGCAACCCTCTGGCCGGCCGCGCCCCCGCGGGGGCGGCGCCGCGCGCGCCCGCGCCGCGCACCACCGGCGAGCGCCGCGCGCCGACCACGGTCGCCACCACGCACGACCGCGGCGAGGCGCAGCAGCTCTACGCCGCCGGCCGCTACTTCGCCGCCAAGCGCACGGCCGACGGGCTGCGCCAAGCCATCGAGCGCTTCGAGCGCGCCGTCGAGGTCGACCCGCAGTTCGCGCCCGCGTGGGCCGAGCTGGCCGACGCCTACGCCCTGCTCAACTGGTACGTCGAGCCGCCGCCCCCCGACGCCTTCGAGAAGGGGCTCGCCGCGGCCCGCCGCGGGGTCGAGGCCGACGACACTCTGGCCGAGGCGCACGCCTCGCTCGCCTTCATCAAGACGCACTACGAGCGCGACTGGGAGGGGGCCGACGCCGAGTTCCGCCGCGCCATCGAGCTCAACCCCGAGTCGGCCATCTCGCGCCGCTGGTACGCCTTCAGCCTCTCGGCGATGGGCCGCCACGACGAGGCTCTGGCGCAGGCCATGCGCGCGCAGGAGCTTTCGCCGCGCTCGGGCGTGATGGCGATGGCCGTCGCCAACGTCCTCTTCCACGCGCGCCGCTACGACGAGGCGGTCGCCCAGTGCCACCGCGCGCTCGAACTCGACCCCGGCTCGGTGGCCGCCCACGTCGTCATGCGCTGGTCTTACGAGATGATGGGGCGGCACGAGGAGGCGCTCGCGATCTACGAGAAGGAGAGCGCGTTCGCCGGCGACACGCCGACGACGCGCGCCAAGTACGCGCACATGCTGGCCGCCGCGGGCCGCGCCGACGAGGCGCGCGCCATCCTCTCCGAGCTGACCTCGGGGCGCGCTGACCAGTGGGTGACGGCCTACGAGCTGGGCCTCATCTACGCGCTCCTCGGCGACGCCGACGAGGCTTTCAAGTGGCTCTACCGCGCCCGCGACGAGCGCGCCGTCGGCCTCACCTTCATCGGCGTCGACCCGCACGTCGACGCCCTGCGCGACGACCCGCGCTTCGCCCGGCTGCTGCGCGAAACAGGCATCAAATGAGCCGCGGGCCGCGGGCCGCGGGTTAAAGGACGGGACTGTTTTGAACCCGAACCCCGCGGCCCGCGGCCCGAAACTTTTTACCCCCGCGCGGGCCGGTTTGCAGTATCATCTTTCGTGCTCCTGACACCTCCGGCGCTTATACATTCGACATCCGTAACGACGATGAAGGCCCTCGTGGTTGACGACAACGAGTTGGTGCGCGGCAACGTCGCCGAGCTTCTGCGCGGCGACGGGTGGGAGGTCTCCGAGGCCGGGTCGGCCGCGCGCGCCTTCGAGCTGCTCGGCGGCGAGCGCTGGTCGCTCGTCTTCTGCGACGTTAAGCTCGGCGACGGCGGCGACGAGGGCTACGACGTGCTGCGCCGCTTCACGGCCGAGCAGCCCGACGCGCAGATCGTCCTCATGACCGGCCACGCCTCGGCCGTCGGCGCGCTCGACGCCGTCTCCTCCGGGGCCTACGACTACCTGCCCAAGCCCTTCGAGAACGACCGCGTGCTCGGCATCGCGCGCGCCGTGCGCCGCGGCATCGAGAAGCGCGCGCGCCCCGAGACGACGGGCGAGCTGCCGCCGCGCCCCGTCTACACCTCGGACATCGAGCTGGTCGGCGTCAGCGCCGCCTTCGTCGAGGTGATGAAGCTCGTGGGCCGCGTCGCCGGCACGACCCTGCCCGTCCTCGTCACCGGCGAGTCGGGCACGGGCAAGGAGCTGGTGGCGCGCGCCATCCACCGCCGCAGCGCGCGCGCCGCGCGCCCCTTCGTCGCCGTCAACTGCGGCGCGATCCCGGCCGAGCTGATCGAGTCGGAACTCTTCGGCCACACGCGCGGCGCCTTCACCGGGGCCGAGCGCGACCGGCGCGGGCTGCTTCAGGAGGCCGACGGCGGCACGGTCTTCCTCGACGAGATCACGGAGACGACCCCGGCCTTTCAGGTGAAGCTGTTGCGCGCCTTGCAGGACGGCGAAGTCCGCCGCGTCGGGTCGAACCAGACGGTCAGCGTGGACGTGCGCGTGATCGCGGCCTCGAACCGCGACGTGGAGCGCGAGACGCGCGAGGGCCGCTTCCGCCAAGACCTCTTCTACCGCCTCAACGCCGTCACGCTCCACCTGCCGCCCCTGCGCGAGCGGGTCGAAGACATCGTGCCGCTCGCCCGCCACTTCGCCGCGCGCGCCGCCCGGCAGGGCGCGGGCGACTGCGTCAGCTTCACGAGCGAGGCCGTCCGCCTGCTCGAAGCCTACGACTGGCCCGGCAACATCCGCGAGCTGGAGAACGCCGTCGTGCGCGCGGCCGCGCTCTGCGACCACGCCATCCGCCCCGAAGACCTGCCCGCGCGCGTGCGCGACGCGGGCGCGACGGCGGCCGCGCCCGCCGCGCCGCGCGCCGGCGAGGACGACGGCGCGTCCGCGGAGATCGTCACGCTCGCGGAACTCGAAGCCCGCCACGTCGCGCGCGCCCTCGCGCACACCGGCGGCAACAAGCAGGCGGCCGCGCGCCTCCTCGGCATCGACCGCACCACCCTCCAACGCATGCTCAAGCGCCACCGCCTCGACGGGAACGATCACGGCGGACAGTAGACAGTAGTCAGTAGTCAGTAGTCAGTAGTCAGTAGCGCTCCGCGTTGTTGATGCTGACGCCGACACCCTAACGATTCGCTACCGAAGGTCTTCCTACTGACTACTGACTACTGACTACTGTCTACTGTCCACTTCTTTATGCTCATCGGCATCGTGGCGACGGATCGGGCGGGGGCCATCGGCAGGGGCGGCGGGCTGCCGTGGCATTACTCCGCCGACATGAAGTTCTTCAGGGAGCAGACGACGGGGAACGCCTGCGTGATGGGGCGCAGGACGTGGCTGAGTCTGAAGAAGCCGCTGCCGGGCCGCCTCAACATCGTGCTGAGCCGCGCCGCCGAGGTCGAGCCGCGCGAGTCGGTGGTGTGGCTGCGCGACAAGACCTCCCTGCTCTCTCTGGAGAGCTACCTGCGCGGCGACATCTACGTCATCGGCGGCGCGCAGGTCTTCGAGCTGTTCCGCGAACACATCGCCCGCTGGGTCGTCACCGAAATCCCGCTCACCGTCGAGGACGCGGACACCTTTATGCCTCCCGACTTTCTCCGCGGCTTCCGCGCCTACGGCTCGCGCCAACTCGCCGACGAGTTGAAGGTGACGTTCTACGAAAGAGTAGACAGTAGTCAGTAGTCAGTAGGGAGTAGCCAAAACTTTCGGGGGCGGCGGTTGACCTTGTTAACGTCGACCGCCGCCCCCGAAAGTTTTTCTACCCTTCACTGACTACTTCACTTGTTCCCCGCCACGTCGAGCATGTCGTGGCGGGTGATGATGCCGGTGATGCGGCCGTACTCTTCGACGAGGACGGCCGGGCTGCGGCGCAGGAGGCGCGTGACCTCGGCCGCGCCGGCCTCCACGTCCACGACCGGCAGGCTCTCGTCCATCACCTCGGAGACGGGCGCTTGCAGGCGGTCGCGGTTGCCGAGCACCTTCGCCAGCAGGCGGTTCTCGCGCACGGCCCCGACGGCGTGCCCCTCTTCGATGACCGGCATCTGCGTCACCCCGTGCTCGCCCATGCGCGCCAGCACCTCGGCCACCGTGTCGCCCGGCGCGGCCGCGAGCAGGCGCGGGACGGAGGCGTCGCCCTTCGTGCTGACGAGCAGCCCGGCGTTCATCCGCTGCGGCTCAAGCAGGCGCTTCTCCTTGAGCCACTCGTCCGAGTGGTGCTTCGTCAGGTAGTGCTCGCCCGTGTCGCAGACGATGAAGACGACGAGGCCCGTCTCGTCGAGCCCGCGCGCGACCTTGAGCGCCGCGGCGAGGTTCGTCCCCGTCGAGCCGCCGCAGAAGATTCCCTCCTTGCGCCCGAGCTGGCGCGACAACTCGAACGACTCGCGGTCGGTGACGTTGTGGATTTCGTCCACGTACTTGATGTGGACGTTGGGCGGGATGATCTCCTGCCCGATGCCCTCGACGAGGTAGGGCGTCGCCTCGTGCGTGTGGCCCGTCTCCTTGTAGGTCTTGAAGACCGAGCCGTAGGGGTCTGCGCCGACGACGCGGATCGAGGGGTTCTTCTCCTTCAAAAACCTCCCCGCGCCCGAGATCGTGCCGCCCGTCCCGAGCCCCGCCACGAAGTGCGTGATGCGCCCCTCGGTCTGCTCCCACAGCTCCGGCCCCGTCGTGCGGTAGTGCGCGTCGGGGTTGTTCGGGTTCGAGTACTGGTCGGGGTAAAAACTGTTCGGCGTCTCGCGCGCGATGCGCCGCGCCGTCTCGACGTAGTGGTCGGGCGTGCCCGGCTTGGCCGAGGCCGGCACGACGACCACGTCGGCGCCGAGCGCCTTCAGGTAACGCACCTTCTCGACCGAGGCCTTCTCCGTCATCACGAAGATGCACTTGTAGCCTTTGACGGCCGCGGCGAGGGCGAGGCCGATGCCGGTGTTGCCGGAGGTGGCCTCGACGATGGTGCCGCCGGGCTGCAAAGTCCCCTCGCGCTCGGCGGCCGCGATCATCGAGACGCCGATGCGGTCTTTGACCGAGTAGCCGGGGTTGAGGCTCTCCATCTTGGCGAGGACGGTGGCCCTGATGCCTTCGGTCAGGCGGTTGAGTTTGACGAGCGGGGTGCGGCCGATGAGGCCGAGGACGTTGTCGTGAAAGTTCATCCGTGGCTCCGCGTATGAAGTCGGGTCAGGGGGTATTTTCTACTCGCAGTTTACAACGGAAATCCGTCGCGCCGCCACCGGGGCCGCCGGCCCGCCGCGTTGGCAAAATGGTACCAGCGTGTGGTAAAACGGGTCGCCGCAAAAACGCCCCCCGTCATCAACAGCCCGGCCCGCACACCCGCCGGCGGCCGCGCACAGCCCCGGAGAACCCCAGACCCACGATGACCTCAGCCCCGGCCATAGCCGAGCGGGAGCTTGCCGCCGACAGCCTCCTCGCGGCGCTGCCCGCGGACTCGCTCGCGTCCGTCTCGCCCCACCTCGAAGCCGTCGAGCTGAGGCCGCAGCAGACCGTCCACGAGATCGGCGGCCGCGTCACCCACGCCCACTTCCCCGCGGCGGGCTGCGTGCTGGCGGGCGTCGCCATCATGAGCGACGGGGCGACGGTCGAGACGGCGCTGGTCGGGCGCGAAGGCGTCGCCGGCCTCGCCGCGCTCTTCGCCGACGGCCGCGCGCGCCACTGGACGCGGGCGCTGTTGCCGGGCGCGGCCCTGCGGCTGCCGGCCGACGCGCTCCACGAGCTGTTCGCGCGCGACGAGGCGGCGCGCCTCCTCCTGCTCGGCTCTTACCGCGCGCTGCTCGCGCAGGCCACCCGCCGCGCCGTCTGCAACGCGCGCCACCACCTCTTCGCGCGCCTCTGCACGTGGCTGCTGACGGTGCGCGCGCGCGCGGGGCGCGACGACCTGCCGCTGACGCAGGAGGCCATCGCGCGCCAGCTCGGCGTGCGCCGCGCCGGGGTCAACGAGGCCGTCGGGAGGTTGGAGCGCGCCGGCGTCGTCGAGCACGCGCGGGGCCGCCTCCGCCTGCTCGACCGCGCGCTGCTGGAGGCTGCGGCCTGCCCGTGCCACAGGGCGCTGGTGGCGGAGGCGGCGGCCGCGCCGCGCGCCTTCGGGGGTTGACCGTGGCGGCCGATGACGCGCTCCCGCAGACGACGGTGGGCAACCACCTCCTCGCCGCGCTGCCGGCCGAAGAGTTCGGGCGGCTCGCGCCGAGGCTCGCGCGCGTGGAGCTTGAGGCGGGGCAGGTTCTGTACGGCGCGGAGGAGCCGGTCGGCCACGTCTTCTTCGTCGAGCGCGCGCTCGTCTCGCTGCTCTCGACGCTCGCGGACGGCACGGCCATCGAGGTCGGCGCGGTCGGGCGCGAAGGGGTCTGCGGGCTGTGGGCGATCCTCGGCGGCGGGCCTTCGCCGCATCAGGCGGTGGCGCAGGTCGGCGGCGCGGCGCTGCGGATGCGCGGGGCCGAGGCGCGCGCCGCCTTCGAGGAGCTGCCCCACTTCCGCGCGCGCTCGCTCCGCTACACGCACTTCCTGCTCACGCAAATCTCGCAGACGGGCGTCTGCAACGCGCTGCACACCGTCGAGCAGAGGCTCGCGCGCTGGCTCGTCATCTACGCCGGCCGGCTGGAGGCCGACCAACTCCCGCTCACGCACGAGTACCTCGCGCACATGCTCGGCGTGCGCCGCTCCGGCGTGACGGTCGCCTCGGGCGCGCTCGAACGCGCGGGCCTCATCGAGCACCGGCGCGGCCGCATCGCCATCCTCGACGCCGCGGGCCTGCGCGGGGCCGCCTGCGAATGCGTCAGGCCGCTCTCCGACGAGTTCGAAGAGTTTCTGAGCGGCTGAGCCGAGAATCTTTCCCCGACTATCAAACAACGTACAGACGCGCCGCCACCCGGCCCCTATACTCGCGCCCCGTCAGTTGAGGGGAAAGGGCCGGCCGGAACAGCGTCGCACCCCGACGCGACGCTGTTCCGGCCGGGGTTAAATCTCACCGCCGCCCCTTTCCCTAGTTAAAGACAGGCCCGCCCGCCGCCATCTCCGGCCCTTAGCTCAGGCCCGCTCCGTCAGCTCCCGGCCCGCGCCTTCTTCCGCGCCTCCGGTGACATCTTCGCGCGCGCCGACGGGCGGCCCGCCGTCGTTCGCCGAACCGTTCTCGCCGGTCGGAAGCTCGGCCCGCACTCCCGAAGGCGTCGCGGCTTCCGGCGTCGCGGCCTCGGGTTCGAGGCAGGCGGCGAGTCGGGCCGCGAAGCCTTCGCGCTCCCACTCGTGCCAGAGCGTGAGCGCCGCGCGGTAGTGGACGGCGCGCTTCTCGGCGAAGTGGCCGAGGAGCCAGACGACGGCGAGCTTCCTCTCGGCCGAGAGCTTGTCGCGCCCCGCGAGCTGACCGCCGAGGTCTTCGGCCCACACGTCGCAGTCGTGGAGGTCGCCCAGTTCGCCCTGCATGTCCGCGACCTCGCCGGCCAGCGCCTTCGCCGCGCCGTCGCGCCGGCAGCACTCGAACAGTTCGAGCGCGTAGCGCAGACGCTTGGCGGCGATGCGCATCCGGTGCAGGCGCCTCGCCTTGCGCGGCCGGTGCAGGCTCCCGCTCAACTCTTCCAGCTCGTCCCACAGCCGCGCGACGACCCTCCGGAGCGCGCCGGCGAAGTCCGCGCCGTCGTCCGACTTCTTCTTCCCGCCCCTGCCCTCCAGCGCGCGCGCGAGGAGCAGGCGTGCCTCCGCGACGGCCGTCTCGCCGGCGGCTTCGCCGAGGCCGGCGCGCGCCCGCTCGCGCCTCTCGCGGCGCTCGGCGGTGTAGGCTTCGATGCCGGCGACGGCCTCGGGCGGCGCGTCCTCCCTGAGCTTGTCGAGGGCGTGGATGGCCACATCCTCGTCGCGCACCGCGCCGAGCGCGTCGGCCAGACGCCGGAGCGCGTCGCGCGCCGCGTCGAGCCGCTTGCCGCGCCGCAGGCGCGGGGCGAAGTCGCGCAGGGCGCTGCGCAGGCGGCGCGAGGCGACGCGCATGTCGTGCACGCCCTCGATGTCGGCCCCTTCGAGCGCCGCCGCGCGGTACTCGCTCATCTCGTCGAAGCGCGCCAGCAGCACGCGCCGCGCGCCCTCGAATGCGCCGGCCCCGCAATCGAGGCCGGGAATCTCTTTGGGTTTAGCCATTGTAAAAGTCGGGAGTCCGGGGCCCGGGGTCTGAAGTCAAAGCCTCTTCCTCGTCCTCCTCCTCCGCCTCCACGTCGAGGACGCGGGCGACGGCGCGGCGCAGGTCTGAGGCGACGCGGCGGACGGTGCGCGATGCGTCCACGGTGCGGAAGCCGTACTCCTCGCTCATCCGGTCGAACTCCCTCAGGAGCCGCGTCTGGTAGGCGACGAAGCTGTCGTAGAAGTCGGCGCCGAGGTTCAAGTCCATCCCCGACTCCCAGTAGTCGAACTTGCGCCCGGACGAGAGCACGCGCGTGACGAGTTCTTCGGCGCGGCTCGCGCGCAGGTACAGAATCAGGTCGGGGACGAGGGCGATGCCGTAGATGGCGCGTATCCAGCGCGGGTCTACGCCGCGCACGACGGCGCGGGCGATGGCCGAGTAGATGTAGCGGTCGGTGAGCACGACGAAGCCGGCGCGCAGCGCGGGCAGCATCTCGTTCTCCAGCCGGTCGGCGAAGTCCGTGGCGTAGAAGAGCTGCATCGTGAGGCGGCCGAGCGTCGTGCCGGCCTTCGCCTCCTTGATGCCGCGCCCGGCCAGCACCGAGCGGGTCATGCCGGTGTCGATGACGGCGTGGCCGCGCGCTTCGAGCCACGAGCGCAGGAGCGCCGTGTGCGTCGAGCGCCCGACGCCGTCCGTGCCCTCGACGACGATGAGCTTGCCGCTCAGGGGCTCGCGGCCGGCGCCGGGCAGGGGCGTGCCGTAGAAGGTCGGCTCGCGCATCAGGCCGCCTCCGAGCGCTCGGCGAGGTGGCGCATCACGATGCGGCGCACCTCGCGCTGCTGGCGCTCGATGGAGCGCGTCGCGTCGATGACGGTCAGGCCGAACTCGCCCACCATCCGGTCGTACTCTTCGAGGATGCGGCCCTGAAAGATTTTGAAGCTCTCCTCGGGGTCGTCGGCCCAGTTCATGTCGAGGCCGGCCTCGTAATACTTGAGCGCGGGCCGGCCCGAGACGATGCGGTCGATCGCCACGTCGAGCGGCGCGCGGAAGAAGAAGGCGACGGCGGGGCGCACGGCGAAGCGGTAGAGGTCGCGCACCCACGAGCGGTCGCAGCCGCGCGCCACGTCGCGCGCGAACGCGGTGTAGATGTAGCGGTCGGCGAGGACGACGGCCCCGGCCTTCAGGGGCGGGATGATGTCGCGCTCGGTGCGGTCGGCGAAGTCTGTGGCGTGGAGCAGCGAGAAGGTGGTCGGGGTGAAGAGCCGCCGCTTCTTGGCGCGGCGCGTCGTGTCCTTGACGAGCGGCGAGGAGTTCCACTCGGAGAAGAAGACCGGGTAGCCCTCCGACTTGAGCCACTGGTGCAGCAGCGCCAGCTGCGTCGACTTGCCGCTCCCGTCCGTGCCCTCGACGACGAAAAGCTTGCCGGGGAAATGGTGCTGGCCGTAAGAGATCATCGCGGCGACTCCGCGCGGGCGCTGTCACGCCGGGGCGACAGCCGTTAAAGGGACTTTTGATCTCTGATTCGGTCGCCGGTCGTCGGTCGTCGGTTTCGTCTTCGCCGACAACCGACGACCGAACCGCAAATCAAAAATTCAGGCGGCGCGGCCCTGCGGGGCGCTGTAGGCGCGGCGGGCCGGGACGCTGACGAGTCTGTCTTCTTCGAGGAGGTAGGCGGTCAGCCGGTAGCCGTAGACGCAGCCGGTGTCGAGGCCGAGGGCGCGCGGGCCGCGGCGCACGGGGGCGGCGGGCCAGTGGCCGAAGAGGACGGTCTGCGGGCCGTCGTAGACCTCGTACCACGCCACGCCCTCGCGGCTCGCGCGGTCGGGGCCGAGCGTGCGCAGCTCGACAAGGTCGTCCTCGTCCTGACTCGCGAGCGGCACGCCGGGCCGCACGCCCGCGTGGACGACGACGTGCGAGCCGAGGTCTAAGAAGCGCGGCAGCGAGCCGAGGAAGGCGGCGTAGCGCTCACGCCCGCCCTCCAGCTCGCGCACGCACTTCTCCTGCGAAGCCTTCAGCCCCGCCTCCCCGCGCAGGCCGCGCAGCACGGCCCGGTCGTGGTTGCCGAGCACCGACGAGAGGCGCGCGTCCGACGCGAAGAGGTCTAACACCTCGCGGCTCTTCTCGCCCTTGACGACGAGGTCGCCGACGCAGATGAGGCGGTCGTCGGCCGCGAAGCCGACCCTCCCCAGAAGGTCTTGCAGCTCGTCGTAGCAGCCGTGGATGTCGCCGACGACGACCGTGCGGCCCAACGCTTAACCCTCCCCGCCCGCGCGCATGTCGCGCAGCACTTCGCAGCGCGCGGCCGCGCCGCCCCCGCGGATGTGCCGCTCGGCGATCTCGCGCGCGCCGCGCTCGTCCACCTCGCCGTACCAGACGCCCTCGGGGTAGACGACCATCACGGGCGCGTGCTCGCACTGGTCGAAGCAGTCCACTTTCGTGATGAGCACCTCGTCGCGCAGGCCGGACTCGCGGAGCGCGCTCTTCAACTCCCTGAGCGCCTCCTTGCCCCCGCCCCGCGCGCAGTCCTTGTGGTCGCAGACGAGCACGTGTTTTTTGATCTTCTTCAGCCCCGGCACCCGAAACCTCTCGCGTTAAATTAGCGCCGCCGAAACGGCCGCTTCGATTACAACACAACCCGCGCGGGAGCAACAAACGGAAGCGGCCGACGGCCGTCGGCCGTCGGGAAAGCGCCCCCCGCCAACCGCCCGCGCGTCGGCGTCAAAGCCCGCGCCGCCGGGCGCCGGCGCAGCCTGACGGCCGCCTACCGGCTGTTACCCCCCGCGGCCCATCTGTGATAAAAAGCTGTGCGGCGAAGGAGGCCCCCCGAAAATGCTTGTCGAAGAGTTGATGACCCGCGAGGTCGAGTCGTGCCGGCCCGAGTCGAGTCTGGCCGAGGCGGCCGGCGTCATGTGGCGGCGCGACTGCGGCGCCGTCCCCGTGGTGGACGGCGGAGGCGGCGTCGTGGGCATGATCACCGACCGCGACATCTGCATGGCGCTGGCGACGCGGCGCGAATACGCCTCGGACGTGCGCGTCGGCGAGGTGATGGCGGCCGAGGTCGTCTCCTGCACGACCGAGGACGACGTGCGCGAGGCGCTCGAAGTGATGCGGCAGAGGCAACTGCGGCGGCTGCCGGTGGTGGACAGTCAGGGCCGCCTGACCGGCATCCTTTCCGTCGCCGACGTGCTGCGCCGCACGCGCAAGGGCGGCGGCCGGCGCCGCGTCAAACGGCGCGAGGCGCTGGCGACGCTCAAGGCCGTCTTCCGTCCGCGCGGGGCCGAGGACGAGGGGGCCGAAGCGCCGGACGGGGGCGGCGAAGCCGCGACGGAGCGTGACGGCGCGGCGGCGCGGGACGAGGCGGCGCAGGCGGCCGAAGACGCGCGGCCGGCGGTGCAGGGGCCATGAAAAAACTTCTCCTTCTGCGCCACGCTAAATCGAGTTGGGACGACACGGGGCTCGCGGACTTCGAGCGCCCGCTCAACGACCGAGGCCGCCGCGCCGCGCCGCTCGTCGGCCGCTTCATGCGCGAGCGCGAGCTGCGGCCCGACCTCGTCCTCTGCTCGCCGGCCGAGCGCACGCGGCAGACCGTCGCGCTCGTCCTTGAGGCCGCCGGCCTCTCCGCCCCCGTGCGCTTCGACGAGCGCATCTACGACGCCACGGTCGGGCGTCTCGTCGAGGTCGTCTCGCAGGCCGGCGAAGGCGCGGGCGAAATCCTCCTCGTCGGCCACAACCCCGGCATGGAGGAACTGCTCGAACTCCTCACCGGCGAAACCCGCCGCATGCCGACCGCCGCGCTCGCGCGCATCCACCTCGACACAGACGACTGGGCCGAACTGGGCGCGCACACCGGCCGCCTCGAATGGCACGTCAAGCCGAAGGAACTGGAAGGCAGTAAGCAGTAGACAGTAGTCAGTAGTCAGTAGTCAGTAGTCAGTAGTCGGTAGCGCTGCGCGCTGAGGGCGACGGCGCTGACATGCTGACGATTCGGCTGACGATTCGATGGAGGCTGTCTTTCTAACCGGCTACCGCCTCCCGTCTACTTTTTTATGTTAAGCATCGACGGCTCATTCGGCGAGGGGGGCGGGCAGATCATCCGCACGTCGCTGGCGCTCTCGCTGGTGACGGGCAAGGCGTTCCGCGTCTACAACGTCCGCGCGCGGCGGGCCAAGCCGGGCCTCCAGCCGCAACACCTGACGGCCGTCACGTCGGCCGCCGAGGTGGGGCGCGCGCGGGTCGAGGGCGCGCGCGTCGGCGCGAAGGAGTTCACGTTCGTGCCCGGCGAGGTCGAGCCGGGCCAGTACCGTTTCGCCATCGGCACGGCCGGGAGCACGACGCTCGTCCTTCAGGCCGTGCTCCCGCCGCTCCTGCGCGCGCGCGGGCCGAGCCTGCTCACCTTCGAGGGCGGCACCCACAACCCGCACGCCCCGCCCTTCGAGTTCATCGAGAAGACGTTCCTGCCGCTCGTCAACCGGACGGGGCCGACCGTGACGGTGGAGCTTGAGCGTTACGGCTTCTACCCTCCGGGCGGCGGCCGCTTCAGCGTCTACGTCGAGCCGACGGCCGAGCCCCGCCGCCTCGACCTCGCCGAGCGCGGCCTCGTCCTCGCCGAGCGCGCCCGCGCCCTCTGCGTCAACCTCCGCCCCGACATCGGCGAGCGCGAGCTGAAGGTCGTCGCCGAGCAGATGGGGCTGCCGCTCGACCGGCTCCGGCTCGAAACCTCCGACAACGCCATCAGCCCCGGCAACGTCCTCACCGTCGAGGTCGAGAGCGAGAACCTCACCGAGGTCTTCACCGGCATCGGCCAGCGCGGCGTCCGCGCCGAGGAGGTCGCGGCCCGCGCCGTCGAAGAGGCCAAGAGGTATCTCGGCGCCGGCGCGCCCGTCGGCGAGCACCTCGCCGACCAACTCCTGATCCCCCTCGCCCTCGCCCGCGGCGGCTCCTACACCACCGGCCCCCTCTCCCCCCACACCACCACCAACATCGAGGTCGTCAAAACCTTCCTCCCCGTCGAAATCACCACCACGCAACTGACCGAAGAGGTCTGGAAGATCGAAGTCGGGGTTTAGGCCGAATCTCTGTTCCGGACGCCGCCCGGCTCCGCCCGGCCTTGCGCCGCGGCGGTTAACTCTTCGGCCTTGAGGGCGACGAGGGCGGGGTCGAGGCTCTTCCTGAAGGTGATGACGTTGGCCGGGACTGTCGTCAGCGGCTCGCGGCTGCCGCGGAGGTCTTCCCACGCGGCGAGGATGAAGTGGCGGAGGCCGGCGTGCTCGAAGTCCCTGAGCCTTTCGCGGAGACGATCAGGCGTCCAGAAGCCGAGAACTTCGAGGTGGACGCGCGCGCCCGAGGGGTGGCGCAGAACGAAGTCGGGGATGAAGGCGCTGTCGCCGAGGTCGATGACCTCGCTGCTGCGCTCCAGAGCCCAGTCGCCGCCGCCGCGCGCCCACGAGGCGGCGAGCTTGTCGGCGACGGGGTTCTCGTAGCCGCGGGCGCTGAAGTAGTGCGAGCGCAGGCGCGTCTGCCCGCTCGCCAGCTCGAAGTAGGCGGGGCGGTCGCGCTTCTGGTTTTGAATCTCGGCGCGCATGCGCCAGCCGCGGCAGAGCAGGAGCGCGGGCAGGAAGACGGCCATCTGCACGCCGTACTTCTGGGAGCGCTGGAAGATGGAGGCCGGGCCGTCGAGGCGGATTTCGTAGCCGTCGGCGGGGCGGCCGCGCACGGTGTGGATGAGCCGGTACTCCTTGATCGCGCCGAACAGCTCGCGGTAGCCCTCGGCCCCCTGCGGCTCGACCCACAGGCGCAGCTCGACGCAGCGGTAGAGGAGCGCCTGCGCCTGCGCGAGGTTGTAGAGGTCGAGCAACTCGGGGGGCGAG
>Ga0196977_1000166_pt1 | contig 42185 bp, 39 predicted proteins | sample S3v_1013CmetaG_FD_148634 | JGI IMG/M metagenome (GOLD analysis project Ga0196977, IMG submission 148634) | Soil microbial communities from Anza Borrego desert, Southern California, United States - S3+v_10-13C | ecosystem: Environmental > Terrestrial > Soil > Desert | place: USA: California... | reverse complement strand
TCAAATTTCCACGGCAAGCTGGAGTTTAATTCGCGTCGCGGGTTGGAGAAGAGCACAGAAACATTGATCCATTTAGTTCAGATCTTTGCGGAGAAAAGTTGAGCACGGATCGAACAACGCACGCTGGATACGTCGCTTTGATAGGGCGGCCCAACGCCGGCAAATCAACGCTGCTGAACCGGCTCGTCGGGCAGAAGATCGCGGCCGTTTCAGATAAACCGCAAACGACGCGTTTCCGCATTCAGGGCGTGATCACCAAACCGGAAGGCCAGATCGTTTTGGTGGACACGCCCGGTGTGCATCAACCGGGTTACGAACTCAACCGGCGCATGATGTCCGCTGTGCAGGACGCACTGCTCGGCGTCGATCTCGTTTGCTTGATCCGCGATGCTTCGGTGAGTACGGGCAACGGCGACCGTTTCGTGCTCGACCTGGTGAAGCGTTCCGAGAAGCCCGCGCTCCTTCTGCTCAACAAGATCGACAAACTCGAAGACAAAGCCGCGCTGCTGCCGTTGATGGATTGGTACCGTAACGAGTACACGTGGGCCGAGATCATTCCAATCTCCGCGCTCAAGGATGAGATGACCGACGTTTTGATCGAGAGTTGTTTGCGTCATCTGCCCGAAGGCGAACCGATCTTCGGCGAAGACGAGCTGACCGATCAAACATTGCGTTCGCTCGTCGCGGAGATCGTGCGCGAAAAAGTTTTGCACGTGACCGGCGATGAAATTCCGTATGTGACGGCGGTCGTGACGGAGCGGTTTGAAGAAGTGCGAGAGGATTTCACGCGCATCAACTGCGTGATCGTGGTTGAGCGTACGTCACAAAAGAAGATCGTCATTGGGCGTGGTGCGAGTCTTTTAAAACAGGTCGGTATCAGCGCGCGCCGGGACATCGAAGCACTGTTGGGCCACCGGGTGCATCTCGAACTCTTCGTTAAAGTTGAAGAAGACTGGCGTAACCGTTCGCAACTGTTGGATGAGTTTGGACTCGAATGAGCACGGCAAAAGCACAGTGGTATGCGTTGGATGTGGATGTCGAGCCGCAGGCTGTCGAGGCGGTGGAGTACGCACTGATCGAAGCGGGTGCAAGCGGGACCGAGCGGAGCGGGGATTTTGGGGATGAGGCGCGGATCACGGGTTATTTTGAGGGTGTTCCGGATCGAGAACAGATCAGAAATGAGTTGTTTGAGGCGCTGCGGATTTATGAGCTGCCGTCCTCATCTGTGCGCGACATGAACGTGCGTGAGGTTGAGCAACGCGACTGGCTCGAAGAGTGGAAGAAAAACTGGCAGCCGGTCGAAGTGGGACAGATCATCATCGCGCCGCCGTGGTCCGAGGTTGTTAACACGCACGACCGCTGTGTGATCCGCATCGAGCCGGGAATGGCGTTTGGCACAGGCACTCACGAAACAACTCGACTCTGTCTTGCAGCGATGCAAAGTTATTTTGCAGGCGGCAGTTTTCTCGACGTCGGCACCGGCACTGGCATCCTCGCAATCGCGGCCGCAGCGTGCGCACCTGGAGCGCACGTTGAAGCATTCGACATCGACGGCGATGCGATCAAGATTGCGCGTGAGAACGCGGTGGTAAACGGCGTCGCGGAAAGGATCAGTTTTCATGTCGGTTCGATCGACGAGCAAACGAGCTCCGCGGACTTTATTTGCGCGAACTTGACCGCGGACGTGATCGCGAAAATGCTGCCGACTCTCGTTGCGCTGAGTTGCGGAAGGTTGGTCTTGAGCGGGATTTTGGAAAGTCAGATTAAAGACATAACCGACCAACTGGGCCAATTGGCGGTAACTGAGGCAGAGATCATGCGCGATGGCGAGTGGGTGGCAATCATTGTTTGAGAGATGACGCGTCGCCGTTTCTTTGCGCCTCCGAGCGCATTCAATTTCAATAAACGCACGGTTACGCTGACGGCGGATGAAGCGCGTCATTTGCGTGAAGTGCTGCGATTGAAACCGGGCGATGAAGTTTCGGTCTTCGATGGCGAAGGCAAGGAGTTTCGCGCTCGCGTGGCCCAGGCGCGGCGCGATTTTGCGGAACTCGAGCTCGTTGAAGAGATGGCGCCCGCGCGACCTGAGTCGCCGTTACAGATCACACTTGCGGTGGCGTTGCTGAAAGGTGAGAAGTTTGACCTCGTCGTGCAGAAGGCGACGGAGCTTGGCGTGACGAGCATCGTTCCGTTGATGACTCAGCACGCCGACATTCGCTTAAGAGATGAGAGTGACGCAAGCAAGCGCGTGGCGCGCTGGCAGCGGATCGCTTTAGAAGCGGCCAAGCAGTCAGGAAGAGCGTTTGTTCCGGAAGTAAGTTTGCCGGTAGCGGTGAGTTTGGTTCTTAGCGAGAGGTGTCTGTTGTTTTCGGAAAGAGGGGGAACGGAATTGAGGCAAATTGAGACGGACGAAATCACCGCAATTATTGGCTCTGAAGGCGGTTGGTCGGACGAAGAACTCGACCAGGCTCGCGCCGCCGGCGCGCAAATCGTCACGCTCGGTGGCCGCATCCTCCGCGCCGAAACTGCCGCAATCACGGCCGCTGCTCTACTGCAACATCGCTTCGGCGATCTGAAATAGCCTTTGCACATTGACCGCAGCCTTTGACAGGCTCAAAATGGCTACGCAACCGGAACAAAGACACTCGGATGGTCGTTTGAATCGTATGTCACTCAGCAAACAAGACGCCGTAGAAAAAGCTCGGAAGGACTTGGCGCAGCGGCTAAACGTCGACGCGGGATCGATCAAGGAGTCAGTCGAGGACGCAGACTTCCCCGATATGGCCCTCGGCGCCGCCGAAGACGATGAGATGAGCGGCCAGATGATCACCAGCGGCTGGCGCATCCGGCTCGACGCAAACGGCAAAAACTACGAGTACCGGGCCGACAAAAATCAGGTGCGTCTTTTTGGCTTTAAGGGGAAGAACTACAGAATTTGATGCTTTGTATAGGTCCCCATTGGACCTATAGGACCTATTGTTTCTTAGGACCTATTGTTTTCTAGAGGTACCGCAATGAACCGCAATAACTTCTTGATCCACCTCGCGCTCGCAATCGTTCTAATTCTTATCGCAGCTTTCGCAGGTCAGTTGAACCGCTGGCGTAAACAGTGGAGATCGCACGTGCCGCGACCTATCCCGGCCTCTGAGAAGAAACGCGCCTCAACGTCTACGGAGATCGCGCTGGCCGAAAGCCGATTCGGCCGTCCGGAAGTGCTCGTGAAGTTCAAACCCGGCGTGAGCCAGGAAACGATCGACGAGTTGACCTTGGGTTTGAACGACCGCGTAGAAGATCGGATCGAGAATGCTCCGGGCTGGGAGTCGATCGACGACCTCGATAATGCGGACGCGTATCAGACTGTGGCGCAGTATCTCACAATGCCCGAAGTCGAATACGCTGAGCCAAACATGGAGATCGAGCTTGACGCTGTCGAGTCTTCGCTTCCGCCCATTCATCCCAGCGATCCACGGTTTGACGATCAGTGGGCGCTCGCAAATTCCGGACAGCGTGGCGGCAAACAAGGCGCCGATATCAGTGCGATGCACGCCTGGTTGACGACGACCGGCAGCGACAAAGTAGTCGTCGCAGTGCTCGACAGCGGTGTCGATTACACGCATGAGGATCTCGCGCCAAACATGTGGAAGCGCCCGGCGAGTATCGCTCCGTATCACGACGATCAACTCGGAACGGTCGACGACGAAGACGGTTTCAATGCAATCGACAACGCTTCCGATCCGATGGACGAGAACGGCCATGGCACGCACTGCGCCGGCATTATCGGCGCTGAAGGCGGAAACAACATCGGCATCACCGGCGTGAACTGGAAAGTTCGCATCATGCCGTTGAAGTTTATGAATGCCGGTGGTTTTGGGACCACGAAGAACGCGATCGAAGCGATCAATTACGTGATCGATCGCAAGAAAGCGGGAGTGAACGTGCGCATCATCAGCGCGAGTTGGGGCGGCACGCAACGCTCGCGCGCGCTTGAAGAAGTGATTCGCAAAGCTTACGAGAACGACATCCTGTTCGTCGCCGCGGCCGGAAACGCGACCGTGAACAACGATCGATCGCCGCATTATCCGTCGAGCTACCCAAACGTGCTCAGCGTGGCGGCGCTGGACCGGCACGATCAGTTGGCGAAGTTTTCGAATTACGGCGTGAAGAGTGTAGCGATTGCCGCACCCGGCGTGGATATTCTGAGCACGTGGCTCGGGAACGCGTATGAAGAGAAGTCGGGCACGTCGATGGCGACGCCGGTAGTTTCGGGCGTGGCGGCGTTAATCGTCGCGGAGAATCCGCGCATATCCGTGGATCAAATGAAGAAACGAGTGCTGGACTCTGCGGATCCAGTAGCCGGTTTGAAAGGAAAAGTTGCCACCGGAGGGCGTGTTAACGCGGCGAAAGCCTTGGAGTAGGATTTGCGGGATTTAGGGCGAAGTTAATTTCTTCTTTCCTTCTAATGCTTCGCGATATGCGCCCCCGCGCACGTCGCCGATCTTGATCGCTTCGTCAAAAGACTTCATCGCTTCCGCGGTGTTCTCGAGAAACGCATTTATCCGGCCCATCGATTCATGCGCCCGCGAGAGAATCGCTTTGTCTTCCTCCGGTGAAGCAGCGGCGACCGCCATGCGGTAATGACCGAGCGCACGGTTGAGCCGTTCTAACTGCACCGGCTCGTCAGTCGCATCCATCGCCGCCAGACTCGCCGTTTGGCCCAACGCGAAGAAGATTCGCGGCTCACCCGGATGCTCTTTCAGCAACTCACGTAAACGCGCTTCAGCTTCGTTGTAGTCTTTGTTACGTAGCGTGTCTTCGATCCCTGCAAGATCACGCACCAGCGCCGCGTCGCGTGGATTGCCTGTTGAACCGATGGTCACTTCCGACTGCGCTCTGCGCGCGGCGAGACGTGCTTCGCGAGCAGCAGTCGCACGCTGTTTAGCCTCGGCATATTCAGCCGGTCGTTTCGCCTCACGCGCCGGATCGAAAGAGGCGATCATGTCCGAAAAGAAGTTTGCGAGATCGAATCCCGCGCTCTCAATGCCTTTCAGTTGATCGGCGAAGAAGAACGAGAGCACCGCACCCTTTTCGTATTCGTCAGCCAGCCGCGCAATCGTCTCGTCCTGAATTGCACTCAACTCGGCTTGCGACGCTTTTGCGATCGTCGCTCGATCTGCTTCGGTTTTCGCTGCCGCCAAACGTGCGCGATTCTCACGCGCCAGCAGTTCGCGCCGGCGCATCTCGTCGTAACGCGCATCGGCAGCGGCCACGAGCGAACGGCTCACACTCAAAAACACGTCCGCGCTCGCCTGACCGCCGGCTTTTTCTCGTTCGGTCAACAGTTGCTTGATCGGTTCGCGACGCGCCGCGATGTCTTTGTTAAATCTGAGCACGAGCGCGTCGATCACGTATTGCAAATACGCGCGGCGCAATTCTGACGATGCCGGGTCGGTCCCTTCGGGAACAATCGCGTAGTAATCATCGCCGATGATGCGGAAGTTGATCGCACCGCGCGGCGCCAGTAGATCCGGCAGGATCAAAAAGCGGCGTTCCTTTTGCCGAAACGTGTACTTCCTGTCCTTGCTCTTCTTGTCCGGGTTCTTAATTTCGACCCGTTCGGACGACGAAGTGATCGGGCGCGTGTGCAGGTAATTCAGCAAGCCTTTAACCATCTCCGTCGTCGGCGCGCGCAAACGATCGCCTTCGGCCTGGTAAGCACGAACGTAATTCGTGAGTTGTTCGTCGATCCCTGACTTGCGGTAGAACTCCTGGACGAGGGGCGCGAAATCCAAAACGTCGAGCAATCCGGCCGGTAAATCTTCGGAACGTGCCGGTGCTTCGAGACCCGGCGGTTGACCAAGCGCGAGTGCTAGTGAAACGTAACGCGCCGCTTGATCGGCGGGAGTGGCCGGTGCGGGCAGTTTGTTGCGTTCGTAAAAAGCTTGCAGGCGATGCCGCAGATCTGAATCGATATTCGCGAGATCCTTTCGCAATTTGGTGCGAAAAGCCGAGGGCGTACCGCCCGCCGGCACCGGATCGAACCCGGCCGCTTCAAGCGCGGCCATCACGACGATCAATCGCGGATCTGCTTGAAAGTCGACACCGTATTCAGAAACTTCAAACGAAGCTTGTGGTCGTTGTTGGACTGGTTGAGAGGAGACAACACCGGCGGAAACAATCGACGCCAGGATAACAAGTAAAACTTTTTTCATACTTTACGCCTGCGATAGGCACGCAGCGCCCGCAATGTTAGCGGATAAGCCAACCCCGAACAAACGACGGAAAGGACCGTGCCGCCGACCGCAAAGGGCCAGACGATGTTCCAACTCTCGACAAAGAGCCGCCGGTAGTAATCGCCGGAAAAGAGGTGTGGGTTCTTGAGTAATTCGAGTCCTTCGTCAGGCAGACTCACCGGCCGTCCGAGCACAAACGCACCAACCGCATAGGACGCGATGATTATTGGAACGAGCGTAAGGAACGGATTATTGATGAACGTTCCGGTGTAGATCGCGATCTTGTTGAAACGAAACGCGAAGGCCAGGACCGTGGCCAGGATGGTGTGCAGGCCGAGAAAGGGCGAGAAAGCAATGAAAACGCCGATCGAAAAAGCAAGCGCCGTCCGCTCGGGTGGGTCGTCGATCGCAAGCAGACGGCGAAATGCAGCACGGAACATCCGTGTTTATCCGTGGGCCAGCTTTTCTAGCTAAAGCTCTTCAACGCTTCTGACTCGTCTTCATAGGTATCAAAGACGGTCAGCAGTTTTGTAATTACCAGCAGGTTCTGAACTCGATCCGTTAGTTTGAGCAACTTGAGCTGGCCACCTTGACGGCTCACAGTCGTGTAGTTTGCGATCAACTCGCCGATGCCACTCGAGTCGATGTAACTCACGCCCGCGAGATTCAGCAACAACTTCTGCTTGCCGGCATCCGCCAGGTTTCGAATGGCATCGCGCAGCGCTATGCTTCCTTCGCCGATTCGCACTTCACCGCGCAAGTCGAGAATCGTGACGTCTCCCGCTTGTCGTTCCTTCACATCGAGTTCGGCCATCTTATTTCTCCGTTACCGCAACCCGCTCGGGGTCGCTCCGCGTGATCACTTGAAGCTGTTGAGCGCTTCCGCTTCGCTCTCGTAAACATCAAACACAGTCAACAGCTTGGTGATGGTCAACAAGTCCTGAAGCTTCTGCGTGAGATTGAGCAGCTTAAGCTGTCCACCTTCTTTGCCAATCGCAGTGTAGCTGGAGACCAGTTCACCGATACCGCTGGAATCGATGTAACCCACGCCGGCAAGATTCAAAAGGATGCGCTTTTTGCCTTCTTCAAGCAGACGCCGGACAGCCGTACGCAACGCGACGCTGCCCTCACCGATCGTGATCTTTCCGCTCATGTCGAGAACGGTTACATCTCCAGCTTGACGTTCCTCGATATTCAACTCAGCCATTGTCAGAAATCTCCTTTATGCAATTGCGAATTAACGTCGCTTGAGCATGCGCACTGTTGTACCACCTTCGGGACGGATCAACCAGTCAACCTCATCCATAAAGGTACGCATGAAAAAGATGCCACGGCCAGAGGTTTTCAAAATGTTCTCAGAAGCAGTTGGGTCTGGGACGTCTTCCGGATTGAACCCGGGGCCTTGGTCATGGACGCTGATTTCCACAGCGTCAGGCGAGCTCTTCAAAACTATCTCTACGGTTTTGTTTTCGTCCTGACGATTGCCGTGAAGCACGGCGTTGGTCACAGCCTCACGCACGGCCATATCGATGCCGTAGGCGGCATCGTCGCTGACTCCAAAGCGGCCTACAAACTCAGCCACGGCGGCGGCCGCGGCGGCAACCGTTTCGATTCGGCTGGGCAAACTTAACTCGGTCGTCTCTACGGTCAACCCTTATGCAAGGCCTCTCCGAAAGCCACTGCGCGAGGACTCTGGCTGCTTTCTGTACCTACAGACACTGATCAGGAGTCCGAGGGTGTAACACGCGGCGAGTCGGCGTGTCAAGAAAGTAGCGATTCTAAAGGCCCGAATGGCTCAGACAATAAATCCGAAGCTACGGAGCGTGCGGTCAAGTTCGTTGAGATCAAGAGGCTTGCGAAGGTAACGGTTGACGCCGGTCTCAAGCGCTGCGTCTTCCATTCCGGGCACGTCATAAGCGGTTATCGCGACAATTGGGATTTCCTCCCCCGGTCCTTCTTGTTCGCGGATGTTTTTGACTGCTTCCAGACCATCCAGTACGGGCATGTTCAAGTCCATGACTATTAGACTTGGCCGGTAGCGCCGCGCCATTTCCATCGCTTCCTGCCCATCCTCAGCTTCGAAAACGCGATAACCCTTTAGCTCAAACGCACGTTTGAGCATAGCTCGAGTGTCCTGCGAATCTTCAGCAACCAAGACGGTCGGATAAATTATCGCAGACACGGAATCGTTCGTCGGGCTCATGCCCGGAGTGCTGCTATGATTCATCTTTCTACGGGGGAACCGCTCAGAGGGGAATCCTCTGGGAAACTAGCGGGATGCCCCTATTTATACCACATGAAACTAAGCCCAGCACAAATGCTTAATGGTAGTTTGTGTCTGCCAGGTGACAAATCTATTTCACACCGGGCAGCACTAATTGCCGCACTCGCTGACGGCCCGTCAGAAATTACAAATTTTTCCACGGCGCGTGATTGCACTTCGACGCTGGCGTGTTTGCGGGAACTCGGAGTTGCGGTCGAGATTCATGGCGGGAAAGTAAGGTTTCCAGGGGGCCAGCGTCTTGCCGAACCCCGGAAACCGTTGGACTGTGGCAACAGTGGTTCGACGATGCGCATGCTGGCGGGTGTGCTGGCGGGCTACGACTTAAATGCTGAGTTGATTGGGGATGAATCTTTAAGTTCACGTCCGATGCGGCGCATTACCGAGCCGCTGGAATTGATGGGTGCGCGTATCGAAGCTACCGACGGCAAACCACCGTTGAGAATCCGCGGCTGTGGCAGTCCGCGCGCGATCAACTACAAACTACCGGTCGCGAGTGCGCAGGTGAAGTCGGCGATTCTTTTCGCCGGACTAAACGCTGAAGGCCGGACGACCGTTACGGAAACATCTCCAACGCGCGATCACACGGAACGTCTCTTCAACGGTTTCGGAGTGCCGGTTGTAATCAAGGACGATCTCTCAATCGCGGTCGATGGTCCGGCGCGTTTTACCGGCGGCGCCATCACGATTCCCGGCGACATTTCTTCAGCGGCTTTTTTCGTCGGTGCGGCAATGCTGTTGGCTGGATCTGAATTGGTTATCGAAGGTGTTGGATTAAACCCCACTCGCGCCACCTTCCTCTCTGTTCTTAGTTCCTGGGGCGCTGACATTTCGCAAACCGACCTGCAGATGGAACGCAACGAACCGGTCGGAACGATCCACGTAAACGGTGGCCTGACGTCGACGGTGAGCCCTGACAGCCGTACGCTAAGTGGTCCTATGATCCCCTCGCTAATCGACGAGTTACCTTTGCTGGCCGTCGTGGGGACACAAATAGAAGGCGGGATCGAAATCCGGGATGCGGGCGAGTTGCGATTTAAAGAAAGCGATCGGCTTGCGGCAACGGCGAGGAACCTGCGCGCGATGGGCGCGAAAGTGGAAGAAACTCCGGACGGTCTGCGCATCGACGGGCCAACAAAACTCCGCGGCGCATTGATTGACGCCTACGGCGATCATCGCATCGCGATGGCTTTCTCCATTGCCGCCCTCATCGCTGACGGCGAAACCGAAATCCGTGGCTCGGAATCCGTCGCCGTCTCCTTCCCGGAGTTCTTCGACTTGCTCCACTCGCTGATCGTCAGATGAAACCCACCGGACCAATCGTCATCGTCGGGTTTATGGGTTGCGGCAAAACCGCAGTCGCACGTGCACTGGCGCGCCGCCTCGAACTGCCGATGACGGACCTCGACAACGTGATCGCAGAACAACACGGAAGAACCGCCGCTCAACTGATCCGCGAAGAAGGCGAACCGGCCTTTCGAGCGATCGAAACAAAAGCGTTGCACCAACTCCTTGAAAGCAGCGCGCGCGCTGTGATTGCACTCGGCGGCGGAGCATGGATAACGGAAGTCAACCGTAAGTTGATCGACCAGTACAATTGCGTGACTGTCTGGCTCGATACGCCGTTCGAACTGTGTTGGCAAAGAATCCAAGCGTCTGATGAAGATCGACCCTTGGGCCGTACGCGCGAGCAAGCCGAACATCTCTATCGCGCGCGCCGACCGGTGTATCAGCAGGCGACGATTCGCGTATCGATCCAAGCCCACGAGACCGTCGATAGCATAGTGCTGAGACTCCGTGAGGACCTCGCAAACTTCAGCGCCAGAATTTGAAACGGCCACCCAATGTTGCTGGGTGGCCGTTGTCGTGGGGAGAGAACCCCATCCCCTCTCAGAATTCCGTCTAGAACTTGTACTTTAAAGCAAACTGCATCTGCCTCGAGGAACCGGAATCGCCAGTCGCGAAACGAGTGTTCGTGATTTGACCAAACGTTGCAGTTCCCACCACGCGGCCAGGTTGGCCGAAGTTCGCGTGATTGAACAAGTCAAAGACTTCCCAGCGAAACTCAATCAACTGGCTTTCAGTCAGCTTCGTGCGTTTGATAACTGAAAAGTCGGTGTTGTTGAAGCCTGGGCCAATCACGACGTTGCGGCCAAGATTGCCGAAACGTCCCACCGGAACGATGAACGGCGTGGTGTCGAACCAGCGGTTAACCGTGCCGAGAATCTCGACAGGACCAGTCACATCCGGCCGCACCGTGTTGTTGGTCCCGGTAAACGCAGCGTTATTGATGATGATGTTGACCGGATTGCCACTCTGCGACTGCACGATCGTCGAAAGTTGCCAACCTTCGACAAGCTGATTGCCCTTGAACGGCAGCTCGTAGAGCCCGCTGATCACAAACCGGTGACGTGCGTCGAAATCTGAAAGACCACGGCTGCCGCGGATGTTATAGCTGTCCTGCACGACGACGCCCTGACTGTTCAGCGAGTTGTAATCGATCGATTTCGAGAACGTGTACGACGCGTTGAACTGGAGACCGCGCGACAAACGCTTGGTGCCCGTAACCCAGAGCGCGTTGTAGCTGGAGTTTCCGGCGCTTTCAATCTGACTGATGTTGTTCAGCGGCGTGTTCGGAGCGATCGGACTGGAGCTCGAAACCCTCGGGAAAGGCCGAGCGCCGCCATTGATTGGCTGATTGATGTTGCGCGAGATGCGCAAGTGGGTGCCTTTTGAACCAAAGTAACCGATAGTGACGCCGAGATCGCGCCCGATCTCGCGTTGGATGTTCAGGTTCCACGACTGAACGTAGGCGTTATCGAAATCGTGGTTGACCGTGTTGGGAGCAAGTCCCGCCACACGCGCGACTACTTCGGCATTGTCGAACGTGATCAAACCGGTCGTGATCGATCTCGGATCTGCCAACGGTGGATTTGAGGTCAGCGGCGTAACTACGTTCGTCACTGGTTGGTCCGTCAGAATCGCGTACGCCGCACGAACTGACGTCTTTCCGTCGTTGAATGGATCCCACGCGATGCCGACGCGAGGTTGGAAATTCCTGTTGTTCTCGCGGTAGACCTCGTCGATGCCGGAGCCGACCCGAACTAATGATGCCGTCGCTGGATCGAAGACCACGAAGCGATCGAAGCGTTCGGTCGGCGTCATATTCCAGTCGTAACGCAAGCCAAGTTCGAGAGTCAGGTTCGGACGCACTTTGTAGTTGTCCTGCACGTAAAAACCGAGCGCGTTTTGAACGATCGCGCTGGACCGGTCGCCGAGCGTAATCGCAAACGAGCTGGCCCCCGTTCCGTTGAGGAAACTGGTGATATTCGGAAACGTAAACGTGCCCGTGTCGAGCGTGAAGTTGTTGTTGTAGAAACGACGCGCTTCACCGCCGAACTTGAACGAGTGGTTCCCGTGGAGGTAGTTCAGCGTGTCGGAAACGACGACGGTCATGTCGGCGCGGCCTTGCGGAAAGCCGGCTGGACCACCGATGTTGAAATTGAATCCAGTGACGCTGATTTGCGGTAAGCCGAGATCCTGGTTCACGCCGTTTCGAATATCGAAGTCGGACGGGTTGACCTGAAGGTTCGGTGTAAAGCTGATGTTGACGCGATTGAATCCGAGTCGCGCTTCGTTGGTCACGTTTGGACCAAAGATGTGCGTCTCGTTCAAGGTGAAGATTTGCCGGGTCGAGCCGCGGGTATCGCCAAAGCCAGGCAGCGTGTTGCCCTGGAGATTTGGTTCGCCGCGCTTATCGCGTTGATACGCATAGTAACCGTGCAGGCGATCGTTGGAGCCGAAGCTGTGACTGACATCGCCCGTCCATTGATCAATGTCGACCGGTGCAGTTCCGGAACCTGCAAATCTGCCGATCAACGTCGGCACGCCGTTCACGATCACAGTGTCGACACTCGTCGGCAGAGGAATTAACGGCAACAGCTTCGCTACTGTCGAATTTGTTACGCCGGCGCGCTGTGCGAGCGTCGGTACGTTGCTGGTCAGCGTTAAGCCCTGACGCTGGCGCAGTCCTTCGTAACTGAAGAAGAAGAAGGTGCGATTCGTGCCGTTGTAACTGAAAATCGGACCACCTTCGCCAAAGTGGGGCAAGTGAATCGGTCCGCCGATGTTGAAGCCAAACTGATTGCGCTTGAACGGAGGCGGTTCGCTGGAATTGAAGTCGAAGAAGTTACGCGCATCGAGCTTTTCATTGCGCAGGAACTCGAAAAGTTCTCCGTGATAGTCGTTCGTGCCGGAACGCGTCGCGATGTTGACGATCGCGCCGGAGTTGCGGCCGTATTCGGCGCTGAACGTTGAGTTGTCGACCTTGAACTCCTGCACGGTATTGATCGACGGCTGGAAGGTGATCTGGTTCTGGACCATGTCGTTGAGGTTCACACCGTTGATCATGAAATTGACGGTGTCTTCGCGATTGCCGGCGGTGTTGAAAGCAAACGAGCCCTGACCGCGCAACGGCGCCGTGAGAAAGCCATTTTGCGGTGGCGTCACCGAGCCGGGAATCAGCAGGCCGAGATCGACGAAGTGACGGCCGTTTAAGGGAATCTCCTGCACGGTGCGTTGATTGATAACCGTGCCGACCGAGGTCGTCGCGGTTTCGATTACGGGAACATCAGACGAAACAAGCACCTGTTCGGAGATCGCGCCGACGTCCAGTTGGAAATTCTGGACGACGGTTTTGGCAACTTCGAGGATGACGTTATCGGCGACCTGTGTTTTGAAGCCCTGAATTTTTACTTCGATGGAGTACGTGCCAACCGGCAAAGCGGCGACCTGGTAGCTGCCTTCGGTGTCAGTTTGCGTAGTGCGTTCGAATGAAGTGCTTCGATTTCTGACCGTCACGGTGGCGTCGGGAACCACGGCGCCTTTCGAATCGGTGACGGTCCCTTGAAGGGTGGCGGTTGATTGCGCCAGTACCGGAGCGCTAAGCAGACCAGCCACCAGCAAAAACAGTGGACAGAAGAGAGCGATCTTTTTGCGAAGCATGTATTAAACCTCCGAGGTAGGACCGACGGTTATGGGGGAGCCGCTTATGGACCTAAGCAATGTTAATGCCGCTCGATCAAACTTCGGCCACCCTGTTTTCTTAGGAAAACGTCAGACACGACTCGATCCAGAACGCCTTGCGATCCAAAAACAACAAGGCCATCCGAAAGACAGGAAACCTCCCGCTGAGCTCTGCGGGAACTCGCGAACTCCTTTGCTCACCAGTGCGTCAGAAAAGTCCGCAACGAACGATCCATCTCGTCGAACGATTCGGCACAAAACAGAATCGCCTGGTAGTGCGTTGGGTCGTAGACATGGTTCGCCGCTGCTTCCAGATCGAGCGGGCGCAACTCTGCCTTGTGCATCTCCGCCAACTCACCCGCCGACGACAACAACCCCGTGCCGTAAGCCTTGATCTGTCCGTTCTCACGCAAGACGCCAAACTCGATCGTGAACCAGTACACCCGTGCCAGCCGATCCAACTCTTCCGCCGACTTCGTGCGCCGCACCGCTTCGCCAAATAGTCGATTGATCTCGGCGAGCCGGGTGCTCGCCAGCGTGACGGCGTGGCCTATGATCTCGTGAGCGACGTCGGGTTCCGGCGTGTACAACGGCGACGAGTGATGCCGGATGTACTGGGTACAAAGAAATACGCCCCGGGCCAGCGACTCGAGAAAGATGCGCGGCTCGACCAGGCCCGCCACTGGTTCGAGCCGGAAGCCGCTGATGGCTTCGACTTTGCGGCTAACTTCGTCCAATTGCGGAATCCGATCGGTGTCGAAGTTCAGCTTCGCGAGACAATCGAGATACTCGGCGCAGGCATGTTCGCGATGCGCCGGTCCAAGCGCGGTCCAGATTGTTTGCCAAACGTGATGTTCCTGTTCGGTGTAGGGCGCGTGCGGAATCGCCTGGCCGGGTCGATAGCTCATGGCAATGTCGGCAATCGCGTTGCGTCGCGCGCGATACTCCGCATCGCGAAACCCGGGATGGTCAGGGTCAAGATCGACAATCCGCAATTCAACGTGGTCTAGCAATACGGGTTTAGTTTTTAATGGCGTCATTGTTTTTCCTCGCAAAATAAAAACGGCCACCAATCCTCTGGAAGGATTGGTGGCCGGTGTTCATAAAACCTGTCGTTAGTTGCTACATCAGCACGCGCCGACAGTCTATCGTCCGACCGCTCCTCCCAGTGGAGAGCGGGCCGTAATAGTAATAATAACGATAGAAGTTTCGGCTCATGACTGCACTTCGCCAGACAGAATAGACCAACGTTAACTAAAAGCGCAACGTCTGGCGCGCGTCAAAGAAGCCTTCCCAGGGATCCCCCTTCTTCTTGAGAAGTTCGGGAACGTTGGTAATCGTGAAGTCAGTTATCTTCACGCCCGCGGAGATCTGCTTCCACGTCAACGGCATCGACACCGTCGCTTTCGGCTTCGCACGCGCCGTAAAAACTGCCGCCAAGCTCTTCCCGCGCGCATTCTGCATCCAGTCAACATAGACTTGCGTGGCCGCACGCTTCGCGATTGTTCGTTCAACGGTGGCAATCTTCGGCGCGCGTCTCGCAACCTCACTCGCAAACATTCGAGCAAACTCTGCGACTCGTTCGTAATCGTTCGTTGGTTTCAACGGCACGTATATGTGCAGGCCTGACGAACCGGACGTTTTCGGAAATACCTCGAGACCGATCTCGTCCGCGACTTCTTTCACCATCAACGCGACCTGCAACACGTTTTCCCAGGGCGCCCTTTTCGGATCGAGATCGATCGCGATCCAATCAGGCTTGTCCAAACGTTTCGTAATCGAGTGCCACGGGTGTTGTTCGATTGTGCCGAGCGTGACGAAATGTAACAGCGAAGCGACGGTCGTGAAAACGCCGTAATCGAGTTCCCTGCCTTCCTGGTTTGTGAGTCTGACGGTCTTGATGAACTCGGGCGCGGTGTCGAGGTCCTGCTGGAAAAACATCGGCGCGTTAATGCCGCGAGGCCAGCGTTGCAGGATCGCTGGTCTATCTTTAAGAAACGGCATGATGCGATCCGCCACTTTGAGGTAGTAACAGAGCAGATCGAATTTGGTCAGTTTCTCGTCGGGCCAGTAAATACGGTCGAGACTCGTAACGGTAACGCGGTCGCGGCCAATTTGCAGGATCAAATCGCCCTTGGGCCGGTCCAGGCTCAAAAATTCCTGGGCCGTGACGATCATTCCACCTTTTTGGCGCGTTCTTTTCACCATCGTGTGAGTAAGTATACTCCGCCACATCTGTCTCGGAGGTATTTGCAATGCATAGACGAACCATCACGATAGCTATGGTTTTGGGAACGCTCGTTTGTTTGACTGCTGCAACGTTCGCCGTGGCTCCCGCAACAGTTACTTACACGCTCGACGCCAGTCGCAGCAAGTTCATGGCCCACGCGAGCCGCTCGGGACTGCTCTGGTTCAAGGGCAAGAGTCATCATCTGGCGGCGGGCGATTTCAGCGGCACTGTCGAACTCACGCCGCAAAGTATTACGCCGGCTTCCCTGCGTCTGGTCGTCAAAGCAGCGTCGCTACACGAAACCGGAGCAGATTTCACGGATCAGGAGAAACAGATTATCGACAAAGAATTGAAAGACATCGTGCTGCATCCGGACCAGTATCCGGAGATCGTTTTTCAGAGCACGAGCGTGACCACGAGGGCGGCTAAGACCGGAAGCGGCTATGACGTGAGATTGACCGGCGATCTGACGTTACACGGCACGACGCGCCGGATCGAGATTCCAGCGACTGTGACTCTGAATGGTGACGAGATGAGAGCCGTGGGAAAGTTCAGCATCGACCGCGACGACTACAAAGTGAAAGCCACGTCGGCGTTTCACGGCATGGTGCGCGTCGACGACGATGTTAAGTTTGAGTTCGACATCGTCGGCAAACGGCAGAGCTAGCTCGTAAACAGCGAACGCTCCTCCCTGGGACCGCAGGCGTTTCGCCTGCAATGAGCGCGAAGCGCGAAAAATGAACGAGGCAGGCGGGACGCCTGCGGTCCCAGGAAAGAGCGTTCGCACACCGGAGGCTACTGGCTGTAACCGTTCGGGTGCGTCTGCATCCAACGCCACGCTGACTCGATGATCAATCCCAGATCCTGAAACTGCGGCCGCCAGCCGAGTTCGCTTTTAATCCTGTCGGAACTGGCAACGAGGATCGCCGGATCGCCGGCGCGTCGTGGTCCAAAGCGAGTCGGAATTTCTTTGCCGGTAACGCGCTGAGCAGTGTCGATAACTTCGCGCACGCTGTAACCTGCGCCACCGCAACCGAGATTGTAGATCCTGCTTCCCTCACTCAACGCCTCGAGCGCCTGGATGTGCGCGCGCGCCAGATCGATCACGTGAATGTAATCGCGGATGCAGGTGCCATCGGGAGTCGGATAATCCTCCCCGTAGATCTCGACGTGCGAACGCTTTCCGGCAGCCGCTTGCAGAGTGATCGGAATGATGTGCGTTTCGGGATCGTGATCTTCCCCGCAGTTCTCCGTAGCACCGGCGGCGTTGAAGTAGCGAAGCGATGCGTAGCGTAGTCCATATGCGCGGTCATACCACTTCAGCGCGTGTTCAAAAGACAGTTTTGTTTCGCCGTACGGATTAGTGGGAGTGGTGGATGCGCTCTCCTGGATCGGTTGCGCCTCCGGCTCGCCGTAGACGGCCGCAGTTGACGAAAACACGAAACGCTTTACGTCGCACTCCAGCATCGCGTCCAGCAATACCAGACCAGCGACGACGTTGTTCTTATAGTACTTGTTAGGCTGTTCGACTGACTCGCCGACAAGCGAAGACGCAGCCATGTGAATGACTGCTTCGATCTGTCGTTCGCGAAGTGTTTGGTTCAGCGTCGCGGCATCGGCGAGCCCCGCATTGACGAGCTCCGCTCCCGCAACGACCGCGTCACGATGGCCTTTGGAGAGATCATCGTACACAACAACCTCGTGACCGTCGCCTATCAATTGTTCGGTCACCACGCTGCCGATGTATCCGGCGCCTCCAGTAACAAGCACGCGCATACACTAACTCCCTTCAGGAACGAACTGATTAATTTGCTGGAGGAGGGAACTACTACTACGAGGGCGCGAACGGGACCGGTCTCTTGTTCAGGTGACCGCCACGTTTGGCTGCGTCGTTACATTATCAGGTTTCACGGAATCTGCCGGCACGTAATAAAGGATACGGCCGCAGTTGTCGCACGTGATGATGTCTTCGCCGCGTCGAATCTCCGACATCACCTGGGGTCTAAGGGCCATAAAACACGCTGTACACGAACGATTACGAGCTTCTGCCACCGCGACACCGTCGCGAATACGCGCGCTGATCCGCGAGTACATCGCACTCATCGGTTTCGGCAGGTTTGCGAAGACCTGGTCGCGCTCTGCGCGCGCGGCGATCAGTTGCTGCGATTGCCGTTGGGTCTCCTCGTCGAATGCTTTGAGGCGTGCCTCGCGATCGGAATTGAGGGTCGCGATCTCGTCTGCGCGTTCACTTAGGGCGGCTTCCGCTTTATCGAGACTCTCCATCTGTTCGAGGATCTGCGTCTCGAGTGTGGAAATCTGTTTGCGCGCGGCATCCGCTTCGCGAATCGCAGCCGTGTACTCTTCCTGCTTTTTGGAAGACATCAAATTTCGTTCGGCACGTTCCGCGCGGGTGCGTTGTTCGACGGCTTCGGTTTCCAAACGCGCCCGGGTGTGTCTCGCTTCGTCACGACGGCTTTCCAGCGCCCTAATTTCAAAGGCGCGCTGATCGAACTCTCCTTCGATCTCGGCGCGCCTTTGGGGTATCGCTTGCAGCTCTTTTTCTAATCGTCGTATCGTTGTGTCCAGATTCTGTAGAGCGATTAACTTCTCTAATTCCGCTTTCATCAACTCGGATCATCACACATCCGAGTAGTTGGTGCAAGCGGTGTGGTTGAAGACTTCAGATCGGACCGTAAACTCCTCGCGAGATCCTGATCCGAGGGTTGATTCTGACCTGCGGCAATTGAATATTGACCGCCGGTACGGAGATGTTCACGTCCGGAATTTGAATTCGCGGGATCACAATCCGCCGTCCCACAGTCGGCCTTCCGAACGTTCCGTGAAGACCGCCTTCCTGCGGTGTCACGCGAAACGTCTGCTGGCTCTTGTTGCGTACGACCGTCAGCGTAACCTCGCCTTCTTTCTTCTTACCGATGACACGCGCGATGTCACCCGGTGAATCGATCGCTTCGCCGTCGACGGCAGTGATCACGTCGCCGGCTTTGATGCCGGCTTTTGCCGCTGGACCATCCTCGACAACGGCAGTTATCAACACGCCTCTACCGCCGGTGATGCCAAAGTAGTCGGCGAGCTGTTTGGTCAGTTCCATCGTGCTAACGCCGATCCGGCGACTGTTGGTGAAAAAGAACGCGAGGTCGTTGTTTTCGTTAAGTTTAAATTTGTCCAGGTCAGGTCCGAACTTGTTTCCGTCGGCGAGTGGGCCTTCGAATTTCCAGACTCTTGGTCCGGGTGAGAAGAAACCGCGAGCGTTGTCGGGCGTTGTGCGCTTGCCGATCGTCGCGGTGAGTTCCTGTTCGGCGCCGTTGCGGCTGATCGTGATCTTCACGCTGTGGTCGGGCGCGATCTCGGAAACGAGACGGTTAAGTTTGCGCACGCTCGTTACATTTTCGCCGTCGAGACGAAGGATCACGTCGTCTTTGCGCAAACCCGCCTTTTCCGCCGGGCTGTCCGCGATGACGCGCGTGATGCCGACGCCGCGCGCCTGGTTCAAACGATAACGACCCATGTTTTCGTTGTTGATGTCTTCACCGTAAACGCCGAGAAATCCGCCACCGTCGATGAGAAGCGAAAAGGTGTTCAAATCTTCGGGTGGTTCAGGAGGCGCCGGCGGTGTTTCCTGGGCGAGAGCTGGAGCAACAGTCAGAATAAGAACGGCCAGGAGGCCAATCACGTATTTGGCTTTCATTGTAGAAATCCTCCGGAAGAGTTTGCGCCTTAACACGCAGGGTTGAGGCGGAGGTTCCATTTTGTTTTAGAGGGGTTTGTAAATTTCCATCGGCCCTTTTAGTTCGAGCGCGATCTTCCCTTCACTGTGGGCCAAATCGAGGTGCGCTACGGCTTCGGAGACGGCCAAAAAACGGTGCACGTCATCCGCTTCGGCAAACATCTTTCGCGAGACGTCCCACGCGGTCACACCATCCTTCCCCACCAACCCAATCACATCGCTTTGCCGCTGCTGCACCGCCCGAAAATATCGATGAAACAGTTCTTCAAAATCACTGACAGGCTCTCCATGCCCTCCATAAACCAACGTCGGCGAACACGCGCGCAGCCGCGCCAGGCTCACCAGATACTCCGCCAGCGACGGAAAACGCTTTTTCGGATTCAACGGATCCGGAGACAACACGGGATTGGGCGTGATTCGCTTCAACACGCAGTCGCCCGCGATCAGCGTGCGGTCCGCTTCGCGTAGAAACGAACACGATCCGGGTGTGTGACCGGGCGTGTGCAAAATGCGCAGACTTCCCGATTCAAACTGTAGCTCCGCGTCGTCCCAGAGTGGCGAGCAGTGGTTGTCGTCAAGTGAGTCTGAATACTGCCGGACGCCCTCGTACATCCGGCGCATCAACTCGATCTGATCGTCAGGCACACCGGCGCGCACGAGCAGTTGGCGATGCTCATCGTACTCGAGCCGGCTGTGACGATGACCAGTCTCCCAGTCGTGAACCAGTACCTCGGCGTTCTTCGCCTCATCGCGTACGGATCGCGCGAGCCCGCAATGATCTTCGTGTGCGTGTGTGAGAACGATGCGGCGGATATCGGAAAGCAGGAAACCGGCGGCCCGCAAGCCCGCGCGCAACGCCTCGATCGCCTCTTTGGTCTTCGGACCGGTGTCGATGATCGTCACCGGATCCTCCGCTATGAGGTAGACATTCACCGGCCCGACGTAGAACGGCGTTGGCACTGAAATAGGGACGACGCGCATCAATTGAATTGCCGTTTTCAAATTGCCAATTGCCAATTGTTTACCTATCGCCGCACAAATCGGCAATCCGCAATTGGCAATCGGCAATCAGTAGACGTACTTGTTGGCGGCGATCATGTCGTCCGCAATGCGCTGGCGCGCGACGATCGTGTTCATCGGCTGTTGCTTCGTGAAACGACGCAACGCAGCGAGCAGCGTGCGCAGTTCATCGCCTTCCGACATGCCGGCCAGCGTGCTCTTCGCTCGCGATTCGATTCGCCCGACTGCGTCGTTGCAGAAGACGCGCGTGATGTCGAGATAGCGCGCCGCGGCCGTTTCGCCTTGCGATCCGGCAAGCTTGCGCGCGCGCAGGATCGCACTTTCCATCGCGTAGGTATCCATGATGATGTCCGCAATACCCATCAGGATTTCCTGCTGGTCGCCGAGTTTCATCATGTACTTCTGCGCGGCGGTACCGAGCGTCATCAACGCCACTTTCTTCGCGTTCTGCGCCAACTTCTCTTCAACCGCGAGCAGCCTGTCGTCGTCATCCAGGCTCGGCAACTGTGGCGAGAGTACTTCATCCATCAACGCTTGCGCTGCTGGAAGCAATGCGAGGTTGCCGCTGAGTGCGCTCTTCATCAAGCGACCGGGAATCAACATGCGATTGATCTCGTTGGTGCCTTCGAAGATGCGGTTGATGCGCGAGTCGCGATATGCGCGTTCGGCCGGATAGTCGGCCGAGTAACCATAGCCGCCATAGATCTGGACCATCTCGTCAACGATAAAATCGCAGTACTCGGAAAGCACAACCTTGATGATCGAACACTCTGCCGCGTATTCCTCAATCGCGCGCAAGCGCGCGTCCATGTCTTTCGAGTCGACGGCGCTGACGCCCGCCTCGATCATACCGAGCGTGCGGTAGATCATCGACTCGCCCACCCACGTGCGAATCGCCTGCTCTGCCAGTTTCGCCTTGATCGCGCCGAACGAAGAAATCGACTTGCCAAACTGATGACGCTCGTTTGCGTAACGCACCGACTCCTGGATCGCCAACTTCATGCCGCCGAGGCACATCGCGCCTAATTTGAAACGGCCGATGTTCAGCACGTTGAAAGCGATCTTGTGGCCCTTGCCGACTTCGCCGAGCAGGTTCTCAACGGGCGTGCGGACGTCGGAAAGCACGAGCGCGGTTGTGCTCGAGCCTTTGATACCCATTTTGTGTTCTTCAGCACCGGAAGTGAGACCGGGTTGGCGTTCGACGATGAACGCGCTGAACTTGTCGCCGTCGACTTTTGCAAAGACGATGAAGATGTCGGCAAAACCACCATTGGTGATCCACATCTTCTCGCCGTTGAGAATGTACTCCTTACCGTCGTCGCTCAGGCGCGCGGTGGCTTTAGCCGCCATCGCATCAGAGCCCGAACCCGCTTCGGTCAACGCATAAGCAGAGATCAACTCGCCCGTTGCGAGCTTCGGCAGGTATTTCTGTTTCGCGGCGTCAGTGGCGAAATAGATGATGGGCAACAGGCCGATACCGCTTTCGGCTCCGAGTGTGGTTGCAAACGAAGCCGAACGGCCGATGTTCTCGCCGATCAGTGCGCCGCTGGTTTGATCCAGACCGAGACCGCCGTACTCCTCGGAAATATTCGCGCCGATCAGTCCAAGATCAGCCGCTTTGCGGACGAGTTCACGCGCGAAATCCCAATCGTGCTTTTCGAGTCTGTCGAGGTGCGGTGTGACTTCGTTGTCGACAAACTGCCGCGTGGTGTCGGCAATCATGCGGTGTTCTTCGGTGAAGTCTTCCGGCGTAAAAATCTCATCCGGAGTGCGCTCTTCGATCAGGAACGAACCGCCTTTGACGATCTTCTTCTGTTCGGCTACGGCTGACATTTGGTTTTGATCCTTTCTCCGCTCTTCCTCGCTTTTATAACCTTTCCAGAATGCCGGCGGCGCCCATGCCGCCACCGACACACATCGTAACCATTCCGTATCGCCCATTGCGGCGCTCTAACTCGCGCAGGATGCTGGCCGTGAGCTTTGCTCCCGTGCAGCCTAGTGGGTGGCCCAACGCGATCGCACCGCCATTCACGTTAACTTTCTCCGGATCCAATCCTAAAGTCTTGATCACCGCCAACGATTGCGCGGCGAACGCTTCATTCAACTCAATCAGATCGATATCGGCAAGCGTTAGTCCAGCGAGTTTCAAAACTTTCGGAATCGCGAACACCGGCCCAATGCCCATCTCTTCCGGCGGACAACCAGCGGTCGCATAAGCCACAAATCGCGCCAACGGCTTCGCACCCAACGCACGCGCACGCGAATCAGACATCACGACCGCCGCGGCCGCGCCGTCAGACATTTGCGACGCATTGCCCGCAGTGATCGTGCCTTTCACGTGAAAGGCCGGTTTCAACTTGGCCAGACCTTCAGCCGACGTGTCGCGCCGCACGCCTTCGTCTTTATCAAACACAACCTCGCGGCGTTGCTTCTTTCCCTTTTCGTCCAAGTCTTCCAGCACAACGTGCAACGGCACCGTTTCGTCTTTGAATTTGTCCGCATCGAGCGCCGCCGCCGCGCGCGTGTGCGAACGCAGCGCAAACTCGTCCTGCTCTTCACGCGTCACTTCATACTTGCGCGCGACGTTTTCCGTCGCGAGTCCCATGCTCAAGTAGAAATCGGGATAGTGATCGACGAGATACGGATTGGGGCGAATAATGTGTCCGCCCATCGGAATCATCGACATCGTTTCCAAGCCGCCGGCGACGATGACTTCCGCCGCGCCCGTTTTGATCCGGTCCGCGGCCATTGCAATCGACTGCAAGCCTGACGAACAGAACCGATTGATCGTCATCGCGCTCGTCTCGACCGGAAGGCCCGCGCGTATCGCCGCGGCGCGTGCGACGTTCATTCCCTGCTCGGCTTCCGGCATCGCGCAACCCATGATCACGTCTTCGATCTCGGAAATTTCAAGACCGGGCACACGGCCGAGTGCGTCCTTGATTACAGCGGCGCCCATCTCGTCAGGTCGCGTCGTTCTCAACGTGCCTTTCGGAGCTTTGCCAGCCGCCGTGCGAACTGCTGATACGATTACTGCGTCTCTCATTTCTTTCACCGATCTCTGTTCTTTGATCCCGCCTTTATGGATTCTTCAAATCCCACTCCCTCTAGCCTCACGCCAGCGGGCCGTTAGTTTCTCAGCGGCTTCCCCGTCTTCAACATGTGCGCGATGCGCTCCTGCGTCTTGCGCGTGCCGACTAGCTTCAGGAACGCTTCGCGCTCCAGATCCAAAAGGTATTGTTCGGAAACCAGCGTCGGGTGATTTAAGTCTCCGCCCGTCAAAATTCGCGCGAGCTGTGTGCCGATCTCCGCGTCGTGATCGGAGATGTATCCGGCGCGCTTCATCTGGTGAATGCCGAGTTTCAACGTCGCCAGCGCCGGCTCACCCAATGCGAGAATATCTGTTCTTTGCTGCGGCGCAACATACCCGCTCGCCGCCAGGGCCAGCACTTCTTTCTTTGCGTCCGCAATCAAGCGATCTGCATTCATCGAAACGGTGTCATCGGCAGACAGAAACCCGAGCGCCCTCGCCTCTTCCGCCGAGGTCGCAACCTTCGCGAGCGCAATCGTTTCGAAAGCGCGCTTTACGAACGGAAACGGGTCCGCATCATTCGCGCCTTTCGGAATCAAATCCAACGTTCGCAACAGCAATTCCTTCGTGCCGCCGCCCGCCGGAATAATTCCCACGCCGACTTCAACCAATCCGATATAAGTTTCGGCAGCGGCGCGCACGCGATCCGCATGCAGCACCATTTCACAACCACCACCAAAGACCATCTGAAATGGCGCCACCACCACCGGCTTCGGCGAGTAACGCAAGCTCATCGTCGACTGCTGAAAAACTCGCGCCATCATGTCGAGTTCTTCCCAGTTCTCTTCCTGCGCTTCCATCAACATCAGCATGATGTTTGCGCCCACGCAGAAATTCGGTCCCTGGTTGCCGACGACGAGTCCAACAAAGTTTTTGTCGACTTCGTTTAGAGCAAACTTCAACATCTGAAGCGTGTCGCCGCCGATGGCGTTCATCTTCGAGTGAAACTCGAGACATGCAACGCCGTCGCCAATGTCTATTAATGACGCACCGGGATTTTTCTTGATGACACCCGTGCGATCTTTGATCGACTTGAGAACGAGAACGCCCGGCCGGTCTGCGAGCGGAACATATTTACCCTGCGCGAAATCGAAGTACGACTGCTGACCATTCTCGTTTTTGTAGAACGAAGTCGCGCCCGTTGCGAGCATCTGTTCGACGTTGGACGGAACGCCCATCCCTTCTTCTTTCATCCGGGCCACTGACGCAGGGACGCCGATCGCATCCCAAACTTCGAATGGTCCGAGTTCCCAACCAAAACCCCAGCGCATCGCGCGATCGACTTCCACCACGTTGTCGGCAATTTCGGGAATTCGTTTCGCTGAGTAAGCGAGCGTCTTAGTTATCGTCTTCCAGAGAAACGCGCCGACGCGATCCTTGCTCCACACGAGACCCTTGGTTCGTTCGGGCAAGTCTTCGATGTTCTTCGCCATGTCGAGCGCGGGAAGTTTGACCTTTTCAGCGGGACGATAATCGAGGGTCGCGGTGTCGAGTGTCCAGATCTCGCGGTTGTCGCCTTCGCCTTTCTGCTTGCGATAAAAGCCGCCCTTGGTCTTGTTACCGAGCAAGCCGCGTTGGACCATCTGCGCGAGCACTTCCGGCACGACAAACATGTCGCGCTCCTCGTCTTCGGGTAAGTTTTCGTAGAGGTTCTTGATGACGTGCGTAAAAACATCCAGCCCAACTAAATCAAAAGTGCGGAAGGTCGCGGTCTTTGGACGGCCGACTGTTGGACCAGTCATCTTGTCGACTTCTTCGATCGAGTAGCCGTCGTCGAGCATGGTCTTGATCGTGTAGAGCGCGCCGAACGTGCCGATGCGATTGGCGATGAAGTTTGGCCGATCCTTCGCGGGCACCACGCCTTTGCCGAGCCGCTCGTCGAGAAAGCCGTACAGAAAACAGGAGACTTCCGGCTTGGTCCATTCTGTGCGAATGAGTTCGACGAGATGCAGGTAGCGCGGTGGATTAAAGAAATGGACGCCGACGAAATGTTGTTTGAAGTCTTCGGAGCGACCTTCGGCAAGCAGATGAATCGGAATACCGCTCGTGTTTGAGGCGACGATCGAACCCGGCTTGCGATGCTGTTCGACACGCTCGTAAAGCGAACGTTTGATTTCGAGATTCTCGACGACCGCTTCGATGATCAGATCGCGATCTTTGACTTTCCCGAGGTCGTCGTCGAAGTTGCCGACGGAGACGAGCGCAGCATCATCGGGCGTGAAGAAGGCGGCGGGTTTCCCGTTCTTTGCGGCTTCCAGACCGTTACGCGCGATGCGACTGCGAACCTGCGGACTCTCGAGCGTCAGTCCTTTCTTTTCTTCTTCCGGCGTCAACTCACGCGGGGCGATATCGAGCAGTAGCGTGGGCACACCGGCATTCGCTAGGTGGGCGGCAATCTGCGCGCCCATAGTTCCCGCCCCCAGCACAGCCGCCTTCTCAATCCTCATGCAGCTTCACTTCCTTCTTCCGACACGAACTCCAGGATAGCTATAAACGAGGGTCCTCATGATACTGAATGAGCGCTCATTCAGGCAAGCCCGACATCGTTCAAAGTCTGGCCCTTTTTCGTTTGTTGTTGGATCCGGCATTCAATGAAATTTGTCCGGCATAAAGTGAAATTGCTCGGATGGTGGAGATTAGGAGTCGGCAAAAATATCAATACGATGCTGCGAATCGTTTAGTGCAGGTGAAAAACGACAGCTCTATAACACATCATATAAGTAAGGTGCCTGCTGGCCTTGGCGATCATTGTATCTCATGCTCTTGGACCAGCCTGGTGTAACCTTGACGTTATCCAAGTCTCACTGCCAGAGGGGAAATCGATACCGTTGCGGAATTATGAGCGGTCAGCAAGCGGCGCTCGCAACGCTATGCTTACCGAGATTCAACAAAATAAATGGAGGCCGATTTATGCTCCGCGACGAACTCTCGTTTCGGGAGGCTTCAAACGGGTCAGTAAGAAACAGCCTTGTAGGATATGTGGCAAACCAACTTACTGTGGTTCCTTTTATTTCCACACGTATGTCCCTAACCGTGAAAAGTCCATTGAATACGCTCTCGATACAATCGCGGTGGGAAGAAATCACGAATCAATGATTGTCGGGTACACAGGCCTGTTAAGGGCTTCAGCCACCTTCACGTCGGGGCAAATCTCCAACGCTCGTGCAGCTTCCCTTTTATAGTTGCTTTTAGTTGATTTGTCTTTGAATTCGAGAGTACAAAAACCTCTTCGTATATACATTGTTGACACATGCCTTACAAGCTGGCATAGTCGTGCCATTGACTAGAGAGGGATTAGCGGATGAGAGTCACTGTAAAAAAATGGGGGAACAGCGCGGCTGTTCGACTGCCCGCTTCGGTAGTGCAGGCCACACAGCTTAAGCTGGACGAGGTGGTTGAAGTGCGTGAGGATCGAGGTCGAATTGTTATTGAGCGAGTAAGACCAAGGAGATACGATCTGTCCGACCTGTTAAAGGGCATCACCAACAAGAACCAGCATCGAGCGATTGATTTTGGTCCAGCTGTCGGTGGAGAGATTTGGTGATGCCGCGGAAGTACGTACCTGAAGCCGGTGATATTGTCTGGTTAAACTTCACGCCACAGGCTGGCCACGAGCAGGCGGGACACCGACCAGCCCTGGTGTTGAGTCCACGCGCCTACAACGGGAAGACAAACCTGATGGTCTGCTGTCCGATGACAACACAGATTAAGAATTATCCTTTCGAAGTCCAGATTGCGAGTACGACCCCTTCAAGTGTCGTGCTCGCCGATCAGATAAAGAGTCTCGATTGGCGTGTTCGAAGGGCTACGCGTAAAGGGGCGGCATCGGCGGAGGAGTTGGCGGACGTGCGCGCTAAGATTTTCGCGCTCATTGGATAGGCTACCCATTGTAGTCTTAACCCATAATTGACAAGGATGGGCAGGAACTAAGTCTCACCGGGATTTCTCGAATCAGAATCACCTATCCGAATACTTGCGCCTCCTGATTTTCGTCAAGTCATTGCTTACGTGAAGGAAGCAACTAGAGGGTTCTCACTCTGGTCGGACCCTCGGTGCCGCTCCTCCGCAACCTGCAACTGCATATGGGCAGCTATTTTCTCGTGACAAATCAGCGCCGTGACCGTTATGTCATCGACGTAGATGGGATTGAGAGCTGAAGTTAATGAAAGAGTTCAGCAACTTCTCCGTACACGACGATTAATTTTTGCGGATCGATGCAATGGGTCGCAGGCGTGAAGTCAGGCGCCGCGCAACTCCTGGATCATTTTGATGCGCGGTTGCGCTTCCTGACCAAATTGCTTCAGTTCTTCCGCTGACAGCAATCCTTCGCCAATGATATTGGCCAGCAGTAAGAAAGCGTTTGATCGACGCGGGTCATCGAAGGCAGCCGCCATTCTTTTATCGTGATCGCGAATCAACCGGTACACTTTGCGATAACAATCGTGATAGTCGGTTTTACACTCAGCGGCCTCCCGCACTTCTTCGAGCACTCGCTTACAGAACCTTTCCAAAGCAATACTATGGAGGCGACGGAAAACCCGCCAATCCGATTCATGGATGTCCATCTCTTCTACCTTTCCGATCGTCTAGCCTCTTCCAGTGAGCGGCTAATAATACGAAATGCGATGCGTCTTCGGCGATTTCAATATTAGTTATTAGGCGGTGAGGAAAATTTCAAGTTATGCCGGAAAACTGTAGGAAAATTTCACTATATGCCGGACAAAAATTTCATTTAATGCCGGAATCGTCTGGGTAAGTTATTGATTCCATGAATGGGCCAATTTCGGTCATAAAGTAAAATCGTGCGAACGATCTCCGTTTGATTTATCAGATAAACAGAGATTTGTTGAATTCCTACTCCCACCCTGCGAGAAGTGGGAGGAACTGAATGAATCTTATGACGAGAAGTTGGTAATCCGTACCCCTACCCGTTGCTCGCACGTAATGCCGACCGTTTAGCGGGCACAAGTCGAATCTCACGCTCCGCTCATCTTCGTACATTTCGCGCGGGTGCTCGCTTGTCAGCATGACTCAGAATTCGCTCGACCCAACTGAGTTCGCTGCTTAGTTGCTCGATCATCAACTCGAGCATCCACACAGCCTCGTGATAAGGATGCCCGACTTCCGACTTAACATCATTCAAAGTCTCGCGTTCTTCGGCGAGGCGTGCTTCGAGAAATTTCTTACGATCATTCAATTGCTTTCGGAAAGTACGTGGACGTGCCTGCCACGACAGTGCCAACCAGATAAGGAACGGTTGATGCATGCGATTGTTTGTCCAATGTCGTCCCTCCAATGCGTCGGCGAGACGTTCGCGACCCAACACGGTCGTTTCGAAAACTCGACGCTCTGGCCCAGCCGACGCCGATGTATCAGACGCAACACGTATCAGTCGCAACTTCGTCAGCTTATCGAGTGAATAATAGATTTGTGGCCTTGAGACCGGGGCCCAATCGCGTATGTTACGTTCCTCCAGTGTTGCATTCACCTCGTAACCGTGCATGGACCGTTCAGCCAACAAACTGAGAATCACCAGGTCAGGAATCGTGAGTCGCGTTTGATTGCCTGGCCCTTCCTTTTTTCGTGATGCCGTATCTTTTCTCTTGACAGACTTCACCATGACGCCTATGTTACCATCACTAGTCTAGATTAGACTAGGGGAGGAATAAAGGAGACAAGAGAGGGAAATCATTGCATGAAGATCAACCTAACATTGATGCTCGCACTCTCAGCATTATGCCTGATGACAACAATTTCACCTGCTCATTCTTTGAAGGAGAAAGCGACGATGATCAATAGATCCACACCAATACTGCACGTAAAGAACGTAGAACCCAGTCTCAAGTTTTGGACTGAACGTTTCGGATTCAAGACCACTATTCAAGTTCCCGAGCGTGACCACATCGGGTTCGCTGCAGTTGAGAACGGAGACATCGAATTGATGTTTCAGACTTACGAGGGAATGAAAGGAGATATGAACAGTCCCCTGGCCAAAGCTGCGGACCAAGGACCATCGTTCATTTTCATGGAGGTACCTGACATTGATACAACGATCAATGCGTTGAGGGGTGCCGACATCGTTCAGGGTTTGCACGATACACCGTACGGAGCAAAAGAGGTTGTAGTCAAAGAACCAGGCGGTCACTTCGTCATCTTTTCGCAGCTACCCAAGAATTGACTGGTTTCTAAGGCGTAATGACAATGCAAAGGAACAACGTTGCTTGAAAGATTTAACCTCAGTTGGACCAGCAGTCAGATTGCTCTGTGGCCCTGGTAACGCTGAACTGGACGTAACCAAGTCCGATGGAGACCGGGCAAAAAGCAATCGCAATTACTGAAGCTCGCAGTAATTTCGTAGATCCTCCCTGTTGAAGGTGAAGTTTGTTGATGTATTTAAGTGACGGGAGAAAGCTCTGAGCATGCTAATGGCCTGGTATTCCCCCCAGATGTACCACGAGAAACAGCAGAGCTAAACCTATGGCATGAATTCCAACGACGTAGTTACAAACAGTCGGCGGGAATCAACAAACTAAACGGTATCACGATTCTGGGGTTAAGGCGGTGAGAAAAATTTCAAGTTATGCCGGACAAGAATTTCATTTAATGCCGGAACTGTCCGCGTAAGTTGTTGATTCCATTAAAGAGCAAATTTCACTTTATGCCCGAACCCACATTATCGGTTCGGTCTTCGCTAACTCACGCTTAGTATGGAACCTCCTGACAAACGGCAGCTCGTTTAGCCATACCCACTCACTGAATCTATGACATCTGACACTTGCTGCGGAGCATGATCACAGCTAACCACACTCAAGAGTTGCAACTCTTCTGTTGACTGCCAACAGGTAATGATATTATGCTCCTGTTGATTAGCAACAGGAAGCTGCCATTCGATGTCACAGGACAAGCACGAAGTTCTACCGGGAACCCTCAACCTATTGGTCCTCAAAACGCTTGGGACCATGGGCCCATTGCACGGTTATGGAATTGCCCGACGAATCGAGCAGGTCAGTGGCGACCTTCTCGAACTCAACCAGGGAACAATTTATCCCGCCTTGCTGAAGCTCGAGCAGCTGGGCTGGATCCGCGCCAAGTGGAGTGTGTCCGAAAATAATCGACGCGCCAAATTTTATTCGCTCACACGCACGGGACAAAAACAGCTCATTAAAGAAGAGGAGGAGTGGAACAGGACATCTGCTATCGTCACTCGCTTCCTCACTCGCGCGGAGGAAAAACAATGAACAGACTAAGAATCTTTCTCTCCAGATTGCGCGGTCTGTTTTTGAAAAGAAATCTCGAGCGGGAGTTGGCTGATGAGATCGAATCGCATCTCGAGATGCAGATTGCGGACTACGAGCGTCAGGGCATGAATCCCGACGATGCGCGTTATGCAGCGCTGCGGAAATTCGGCGGTGTAGATCAGGTCAAGGAAAGATACCGCGATCGACGTGGTTTGCCGTTTGTAGAAAGGTTTCTTCGCGACCTGGGTTACGGGGCTCGCATGTTACGGCGCAGCCCCATGGTTACCACCCTCGCGACACTTTCGCTGGCTCTCGGGATTGGTGCGAACACGGCTTTATTCAGTGTAGTCGACGCTGTAATCCTGAAGCCTTTACCGGTCGAGGCGCCGGATCGCTTGGTGGTCTTGGAATGGCAGGCGGGACGTGCTTTCAGAACGACTGGAATGAGCGGCACGTCAAATGTGACTGTGCCGCCAAACATGCGAGGGCTTTCGTTATTCCGATACGAGATTGTTGAAAGAATGCAGCAAGCACAGGTCGCAGCGGGATCGGAAACGCCGCTCAGCGATCTCTTTGCCTTTGGTCCAATCAGTAAACTGACCGCGAAACTGGGTGATGAGGCCGAGATCATCAAAGGTCAAGCGGTGTCTGGCAATTATTTCGCAGCGCTCAGAGTGCAACCGGGTTTGGGCCGCGCGATCACGGCGGATGATGATCGATCAGGCGCAGCTCCCGTCGTGGTCCTCAGCAATCAGTTTTGGCAGGAGCGGTTCGGTGCGAATCCTGCTGTTATCGGCCAACAGCTAATACTGAACAAGCAATCCTTCACTATCGTCGGCGTGACTCCTCCCGACTTCAACGGAACATTGCAAGTGAACTATAAACCCGCCGTTACTGTTCCCTTAGCTCTCGAACCGTTGCTGTTCGCTGAGAAGAGCTATCTCGAACGCGGCATGTGGTGGCTCAATGTGATGGGACGGCTCAAACCAGACGCGACTGACGAACAGGCGCGCGAAAGTTTGAATGGTGCTTTTCAAAGCGCGGCCCTGGAACTGATGCCGCCTCCGAAAAAAGCAAATCAATTGGCCGCGGCGCAACTCGATCCCAAAGATTATCCGAGACTGCTGTCCGAATCCGGCCGGCGCGGAATGCCTGACGTGCGCAAAAGGTTCGCGCCCTCGATCTACCTACTGTTCATCGTGGTCGCGTTGGTGTTGCTGATTGCCTGCGCTAACGTCGCCAACTTGCTGTTGGCACGCGCGGCCTTGCGTGGTCCGGAAATAAGCGTGCGCCTGGCGGTTGGGGCGGGACGCTGGTGTCTGATCCGGCAATTACTTACTGAGAGCTTGTTGCTCGCAGCACTCGGAGGCGTTGTGGGAGTTCTGTTCGCTTTCTGGGGCAAGAGTATGCTGCTGGCTCTGACTAAAGAAGAGACCGGACTCTTCCCAAGCGGTGTTGATCTCAGTATCAATTGGCGCGTGCTCGTATTTACTCTCGTGATCTCGTTATTGACTGGTCTCCTTTTTGGATCGATCCCGGCCTGGCGCGCGACGAGTCTGGATTTGACAACAGCCCTCAAACACAGCCGCGGAACGACCATGGCTGTTTCGCGCTTAAGCAAAGGACTGCTGGTCCTGCAATTGGCAGTTTCATTCTTATTATTGATGGGTGCAGGATTGTTCATCCGTACGCTTTACAATCTCCAGCGAGTCGATGTTGGCTTCAATCAAGAAAATCTTTTGGTCTTCACGTTACAGCCGGAAGACAGCGGTTACAAAGATGAACGGCTGTTGCAGTTCTACCAGCAGCTTTTTTCTCGTTTGGACCACCTGCCCGGTGTGCGTGCCGTAACATTCGGGCGCATTCCACTCATTGCGAATAGCAACTGGTTTGAAGATTTTCTACTGCCGGGCGAGAGTGAAGACACTGCCCCGGAGCGCGACACCATGCGTCAAGTCGTGCGCGAGAACTATTTTGCGACGATGGAAATTCCCTTCCTGAACGGGCGTGAATTTACCGCCCGTGACGATCCGCACGCGCCGCGTGTGGGCATCGTCAATCAAACCTTCGTCCGCAAGTTCTTTCCCGATCGGAACGTGCTCGGCAAGTCTGTCAGGTTTGTCGGCGACAAGCGTGAGATCGAGATCGTTGGCGTCGTTGCAGACACTAAATACGAAAGCCAGCGCGAGGACGTGAAGCCGTTGCTCTACACGCCATGGCAACAGGAAGCCGGCGAACTCGGCGAGATGCATTTCGTCATGCGTACGGCGAACGAACCGACGACCCTGGCCACCTCGGTGCGTCAGGTGGTGCGCGAACTAGACAGCAATCTGCCGGTCATAGAAATCGGCACGCAATCGGCGCGCGCGCAGAGTATATTGGGCCAGGAACGACTTTACGTACGCCTCTTGAGCTTCTTCGGTGGAGTGGCGCTCCTGCTGGCCGCCATTGGACTCTTCGGCGTAATGGCTCATGGCGTTAGCCGGCGAACCAAGGAGATCGGCATCCGCATGGCATTCGGCGCCCAAATGGGCAGCGTACTAAGGTTGGTAATCTGGCAAGGGATGAAATTAGTGCTGTTCGGTCTCACACTCGGAGCGTTGACATGGTATGCATTGAATCGCCTCTTGCAGAGTCAGTATTTTGGACCAGAGACCTGGCAGCGAGGTATGACTCAACAACTTTACGGAATCCAACTGAGCGATCCGTCGACGTTGATCGTCACCGGCTCATTGCTGATACTCGTCACGCTAGTTGCCTGTTGGTTGCCCGCGCGACGCGCCGCGAAAGTCGATCCACTGGTTGCTCTTCGATACGATTAGAACGGATCAATTGAAGAGCTGCTCAATTGCCGGTGGAAACTTCTTAGTTCAAACTCCGCTTCAATTCGTAACTACCGGCGGCGCAACGCAATCCCATCCATACTGTTCTACATTTTCACGCCTGGTGCATCTGCGACCACCTTCAACGGCGCCTCGTCTACTGCGTCACCGAAATACAATGCAATGATCCCACCCTCAATTACAGCTATGACGGATCACTCGACGTAAAGTCAGTTTATCAAAACGACGATTCAACGGAGACGGAGACCTAACGGGAGATGTCACACCCGCTTTTCTCTGTCTTAAATTGGCGTGGGTTTGCCGGAGAAGGTCACTTTCACTTTTGACCGAACCCACAGTTCGAGACGCGTCCCGCGTAAGAGTATGGCGGCTGCCTAATTATTGGACCGTTTGGTAGGCGTTGCGTTCTGGACAAGAACTAAGATGGGGGCAAAGCCCTGTGAGTCGAGAATTGAATAGGCAAAATCCGCCTCAGATGGTTCGTTGCCGTAGACAACGATCGTATGATCCAACGGCAACTCGTTTTGCGCTCTAACGGGCAATTCATCCAGTGGAATATTTCTCGCTCCATCTCTGTGATTTATTGCATATGCCGCGCGGTCGCGTATATCGAGCAGCACCAGTTGCTCTTTGTTAGTAAGTTTGCGCTCAAGATTGGCTTCAGTAACGGACCACTCATCGGGAGACATGGTGTCTTCCAAGCTCAACTTGGACATCAAACCTTTCTCTTCTAAAGGGGAGAGTTTCCCTACCCACAGGTCAGTTACGACGCCATTTCTATCGAGAATCGCCAGTGTGGGCACGCTTTTTATGCCTAAGGACAAAAGCGAGACGTACCGGAGTTCGCGAATAGGGACCTCAAGTCGCTGTAGATAGGCTTCGGCGTCCGACTCTTTCTCTGAAAACACTGCAAGCAACCTCGTGTTGGTCTGACTCGCAATACCTGCGGCTAAACGGCGATAAAACTCCGCGCTTCGTGAGCAATACTTGCATTCCTTCGATAGCGCTAACAAAACTGTTCGATCCGAATCAGCCCAGTTTATTCCGTTTATGCGTAGTGTGGCGTCAGTTGTAAGCAGGTAGTTTGGACTCTGCGGAGATGGTTGAAAGAAAAACTTCCTGACCAGCAGGGCGGAAAGAACGAGAGCCACAAGCAGAATCGCGATGTTGAGGATTCGGACGGTCACTGTCGAATGAGGAGTTACTGTTCGGGGTTCAACGGTACTGCTTAGGGTTTTGGACCCGGCCGTTACCTTCCTTATCAATCTCAAAATAAAAGGTGAGTTTTCCGCGAACACTCACGGGAGTGCCATCTTGCTTTTTGCTGGGCACAAACTTCCATTGTTTAAGAGCTGTGACCACCGCGTCGCCAATACTCCTGGAGGGCGCCTCCAGAACAGAAGCATTGACTACATCGCCGTTCACATCGTATTGCAACTCGACTACAGCGACCCCTTGTTCACGTTTCTTAAGCGCATCCTCCGGATATGACGGCATGACAGTTTTAGACGCTGATTTGCGCATTCCGTCTTCACCGACGCGAATCGGTTGTTCATTTTGGTCCAACTCCTTTGGTGCCAGCTTGTCCAAAAATGCTCTTCCAACTTCAACCAGGCCCTGCGCTCGCAACTTTTCATGTCGCAACTCATCCGCGCGGGCCATCGCTGCCTCGGGGTCAGCGAGGGCAACGGTTAGAAACGCCTCGCTAAAGCCGAAATCGATGTTTGCAACATCCAGAGGAAATCTGGCTCTCAGCGGCCCGATTTGGACCGTTTGAGCCCAATCTAATTCTGCAAACGCTGACTCTTCGAATGAATTGAAACTCTTGACGGCCCAGTTGCGGCACTATGAACTGCCGGAGACTTCAAATTAGCCAGTTGAGCGGCCGCGGTAAGCAGTAGAAAAGGACGCCGGCCATCGGAGATCGAGCGAGCGGCCTTTAATGCCTTATCGACTGTTTCTTCCGCTAAATTTGGGTTTCGTCCCTTCCCTTGGATCTTCGCGATAGCCTGGAGCAAGATGCTGCGTTCAACCCCCTCCGGCAATCGATTCGCCATGGCCTCTGCCCGCGCGAGGTCAACATTGTTCTGCTTGATGGCCCATGCGCCATCTCCAAAGTCGATAATCGCGGCTAAGCGTTGGCTGGCTTCCAACACCGAGATGCGTCCTTGAGCAATACGGGCCGTCTTGAAGTCACCCTTATGCCACGCCTGAAGAGCTATTTCCAGGTAGGCGATGTCGCGGTCGTCCTGCGTCGGTTTATTCTCCGCCTTCGTTAATTTCTCCTCTGTTGTCGTTGGCGGTAGGTTCATGTACCGGAACGCGGAGTCCTTTGTTAGTCCGGCTGGAACCTCAGGGGCAAGCGCCGCCATTACCGCGTCGAACTTTGTTGTTAGATCAGGAGCTACATTCCTTGCTTTCGGCAGCAACATGTAGCAGAGGGCATAACTGTACTTGCGTTGCTCGGAGTCAGATGTCATCCGCCAAAGAACGTCCGCAGCGGTAGTTAGATAGGCTCGCACCAGCACTTTGGGCACGCCCGGGCGTTCCGCCGTAATGTTAGGTACGAGTATGTCTTCCACGACCGTAAGCACGCGGTGCTCGGAGTCAAGACGATCCGGGTGGGAAAACAGATAGAGTCCTAGCGAATGGAACTCCAAAATATTCACAGCGGGCTGCTGTGTCAGATAATTAAGTGCTTGAACAAAAAGTCTGTTAGCTGCGGGTTCGTCTTTCTTTCGCAAGATGAGAATGAAATCGAGGAACGCCGGATTGACACCACCGTTTAAGCTCCGTTCAGCGAATTGAACAGCAACGGGGTAGTCTTCTTCCAACAGACCAAGAGCAGTTCCGATATTTGTGCCACTAAGAGTCTTCGAACTCTGGTCTCCAGAATCGCGCTTCGCTGCGGCATCGATTAGACGTTTTGCCCATTCAGCGTCGTTGCGGGCGATGAGGGCTATCACGCGACGGTGCAATGTTGGTAGAACCCTTTGCTCTGGATCGTTTCCGTTCGCGATCGTCAAATTCAGAGCTTTTTCAAACAGGGACCGCGCACGCGTCTCATCGTGTTTCCACAATACCGTCGCCAGTCGCGCGATTTCGACAGCTTTCGTAGGAACGCTGCGCAGAGCCAGGATCTTCTCTGCTAATCGATGTACCTGATAAACGGCGAGCTTTGCGTCGAGCTTGTCGTCCGGTTCAGTCGATGGTTTAGCCGGTGGCTGTTCGCCACCAGGCTTCAGAGCCATTTGTTTCTGGTCGCGCGGTGATGTTTCTAATCGAGATTGTTGTGCCTTTACGATTGGCGAGAGGGTGAGAAGAGTAACCAATAAGCTTGAGAGTACCTGCTTAGCCCTCTTTTGGATTAGAAACATTACTCTACAACTCACTAGCATGGCCTGTGGCTCTGGTCTCCCTTGAGGGGCGGCAGACTTACGGTTGAAATCGTAGCCGTCCGGCCCAGCCGGTGCAGGAAGCTACTTGGACTTCGGTTTGTTTATTCAAGACCGACGCCGCATCTGACCCACTCCGAACAGCTACAGTCCTCCTGAACGGGCCAACACCACTTGAAGCCTGTAGTTACGTTCGGATCACACCCGACACATAGTCCTCCAGTGAGTTGAACGCATGTGATGCAGGCGCTCGCAGCTTGCTGAGGCATAGCTGTGTAAGCCGTAACGATCATCAGTGAGGTCAAGATCAAGAGGCGTAGTCTTATAGGGTTTACTAAACGAGACATGACGTGCTCCTTGTTGGTTAAGGAAACGAAGCATTTAGGTCACTTTCGGCGACGACCGTACCTGGGAGGATGAGTAACGGACAGGTTCTACTCCCTTAAGGGTATGATGTCAACACTTTTGTCAGCATGTTCGGCCGGCTTAGCCGTAGTAACCATCAACGCGCGTACACGCGACCGAATCCGCGCGAACAATGGGCCACCCGGCCCATCACTGGGGATTTGACGACACGAGTGGCCCTGGCTGCTCACAACCACCGGCTAGTGAACCCTTATGACAAACGGCTTAGCGCAAACCCAGTGGACAGAATACACTGACAGCGATGCCGCAAGTTATCGGATTAGACTTTGGCACAACGAACAGCGCTATCGCTGTAGCCGACGCAGGTAGAGAGGCGTCGCTTGCGCGCTTCGGCGAGGGGAGCGATTCGACCACCAGTTTTCGATCGATTCTCTACTTCCCACCCAGAGACCGCTCGTCAACCGTGAAACCAGAAACGAAAGCCGGTCCTGACGCCATAAATTCATATCTCGAAGCCGATACGAAGGGACGGCTCATTCTCTCCGTCAAATCCTATCTTGCCAGTCGCTTGTTCACATCCACACATATCAACGGGCGCAACTACACTCTTGAAGATTTGATCGCGATCATCTTGAGACGTTTAAGAACGGCCGTGATCGAACAATTCGATGTTTCCGCTAACAGCGTCGTAATGGGCCGGCCCGTGCGCTTTGCTGGAGCCGAAACCGAAGCGGACGAGACTTTGGCGCTCGATCGACTCAGATCGGCAGCGGAGCTGGCTGGCTTTTCCGAAGTTACATTCGAACTGGAACCAGTCGCCGCCGCATACCAATATGAAACCCAACTCGACCACGATGAATTAGTTTTGATAGGAGACTTTGGAGGTGGAACAAGTGACTTCACGCTCGCGCATCTTGGTCCTGGGCGAAAACGAACTGGCAGAAATCCCGTCGTCGGCACTTCGGGCGTAGCCATTGCGGGCGATACCTTTGACAGCAAAATCATGCTGAACCTGGTGGCGCCGAAACTGGGTCTTGGCTCGCATTATGTTTCACTAGGAAAACAGCTTCCCGTACCGGTATGGCTTTATTCACAACTCTCGAGTTGGCATCGCACGTTTCTTCTCAAGGACCCAAAGACGATGGCCGTACTTCGCGAGGTCAAGAATCAAGCTTCTGAACCTGACAAAGTAACCGCGTTGATGCAGATCATAGCTGAGAACCTGGGCTACGCTCTTTATCGAGCTGTTGAGAGTACAAAAGTCGGATTAACAACAAACGAAACCGCCGACTTTCTATTTACGCATTCCGCTATGAACATGGAAGACACACTCGAACGTTGGCGTTTCGAATCCTGGATTCAACCGGACATTCAAAACATAGCGACGTGCGTTAAGACTCTGTTTAGTCAACACAACGTTAACTATCAGGATATCGGTAGTGTATTCCTCACTGGAGGATCCTCATTCGTGCCGTACGTGCGGCGCTTCTTTGCCAAAACATTCGGCAGTCACAAACTCAAAGGCGGTGAAGAGTTAATTACGGTGGCCAAGGGACTCGCCCTCCGCGCTCTCGAGAATGGGTGATCGCAGGAGTGGCGTTTCTAAAAGACGCGGTAATGCCCCTTGATGGTCCACGCAAACAGCACGTCCTCGATACGTGTGCCGGCCCCGATGTTGTGCACGATCAAATAGCGATCTTCTGAGTCTGACAACATGTTTGTCACAATCCCTATGTGATCGATGCCGCTGGTCAACTCCCAGGCGACGACGTCACCAGGTTGGTAGTCGGCCGCAATGTTGTTAATGGGCAACGCCTTTCCCTGACGATTGAAATAAGTCATCAGATTCAAGACACGCCGGTGATCGATATTCCGATCCGGACGAATCGCGCCCCATCTGGTCGGGTACTCGGAGCGCGCCGCTTTCATGTCTTCGTGAATCTCCTTTTGCAGATCGAGACCCGCTTTCCGAAACGCACGAACTACAACGTCCGAACATACACCGGTCTTTTCCGGCACGTCCCCACCCGGATAATCGAGCGTTACGTAAGCGGGATCGTAACCGGTCGTCACACCCGCCTGCGCGATCGCGCCTTCGAGCATTTGTTTGAGTCGAGGCGAAGCGTTGTCCGGAAGTGGTTTGACGATGGGATTGGGTGGTACAGCAGGTCCGCGATTCATGACTTGCGTCTGTCGCTGACAACCACTTGCCACTAACACCCAGATCAGAACGAGCAGTCTTACGCCTGCTAGCCAATCCGGCTTCGGATCCGCCATTGTTTTATCCAACTTAGTTCTATTCATAATCCAACCTTCGCGCTACGATACATCGCCTTGAAAACTCTCGACCATAGGAGCAGCCCCACCGTGAACAGGCGAAAGTTGCTTTCCCTCAGAATAACGACGACAACCTTACTGTTAACTCTACTCTGCATATCTTTCGCGTACCTGCCAGCCGCGCGTGCGCAGCGCAGAGATTCGCCCGAACAACGTACGGCACGTTACTACGAAACGATTCGCAACCGGCCTCCCCAACTCCTCGCCTTCCTACTGCGAATGCCGAAAGGCGCCGACTTGCACAATCACCTCTCCGGCGCGATCTACGCTGAGAGCTACATCCAATGGGCAGCAGACCAAGACCTGTGCATCAATCAAACCACGATGGCGTTCGCGACGTGCGATCAGAGCTCCAGCCAGGTGCCCGCGAGTTGGGCGTTGAAAAACGGCGTGCTCTACCGTCAACTCGTCGATTCGCTGTCAATGCGCAACTGGCAACTTTCCGGACAGAGCGGGCACGACCATTTCTTCGACGCGTTCGGGAAGTTCGGCGCTGTTTCAGGCATACAGAGCGGCGCGATGATCGCCGAAGCGGCGAAACGCGCTGCGAAGGGTCGGGTCAGATACCTCGAGTTGATGTTCACGACGGACGGCGGAACGGCCAGCCGCATCGGCAACAACGTTGGTTGGGACGGCAATTACGAGACGACACTGGCGAAATTGAAGGCCGCCGGCATCGGCGACGTGCTGGTCCAATCCAAAAACAACTTGCAAAAAGCCGAGCAGGACAAAGACAAACTGCTCAACTGCGGCACTGCCCAAGCGGACCCCGGGTGCGCGGTAACGATCCGTTACATCTACCAGGTGTCGCGCGGTGCGGCGCTCGGACCGGTGTACGCGCAGATGGTCGCCGGGTTCACGTTGGCCAGCGAACCCGATTCGAAGGTCGTCGCGCTCAACCTCGTGCAGGCTGAGGACAGTTACTTTTCCATGCTGAACTTCACCACGCAGATGAAGATGCTCGATTTCCTTCACCGCCAGTATCCGAACGCGCATATCACCTTGCACGCCGGAGAGCTCGCGCCGGGTCTTGTGCCGCCTGACGGGTTGTCGTTTCACATCCGTCAATCCGTGATGCTCGGACACGCCGATCGCATCGGACACGGCGTCGACATCATGCACGAAGACGAGCCTGAGGATTTGCTGCGCGAGATGGCCCGCCGCAACATCATGGTCGAAATCTGCCTCACAAGTAACGCTGTGATCCTGGGCGTGAGCGGCAAGTATCATCCGCTCGCCACGTATATCGAATACGGCGTGCCAGTCGCGCTGGCCACGGACGACGAAGGAGTCGCGCGCTCCGACATAACGATGGAGTTCATGAGAGGGGCTGAGGATCAGCAGTTGAGCTACACGCAACTCAAAACCATGGCCCGTAACAGTCTCCAATATGCTTTCCTGCCAGGACCAAGCCTGTGGCTCGACGCTAAAAAATTCACCATAGCGCCTCAATGCGCCAACGACACTCCCGCCAAACCTGCGCCGTCTCAATCCTGCCAACAGTTTCTGTCGAGTAGCGAGAAGGCGCGGCTTCAATGGGACCTTGAGAAGGAGTTCGGCTCATTCGAGAATCGCTATTAACACGAAGGAGGCGACGTGCGGCTAATCGAACAGTTTCTCCAGGACATCCGTTACGGCAGCAGACTGCTGGCAAAGAATCCCGGCATCACTCTGATAGCGATCATCACGTTGGCTCTGGGCATTGGCGCCAACACGGCGATCTTTAGTGTCGTCAACGCCTTTCTCCTGCGCCCATTACCTTACGGCGATCCCGATCGTTTGGTGATGGTGGATTCGCAGCAGCGCGGCCAATCAATGGGCGTGTCGTTTGTCGACTACGAAGATTGGCGTCGGCAAAATACTGTCTTCGAAGATCTCGCGTTTTTTAATTTGCGCTGGCACGCCAATCTTGAATTTGGCAACGAAACGGAAACACTCAATCTCACCTTCGGCACCGCGAATCTTTTTTCAACGCTCCAGGTGGCGCCGATGCTTGGACGTGGTCCAACTGCGGGAGAATCTGACACCGTTCTCCTGAGTCAGGGTTTATGGCAAAGAAGGTTCGGCAGCGATCCAGCTATCGTCGGACGCCAGCTTCGCATTGACGGGCAAAGTTTGACTGTAATCGGAGTGATGCCGCCCGATTTTCGCTTCCCCTTCCAGAGCGACTTGTGGTGGCTAAACGACCGCTACTTCAATCGACAGGATCGCGGTTTGCGCATTGATCAGACGATAGGTCGCCTCAAGCCCGGTGTGTCGCCGGAACAAGCGCACGCGGAAATGCGCGAGATCGCAGCTCGCCTCGCTCAAACCTATTCAGACACCAACGCCGAAGTCACCGCAACTGTAGTTCCGGTGCGGGATTTCTGGTTTGGCAAGTTGCG
>Ga0196977_1000165_pt1 | contig 42228 bp, 41 predicted proteins | sample S3v_1013CmetaG_FD_148634 | JGI IMG/M metagenome (GOLD analysis project Ga0196977, IMG submission 148634) | Soil microbial communities from Anza Borrego desert, Southern California, United States - S3+v_10-13C | ecosystem: Environmental > Terrestrial > Soil > Desert | place: USA: California... | reverse complement strand
CACGTCGGGATCGAGCACGACCGGCGCTCCCCCGCTGGTAAACGAGGCGACCGCCCCGAGCGTATTGATGGGCGGGCCGAAGGTCCGGTCGAGCGTGCCATCGCTCTGGTAACGGACCAGCGCGAAGTCGGAATCGGCGCCGTCGCTCGTCCAGCCTGCGATTACGATTCTGCCGTCGGCTTGCAATGCGACGGCCTGCGCTTCGGTTTGTAGCTGGATCGGGATCGTGTCCCATCCATCGACACTGAACGACGGATCGAGTGCGCCGTTTGCGTCATAGCGATGCACGGCGAGGCGGCTCGCGCCGCCCTCTGGCGTCAAGGAACCGACGACAATAAGCCTGCCATCTGGCGCTCTGGCGATGGCAAATGCGAGATCTGCGCCGTAGAGATCCGTCCAGACGTGTCCATCGTCGCCGAACGCAAGGTCCGGACTCCCGTCGCCGTTCAGGCGGAGAACGAAAACGTTGCCGAATGAGAGGGTGTGATGGCCGAGCACGACGATCGTGCCGTCTGGCTGCAGCGAATGAGAGGGTGTGATGGCCGAGCACGACGATCGTGCCGTCTGGCTGCAGCACGAGATCGGTAGCGCGCACCGAATGCGACGCCACGTCGAGCAGAAGACTGCCGTCGCCGTCCAAGGTAGTGTCGAGGCTGCCATCCGCGTTGTAATGCACGAGAGTCAGAAAACTCGGCCAGCTAGAGCCTACAGCCACGATGCGTCCATCGGACTGCAGCGCGATGCTCGCCAGCAAGTCCGTATGAACGCTCAGGGCCGTCGTTATCTTTCCACCGACGCCGAAGGTCGCGTCGAGCGTGCCGTCCGCGTTGTAACGCGCGAGCGCGTAATCGCCGTTGAATCCGTCGGTAGTGTTCCCGGCGACGATCACCTTGCCGTCAGCCTGAAGCAACACATCGGAGACGGAGTCCGTTCGCCCGCCGAAATCGGTCGTGACCTTGCCATCGCCGTCGAAGCTCGTGTCGGGACTGCCGTCGGCGTTGAAGCGCACAAGCATGAAGTCCGCGTTGCCGGCGCCCATCCCGGTGGCCGCGACTAGGAACCGCCCGTCAGGCTGAAGGACGATCGTCGGATTACCTGTTGATCCGGCCGGAACGACCAGCGATCCGTCGCCCGCGAAGGTGGTATCGAGGCTGCCGTCCGCGTTGTAGCGGACCAGCGCGATATCGAAAGCCGGCCCGTTCTGGACGTGCCCAGCGACGAGAATCTTGCCGTCCGGCTGCACGACGATGTCGGTCGCGCGGTCGTTGCTTGTACCCAACTCGGTCGACAGCTTGCCTTCGCCGACCGTGAAAGTCGGCGCGCTATTCGACACGGGCGCCGCGGCGCCGCTCAGCAGATCTACATCGGTCATTGGATCCCCCTAGCACACGCGCGTATCGCGCGTCGGAGCGTATGTCGATTTTTGCGACATCGCTTCTTCGGTTATGAGCAACTGCTTACCGGATCGTATCGCGAAGCGTGCCGCAAATGCCGGGGCAGTGAGGCGAACAAGCTGTGACGCGCCGGACTTTGTGCCGCTGTGCGAGCGCCCTGCGCTTAGTTGTCAGGCTTTGCCCTACAAGGCCTGCATCACCGCGTGCGCGTTGCGTACCACCGCGCCATCGGCGCGAGCGCCCCGAAGATGCCGATGCTCGCGAACGCGAGCCCCCACGCGAGCGTCGAGCGGTTGCCACCCGCGAGATCCAGCACCACGCCGAACGCGAGCGGCGCGAAGAACGCCGACGAGAATCCCAGGAACGAGTACACCGCCATCGTCGCGCCGCGCCGTTCGGGCGGTGCTGACCCCACGGCGCCGGCCGTCAGCGCCGCCGAATCGCCGAGCATCAGCGCGGAGTGGATCATCATCAGCAGGAACACGATCCACCACGGCAACGATGCGGTATAGCCGAGCACGCAGGCCATGAGCCCCGATGCCCCCATGAAGGTGAAGATCACGCGCTCGCGGCCGAACCGGTGCGCAAGCTCGTTGCCGGAAACGCTCATGATGGGGCCGATCAGATTGATGAAAGCGGCGAGCGTGGCGGCGCTGGCGAGCATCGGGAGGTGCGCGGGCTGCAGCGAGGCGCAGTAGACCAGGAACGCGACCATCCACGCGCGCTGCGCGAACAGCTCGTAGCTGTGCACGCAGTAACCGGCGATGTACGCGCGTGTCGTCCGGTTGCTCAGCACCGAACGAAAGTCGAGCAGCGGCGGCGCGCGTGATGGCGTTCGTCCTTCGCCGGGCTCAGGACGAACGGTGCGCGCGATACGGCCGGGCGGCATGATCGCCAGCACGAGCACGGCGGCGAGCACCGGTCCGCTCGCCGCGAAAACGAATGCCGCAACCCAGCCGAATGCCGGCGCGAGCTGGCCGGACGCGAAGATCGAGATGGTCGTGCCGACGCCGAAGCTCGCGGTGTAGAACGCGGTCGCGCGCGACTGCACGGTGCCTTCGAGCTGATCGGTCAGCAACTTGAGGCCCGGCATGTAGCTACCCGCGAGCCCGGCGCCGACGAAGAACTGAAGAACCAGCGCCGTCCACAGCCCCTGCGCGAACAGCGCGAACGCAGCCGAGCCGGCCGTCGCCATCGCGCACGCGCAGACGTACACCCTGCGCGCGTCGATCCGGTCGGTGAGGCCCGCCAGCAGCGGCACGCCGGCCATATAGCCGGCCCAGAATGCGCCGCCGATCAATCCGGCTTCGGAATTCGACAGCGTCCATTCGCGCTGAAGCAGCGGCAGGAGCGTCGTGTACGTCGCGACGCCGGTCATGCTCAGCGCCTCGGCGATGCACATGGTCAGCGCCAGGCGGATCGCTGAGGGCGGGCTGCCCCTCACTCCTACCCTCGCCCCACTGTCGTGGGGCGAGGGGGAGCTTTCGCTAATCCCGCTTTTAGGTCCTTGAGCAGAATGGAGGCGGCGTTGGCGCCGGCTGCGCCGGCAATGCCTGCGCCGGGATGCATCGCTGGTCCGCAGAGATACAGGCCGCCGATCGGCGTGCGGTACCGCGCAAGCTGCGGCACCGGACGCATCCAGAGCACCTGATCGAGCGCGAGCTCCGCGTGATAGCGCTGGCCCTGAGGGAACCCGTCTATCTGCTCGAGATCGGCCGGGGTGAGCACGCGCCGCCCGATGATCCAGTCGCTGAATCCGGGCACCTGCTCCGAAATGCATGCCGCGACGGTGCGACCAAGCTTTTCCGTTTCGGGTGTGTCCCAGGCGAAGCTGCGCGGCGTATGCGGCACGTACTGCACGTGGACTTCGACTACGTGCCGGTCCTTCGCGGGCGCGCCCGCGTAACGCGCTTCAATATAGGGCGCGGCCGAAAGCTCGCCGTACTTCACGGGGTCGTACGCGCGCTCGAGGTAGTCGAGCGACGGCGCGATCACGAGCGTCGTGAATCGCGGCTCGCGATCGAGCACGAAGGAAACGCGCCCCGCGACGCCGCGGCTTCGCACGTTGCGCACGGCGAGCACGAGCTCGGGATCGAGCCAGCCGGGATCGCACAGCTCGACCAGCGTCCGCGCCGGCGGCAGCGCGGACACGATCGCGGCAGCGGCAAGCTCGGTACCGTCGGTCAGCACGACGCCTGTCGCGCGCCCGTCACGGATGAGTATCCGGGAAACTGTAGGGTGCGCCGGCGGCGCACCGGCACGACGACCCTCGGTCGGTGGGCCATCGCCCCACCCAACGCCATTTGGCAGCGCCTTCATCAGCACCGCGCGCGCGTTCGTCCACATCGGCCGGAACACCCCGGCCGGGCTGCCGACGCAGTGATGCAGCAGATTGAACGCGGTGCCGCCGGAGCGCGGGCCCTGCGCGAGGTGCATCACGCCGCCGGCGCCGAGCACGCCTTTGAGCATGTCGCTTTCGAACCAGTCGTCCAGCCAGTCCGCGACGGGCATCGGCAGGAGCCGCAGCAGGTCCTCGATCCCGCGGCGGCCGAGCCCGCGCACGCGCAGCGCGCCGTGCAGCAGCTCGATCAGCTCGCGTCGAGCGCGTGCGGTGGGATCGGGGGGCGGCGCGATATAGATGTGCTCCAGCACGCGCGCGAGCGCGTGCATGCGCGCGCAGAACTCCGGCCACTTCGCCGCATCGCGCGCGCTCAGCTTCTTGATGAGCTCCGCCGAGCGACCGATGTCCGCCGAGAGCTCGAGCCCGCCCTCCTCCGGCGGCACGACAGCCCATGGCTCGGGCGTGCGCGTGACAAGACCGTGCCGCCCGAGATCGAGGTCGCGCGCAATCTTCGGCGGCGCCCAGCCCGGCTCCAGCACGTCGCCGTTTCCATTGCCGTTGCCGTTCGCCCGCTCGCGCACGATCGTCACGTCGTGGCCGCCGCGCGCGAGGTAATGGGCTGCGACGAGCGCGTCGACGCCGTCGCCGAGCACGATCACAGCGCTCACGAGCCGCCTCCGAGTATCGCCATCGCCGCATTGCGCCCGGACGCGCCCATCACACCGCCGCCGGGATGCGTGCCGGAGCCGCATTGATACAGCGCGTCGACCGGCGTCGCGTATTTCGCCCAGCCCGGCACCGGCCGCAGGAAAAAGAGCTGCTGCAGCGCGAGCTCGCCCTGGAAGATGTTGCCTTCGCTCAAGCCCACCATGTGCTCGATATCGGCCGGCGTGATCACCTGCCGATGCAGGATCAGCGATTTCAAATTCGGCGCGTACTGCGACAACGTGTCGATCACGCGATTGCCGAGCGCTTCGCGCTTCTCGCCGGTCCACCCGCCGTTCACGTGATACGGCACGTACTGCACGAAGATCGACATCACGTGCTGCCCCGGCGGCGCCATCGACGGATCGATCATCGAGGGGATCACGATGTCCATGTACGGCCGCGTGGAAACTTCGCCGTACTTGGCGTCGTCGTACGCGCGCTCGAGGTAATCGACGCTCGGGCTCACCGAGATCGCGCCGCGCAGATGCGGGCCGCGTCCGGGCAGGCATGTGAAATCGGGCAGCCCCGCCAGCGCGAGGTTCACCTTGCCGGAGGAGCCGCGGAACCTGAAGCGCCGGATCGCCTCCACGAACTCGCCCGGCAGATGGTCCGCGCCGACCAGACTCATGAACGTGCGCCGCGGATCGGCGCTCGAGACGATGAGCCCCGCGCGGATCTCCTCACCGCTCTCCAGCGCGACGCCGCGCGCGCGGCCGTTCGCGACGATCACCTTGGAAACCGCGGCATTCGTTCGGATATCGACGCCAAGCGCACGCGCGGCCGATGCAATCGCCGCACTGACCGAGCCGTTGCCGCCCTTCGCGAAACCCCACGCGCGGAAGACGCCGTCGATCTCGCCCATATAGTGGTGGAGGAGCACGTAGGCCGTACCGGGCGAGCGCGGTCCGAGCATCGTGCCGATGATGCCGCTCGCCGACTTGGTTGCCTTGAGCGCCTCGGTCTCGAACCACTCGTCGAGATAATCCGCGGCGCTCATCGTGAGCAGCTTGTGCAGGGCGTGAAACTCGCGCTCGCCGAGATCGCGCAGCGTGCGTCCGAGCCGCGCCATCGCCATCAGCTCGCGGGGCGCGAGCGAAGCGGGGTCGGGCGGCGCCAGCGCGAGAAACGGCTTCACCGCGCGCGCCATGCGGTGCATGAGCCGGCCGAAATCGTCGTACGCCTCGGCGTCCCTGAGCGAGTGCCGCGCAAGCTCCCGGCGGCTCTGGTCGTGATCGCCCCACTGCGCGAGATAGCCCCCGTTGGGGAGCGGGGTGAGCGTGCTCTCGAGCGGCAGGATGTGGAGCCCGTGACGCGGGAGTTCGAGGTCGCGAATGATCTCGGGACGCAGCAGGCTCACCACGTAGGAAAAGACCGAGAACCTGAAGCCGGGGAACACCTCTTCGCTGCGCGCCGCCCCGCCGATCACCTCGTTGCGCTCGAGCACGAGCACGCGCTTGCCGGCGCGCGCAAGGTACGCCGCGCAGACGAGGCCATTGTGGCCGCCGCCGATGACGATGGCGTCGTGCTTGTCAGGCACGCTTGCGCTCCGGGTCGAAGAACGGCTTTTTCACCACGCGGGCGGCGGCGCGGCGGCGCCTGTGCTCCACCGTGACCTCCATCTCGACGTTCGTCCCGGGCGCCGCCCAGCGCGCCGGCAGGTGCGCGAGCGCGATGTATTTCTTGAGCAGCGGCGACCAGCCGCCGCTCGTCGCGTAGCCCACCTGATCGCCGCCCGCGTAGATCGGGACGCTCGTGCGCCACGCGCTGCCGGGGAGCTGCGGCGCGAGCCCGACCGCGAGATACAAGCGCTCGAGCGAATCCCAATCGACTTCGATGCCGGCGAAACGCCACGCAGGGCCGCGCTCCTGCTCCGCCGCGAGCGCGTCGCGTCCGACGAAGCTGTCCTTTTTCAGATCGACCGTCCACGCGAGATCGAGCTCGTATGGCGACGACGTCTGCGCGGCAGTCAGCGCTTTGCGTGCCGACACGTAATCCACGTCGAGCAGCATGAGACCGGCTTCGATGCGCGCCACGTCGAGCGCGAGCATGCCGGCCGGAACGATGCCATACGGCGTGCCGGTCTCGATCAGCGCGTCCCATACCCGCAGCGCATCGGCCGGCGCGATCCAGATTTCGTATCCCAGATCGCCGGTGTAACCGGTGCGCGAGATCGTGACGGGCATCCCCCGCAATCGCGCAGTCGTGATGCGAAAGTACTTGAGCGTGGACAGATCCGTATCGACCAGCGTCTGTAGGATCGCACGCGAGCTCGGTCCCTGCAGCGCGAGCGTCGCGACGCGCTCGGAGATGTCGTGGACGGTCACGTCGAGCCCGGCTGCATTGCTCTCGAACCATCGCAGGTTGGGATCGGCCGACGTGACCCGAAAAACCTGCTCCTCCAGCCGCGCGACCGTGCCGTCGTCCAGCGCCTTGCCCGCCGCGTCGCACCAGCACGTATAGAGCACCTGCCCCTGCGAGGTGCGCGCGACGTTGCGCGTGACGATGCGATCGAGGAGCCGCGCGGCATCGCGTCCGGCTACACGGTACTTGTACAGCGGCGAGATATCGAGCAGCGCCGCCGAGCTGCGGATCGCGTGGTATTCGCGCTCGTGGTTGAGCTCGTACGAGCTCGCGACGATGTAGCCGGACCAGCGCCGCCACGCGTGGCTCGCGCACAGCGCGGCGGTGCGCGCATGAAACGGCGTGGTCTTCAGCATCCGGGCAATGTGCGGTAGGCGACGTATTATCGCCGACTTGTTGCGGATTCCCGCCTGCGCGGATTGACGTCCGCGCCGCGGTATATCGTCACCCCCGCGCAGGCGGGGGGTCCAGAACATGGCGCGGCAAACGCGGTCCAACCGGAGATGAAAAAGCTACTCGTGCTCTGCGCGGCGCTCGCGCTCTGCGCCTGCGCTACGGTCTCGACGCAGATCGTCGAACTCAATCCGGCGCAGAAATATCCGCCGACGCAAAGCGTCGAGGTGCTGCTCCAGAAACCGACACGTCCGCACGTCGAGATCGCGCTGATCGAGTCGCACGGCGGTTCGGAAGCCGAGATGCTCAATGACGCGCGCGAGAAAGCGAGGGCGCTGGGCGCCGACGCGATCGTGAGAACCGAAGCGGAGCGCCAGTACCATCCGCCGGTCGCCGTCTACGACCCGTGGTTCGACCCGTTCTGGTACGGGCCGTATCACTACCGCCCGTTCCCGCCGTATCCCTATCCGGGGGGTGCTTATCGGGTGGTCGGCGGGGGCTATAGCTACCTTCTGAAAGTCGTCGCGATCCGCTATACGGACAAGCCGTCGTCATAACGGGCATGGCTGTTGCAAAACCTCGGCCTCAGCCCGAAAGGACCGCTATGGCACGACCGCCCGCGACACGCTCGACCCGCCGTCGTTCGTCGGCAAGAGCGCTTTCCACGAACGCGATCGACATGCTGCGCGCCGATCACAAGGCGGTCGAGGCCATGTTCAGGCAGTTCGACAAGCTGCACGAGGCCGGTGAAGACACCGCGACGGTGATCCAGTTCGTGCGCGAGGCATTGCTGATCCATAGCGCGCTGGAACAGGAAATCTTCTATCCAGCAGTGCGCGAACGGGCGGGCGAAGAAGAGGAAGAGCTGCTCGACGAGGCCGAAGTCGAGCACCAGAGCGCCGAGCAGCTCATCCGCGCCCTCGGGTCACGCAAGCTGAGCGATAAGAAGCGCGAAGCCACTTTCACGGTGCTGATGGAGTACGTCAGGCATCACGTGAAGGAGGAAGAGATCGAGATGTTCCCCAAAGTGAAGCGGCTGAAGCGGGTGAATCTCGACGCGGTCGGCGCGCAGATGGAGCAGCGCAAGGCGAGTTTGTTGAAGAAGGCGCTGGGCTAGATAACGCGCTACGGCATCACCGCCTACGCATCGCGCTGACTGCTGCGCGCGGCAGGCCACGCAAGGACCCGGTTGAGATCCGCGGCGCCGGCGGGCTTTACCAGATAGTCGTCGAATCCCGCTTCAATCGCCTTCTTGCGCGAGGCCGGGTCCCCGTAGCCGCTGACCGCCACCAGCAGAGCGTCGCCAGCGAGCCCCCGCTGGTGCAGGGCGCGGGCAAGGTCGTAGCCGTTCATCTCCGGCATCGATACGTCGATCAGCATCACTTCCGGACGCATGCGCGCGGCGATCGCGAGCGCCTCGGCGCCGCTGCCCGCGAATTCGACCGCATGGCCGGCAAGCGCCAGCAGGCGCGCCATCGATTCAGCGCTGTCCGGATTGTCGTCCACGACGAGCACGCGCCGCTCCGTGAGCTGCGCGGGCTGCGCCGAATCCGTTGCCGACTTCGCCCGGCCCGCCGCAGACGGCAGGCGCACGACGAACTCGCTGCCCTTGCCGAGCCCTTCGCTGTGCGCTTCGACGCTGCCGCCGTGCAGCTCGACCAGGCGCTTGACCAGCGTGAGCCCCAGCCCGAGGCCGCCCTGCTCCTGCGCCATCGAGCGCGTCGCGCGCATGAACATGTCGAAGACGCGCGGCAGCTTGTCCGACGCGATGCCGATACCGTTGTCCCGGACCCGTATCAGAACCTCGCGCGGGCTGCCGCCGTCGCCGTCACGCGCAGGCGCTTCTTCGACGCTGACCGCGATCGCTCCGCCGTGCGGCGTGTATTTCGCCGCGTTGTTGAGCAAATTCGCGAACACCTGCTCCAGCCGCACGACGTCGGCGTCGACATGGATCGGATCATGCGGCAGACTGAGCCGCAGGCGCTGGTCGCGCGCGCGAAGCTCCCCCGCGTTTTCGTCTACGATGCGCGCCACTTCCGCCACGACGTTCACACGCGCTTTGCGCAGCTCGATCTGCGACAGCGTGATGCGCGAGACGTCCAGCAGGTCGTCGATCAGCCGTGCCATGTTGCCGATCTGGCGATCCATGATCTCCAGCGCGCGGCGCTTGTCGGCCGGCTCGGCCGCGTCGGAGCGCAGCAGGCCGAGCGCGTTGCGAACGGGCGCGAGCGGGTTCCTGAGCTCGTGCCCGAGCATGGCGAGGAACTCGTCCTTGTTGCGATCGGCGGTGACGAGGTCGTCGGCGAGACGCCGCAGGACACGCTCGGATTCCTTGCGCTCGGTGATGGGCCGGTTCGCCTCGACGACGAGCGTGCGGCCTCGCGCGTCTCCCACAAGCACCATGCGTGATTCCACGATGATCTTCTGCGCGTCACGGCGGGTGTGCACGAGCTCGCCCGTCCAGTGTCCGTGCGCCCGCAGCTCCTCGATGAATGCGGCTGGCGGCGGCTGCGTCATTAGCAGCTCGTGCACCTTCCTGCCGAGCGCCTGCTCGCGCGTGAAGCCGTAGGTCTCTTCCGCGGCCCTGTTCCAGTAGATCGTCGCTCCGTTGAGCTCCCACATGACGATCGGCTCGTGCGCCTGGTTCAGCAGCTCCGTCTGCTGCCGCAGCGCTTCCTCGCTGCGCTTGAGCGAATCGACGTCGACGAGCACGATCAGCGCGCCGTCGATGCGGTTCTCCAGGGTGCGGTACGGCCTCACCCGCAGCAGATACCAGTGGCCGTCGCGGTCCTGCACCTCGAGCTCGCGCGTCGCCATCGACTCGATGACTTCGCACACGAGCTTGTCGATGCCGGGGATTTCCAGCCCTGACTTGATGCCCGAGGAGAGCGGGCGCCCCACGTCGGTGGGCATCAGGTTCAGCAGCTTCTCGGCCATCGGCGTGTAGCGCCGGATGCGCAGGTTCGCGTCGAGCATGACGATCGCGAGCTGCACGCTCGAGAACAGGTTCAGGAGGTCGTTGTTACTCTGCGCGAGCTCCGCGTTGCGCGCATGCAGCTCGTCGTTGACGGTCGCGAGCTCCTCGTTGGCGGACTGCACCTCCTCGTTCGAAGTCTGCAGCTCCTCATTGATGCTCTGGAGCTCCTCGTTCGACGATTGAACTTCCTCGTTCGCCGACTGCAGCTCCTCGTTCGACGCCTCCTGCTGCTCGATCACCGACTGCAGATATTCGCGTGTCGCGGCGAGCTCCTGGCGCAGGCGCTCAATCTCCTGGCCCGCCTCGTGGCGAGTCTGTTCGGCGCGCTCCGGCTGAGTCGGCGCCCGCTCACCCTGCGGCTCCTCGAACAGCACGAGAAAAACGTTCGCCGCCTGAAGACCCGCGCGCACCGGGATCGCTTCGATGTTCACGCGGCGCTCCACGCCATCGGCGATGAAGCGCAGGTTCTCCTGACGCGACGGCGCCTCGCCGCGCTTTGCCGCTTCGACGGCCGCGCGCACGCCGAGCACGAGCTCCTGCCGCACCATCTTGAGCAGGTTGAGCGTCGCGCGGCCGGGGGCCGGTGCGAGAAACGACGCCGTGTTCCCGCGGTACTGAAGAATCTCCAGATCGCCGGTCACGAGCACGCTCGCCGGCGCATAGCGCGAGAGCAGCATGCGGTCGAGCTCCGCGTGCGGGTCTGCCGCGAGCGCGGCGGCGTCCGCGCCGCGCACGCCTCCCGCGCCTTCGGACCGAATTCCGATCACCTGCGCGTTGATACCGAGCTGCACGCGATGGTCGGTGGCGCGTTTGGCGTAGATCTTGTAGTGCGCGTTTCTGAGCTCGAAGAGCTCGCGGTAGGCGCCGGTCGTCTCCGAGGCGCCGAGGAAGAGATAACCCCGGTCGCGCAGCGCGTAGTGCATCACCGGCAGAACCTTCTGCTGAAGCTCCGTACCCAGGTAGATCAGCATATTGCGGCAGCTCACCAGATCCATACGTGAAAACGGCGTATCGGTGAGCACGTTGTGGCGGGCGAAGACACAGAGGTCCCTGACCCGCTTCACCACGTGATAGTGGCCGTCTACCTGCACGAAAAAACGGCGCAGCCGCTCCGGGCTGACCCCCTGAACCGCGCCTTTTGCATAGACGCCCCGCCGCGCCTTTTCGATGCCGACCGGATTGAGGTCGGTCGCGTAGAGCTGCAGCGGAATCGAGCGCCCCGCTGCCTCGACGTATTCGGAGTACGCCATCGCAACCGAGTACGCTTCCTCACCGGTCGAGCAGGCCAGCACCCACACGCGTACCGGCTCGTGCCGCGAGCGGTCCTGCGTGAGCGCCGGAAACACTTCGCTCTTCAGCACTTCGAATGCGCCCGGATTGCGGAAGAAGCTCGTGACGTTGATCAGCAAGTCCTGGTAGAGCGCCTCCGCCTCGACCGGATTGGTGCGGAGCATGTTGAGGTACTGCTTGGTCCCCTCGAGTCTGTGCAGCACCATCCTGCGCGCGATGCGTCGCTGCAAGGTATTGCGTTTGTACTGGCTGAAATCGACGTTCATGGTGTCGCGCAGCACATGCAGCACCGGTTCGATGTCCGGGAGCAGCGCGTTGTCGCCCGCTTCGCTGTCGTTTGTGCCGTCGTTCGCGACGAGCGGATGCGAAGCGATGCGCCCGAGCTCGTGCGCGATCTCCTCGGGCGGCAGCACGAAATCGACCGCGCCGGTCGCGATCGCGCTGCGCGGCATCTGCGTGTAGCGCGCGGTATCGTCCTGCGCGAACGTGATGCCGCCGGCCGCCTTGATATCCTGGATGCCTACGTTGCCGTCGGGCGCGCTGCCGGAGAGCACCACGCCGATCGCGCGCTGTCCCTGATGCTTAGCGAGCGAACGGAAGAAATCGTCTATCGGGAGGTGATGTCCCGCGGCCGACGTCCTGCGCGACAAGGTGAGGCAGCCCTGCGTTATCTTCGCATCGACACCGGCGGGCAGTACATAAGCTCGGTTCGGCGCAATCGGCATGCCGTCGTGCGCTTCGGCGATGGGAATCGGCGAAACGCGCGCCAGGATCTCGGCGAGCTTGCTTTCGTGGTCGGCCGGCAGGTGCAGCATCAGCACGAATGCCATGCCGATGTCCTTGCGCAAGCCTTTGAGGATTTCGGTCAACGCTTCTACGCCGCCCGCCGAAGCGCCGATGCCGACGACACAGAAGCTCAGCGGCGCTTCACGGCCAGCGGTGTCCGGGAGCGGCGCAGCGTTGTCCTCGGATTTCTCGCCGGCGTCATTCGCGGTCGACATTGGCTGTATTCGTGAAGCCCCTGACGGTGCGGGGCGCTTCAAGACTGCGCCAAAATGCCTTCTTTTACAACTGGGTTTCGGCCTTCTCTCCGACGAGCAGCGTACGCAGGAGCTCGGCATTGGCGCGAGCCTCCTGCGCGAGCTGTGTCTGGTGAGTGAACATGCGAATGCGTCCGGCTGTGCGGTCCTTGTCGGCCAGCGTCGTGAGCACGTTCGCGCGCTGATCCAGAATCCGGATCGCCGCCCATACCGCCATCTCGACCCGGTCCTGCTCGGCGGCCGCCAATGATTCCCCGCCGTATGCATGGCCGACACGACAGCGAAAGCGCGCGCCCGAGCCGAGGTCCTGCTGCCATAACGGCCCGTCGCATTCCGGGCATGACAAGGTGGTCAGCTCGCCCGCCGCCTCGGCCATGTGCTGATCGCTGTGCCCGGTCTCGGCGATCGACGCTTCGATCGCGAGATCGGGGGGCGGGGACGGCCCATCGGCGACCGGCTCGGCGAGCAGCTTTTCGATGAGCGGCGCCATTTCCTCCAGCGTGACGCAGTAGTCGACATCGGCGTTCTGGAGGGCGTGGCGCGGCATGTCGGCGTACTGCGCCTCGTCCGGATCCTGAACGATGGCGATGCCGCCGCAGCGTTTGACCGCGATCAGGCCCGCAGTACCGTCGTCGAGCATCCCGCTCAATACGACTCCGATCACGCGTGGGCCGTAAGCGACCGCGGCCGAGCGAAACAGCGGATCGACCGCCGGTCGCCAGCGGTTCTCCCGCGGGCCGCGCGTGACGCGCACGTATCCGCGCTTGACCAGCAGGTGGCGGTCCGGCGGCGCCACATACATGACGCCGTGGCTGATTGCTTCGCCATCCCGCGGATGCTTCGTGAGCAGCGAGCCGGACGCGTTCAGCGTATCGACGATATGGCTGCCGGAATCGGACAGCACGTGAAGCACGGCAAAGAACGATGCGGCCACACGCGGCGGAAGCCGCGCGGCGAGCGCGCCAAGACCGCTCAGGGCGCCGGCCGACCCACCGATGACCACGATTTCGCGCACGCCTCCCGTCCTGCAAGCGGCGTGCGCCCGCGTTCGGGCCGATACCTTGCAGTAGCGCTACAAAACCTTGACGCGATATGCCAACCGATCCGAATCCCATCATCGACCCTATCAGCCCATCGCGCATACCGAGCGCCGCTGTTTTCCGCATTGACGCGTTTCGCGCCACGTGCAATCTTGCCGCAACGGAGTCATCTCAAAGGAGCAGCCATGCCGAACGAGCCGGATCATCGCCGCGACGTTCTGGTGGTCGACAACCACGCCGACGCGAGAGAGCAGGCCGCCGCAGTTCTGTCCTCGTACCGGGTCAGCTTCGCATCGAATGCCTACGAAGCGATGCGCGAAACCAACGCGAAGCCTTTCCACGCCTATATCCTGGAGCAGTGGCTGCCCGACTGGTCCGGCGTGCAATTGTGCCGAGCGATCCGCGGCCTCGATCCGCATGCGCCGATTCTCTTCGTCACCGCCGCCGCGCGTGACGAAGATCGCAGCCGTGCGCTGCGCGCCGGAGCGAATGCGTATCTGTCGAAACCGGTCGACGGTGAGCGGCTGCTGCGGCAACTTCGGATGTACCTGGAGCTCTCCGAGCTCGAGAGCTTGCGCGCAAAACAGGAGGAGGAGCGCGCGGTTCAGGACGAGCTCGTGCGCCGCGCGCGCGACACGATCGCGCGCGCTGACGCCGCGCGGCAGCTCGCCGCGAAATCGATCGAGCGCACCGCACGCACGAAGGCCTACAAAGCGTTCATCGATGCACGCGGCAGCCGCGCACACTTCGAAAGCTGGTGGCCGAACGTCTTCGGCAGCGCGAGCGCGAACGCCGGCATCCCGCGCACCACCGAGTAGCACAGCGATTGCATTGCACGATTCCGGTAAGTCCTACCGGGATCGCGTCCGATGTCCGTCCAGAGAGTAGTCGTCGTCGGCGCGTCTGCCGGCGGCATACGTGCGCTCGAGGCGCTGGTCGCCGGCGTGCCCGCCGGCTTCACGGCACCGATGATCGTTGCGCTGCACCTGGCAGCAGGCCACAAGCCGCTGCTCCCGCTCGTCCTGAATTGTGCGGGCGCGCTTGCCGCGGCAACCGCCGAGGATGGCGAGCGCCTGCGCAACGGCCGCATCTACGTCGCGCCGCCTGACCGGCACCTCATGATCCATCGCGAAAATCTGCGTGTCACGCGCGGCGCGCGGCAGAACCGGTTCAGGCCGTCGATCGACGCGCTTTTCCAGTCGGCGGCTTACTATTTTGGATCGCGCACGATCGCGATCATCCTGTCGGGCGCGCTGTCGGACGGCAGCAGAGGGCTGTACGCGATCAAGCGGCTGGGCGGCCTCGCCGCGGTTCAGCATCCCGATGACGCGACGCACAGCTCGATGCCGCTCAGCGCGATGCGCCGCGTAGGCGTCGATTACGCGCTGCCCGCTGCCGAAATCGGTCCGCTGCTGGCGGAGCTCGTGCAACGCGCGCCGTCCGACGAGCCGGCCGATGCACACAGCTACCGCATCGAGCTCGAATCCAATATGGATATCGCGGCGGCTTGACTGGCTCGCGGGCGAATCAGAATTAATGTGGGGGTTGGCGCGCCCGGCGGGACTCGAACCCACGACCTTCGGCTTCGGAGACCGACCCTTGGTCTAAGACTCGATTGCTTGAGATTGGCGCGCCCGGCGGGACTCGAACCCACGACCTTCGGCTTCGGAGACCGACACTTGGTCTAAGACTCGATTGCTTGAGATGGCGCGCCCGGCGGGACTCGAACCCACGACCTTCGGCTTCGGAGACCGACACTCTATCCATCTGAGCTACAGGCGCGTGGCGCGATTTTAACACGCCGACAAATCAAGGTTTTACCCGCGCTCTGCGCGTCGATATAATCGCGCCTTTCGTCCGTTACACCCCCTTCGAAACACCATGAGCGAGCACGGCCACAACGAGCACACGTCATTCATCAAGACACCGCAGCAGCTCATTGCCGTCATCGTGCTCGCGTTCGTCGTGCCGGTGGCGGTGATCTCGATGCTCGCAAGCCTCGTTTCGCAGAGCGTCGATCCGTCTTCGAAGGCGTTCTCCGAAGAAGCGATCGCACAACGCATCAAACCGGTGGGCGAGGTCGTCGTCGAAGCCGGGGCCGCGGATGGTGCTAAAGCGGCGCGCACCGGGAAGCAGATCGTGGACGCGGTATGCGCCGCGTGTCACGCCACGGGCGTGCTGAACGCGCCGAAGATCGGCGACGTCGCAGCATGGGCGGCGCATATCAAGAACGGCCTGGAGCACCTCACCCAGAACGCGATCAAAGGCATCCGCCAGATGCCGCCGCGCGGCGGAGACCCGACGCTCAGCGACATCGAAGTCGCACGCGCCGTCGCCTACATGGCCAACCAGTCGGGCGCGAAGTTCGCAGAACCCGAGGCACCTGCCGCCGGTGCGCCGGCCGCAGCGGCACCTGCGGATGCTCACGCCGCGGCAGCGCACGCTGCCGCGCCGGCGACGCAAGTCGCTGCGGCCGGCGGAGCACAACCGCCAACGGCAGCACCCGCAGCGGGCGGTGGCGATGCCGCGAAAGGCAAGAGCGTTTACGACGCGAGCTGCGCCGCATGCCACGCAGCCGGTGTTGCGGGCGCGCCGAAGATCGGCGACAAGGCGGCGTGGGCGCCGCGGCTCAAGCAAGGCGTGGACGCGCTCTATCAGACCGCGCTCAAGGGCAAGGGCGCGATGCCGCCCAAGGGCGGCAACATGTCGCTCGCGGACGCGGACGTGAAAGCCGCGGTCGATTTCATGGTGGGTCAGGCGAAGTAGCGCGGCGCTCGCCTTCGACTCGGGCCTCGCCGCGCAACGAACAGAGGGAAACCTTCCACGGTTTCCCGCCGTAACCTCCGTTCCCCCAATAGGATGGCTGTCTACGCAATAGGCGACGTGCAGGGCTGCTACGAGCAGCTCCGCCGCCTGCTCGATACCTGCCGCTTCGATGCGGCTCAGGACACGCTCTGGTTCGTCGGCGATCTCGTGAACCGCGGTCCGGGCTCACTGCAGACGCTGCAGTTCGTCCGCAGCCTCGGCGATCGGGCCGTGACCGTGCTCGGCAATCACGATCTCAATCTGCTTGCCGTTGCGGCCGGCGTGCGCAAACGTCATCGCGGCGACACCATCGAAGACATCCTGCAAGCCCCCGAGCGCGACGAGCTTCTCCTGTGGCTGCGCACGCGCAAGCTCTTTCACGCGGGTCAGGGCTACGCGATGGTGCACGCGGGACTGCTGCCGCAATGGACGATCTCCCGCGCGCTCGAGCTCGCCGGGGAAGTCGAGGCGGTGTTGCAGGGCGAAGACTACGTCGGGCTGCTGCAGAACATGTACGGCAACACGCCCGTGGCGTGGAGCGACGCGCTGACCGGTTACGAGCGCCTGCGCGTCATCGTGAACGCGATGACGCGTCTGCGCCTGTGCGATGCCGGCGGCCGGATGGAGTTCGGCCACAAGCTGGGCCCCGTGGACATGCCCGAGGGCTACATGCCGTGGTACGAGGTGCCGGGGCGCGCAAGCGAGGGCACGCCGATCGTCTGCGGCCACTGGGCCGCGCTCGGCCTGCTCGTGACGGATGACGTGCTCTCGATCGATACCGGCTGTGTGTGGGGCCGCGACCTTACCGCGTTACGCCTGGAAGATCGGCGGCTCTTTCGCTGCGACTGTACGGCGCTCGCCGGAACAGCGGAAGAATAGAGCGGCTGCGCGCTCTACGCGAGCACCAGCGCCGCGCCGATTCCGGCAGCGATCGCGAACGACCACTGCAGCGTGCGTCGCGGACGCGCCGGAGCAGGCGGCCGCGGACCACGATCGAGAACGCCCGCCATGATGGGCAGCAGGACAAGCCCGAGCGCGAAGTCGAGGAGCTGAGGCGTGCGGTTCGGACCCGACTTCTGCCGAGCGTCTCCAGACGCCTCTTGGGTATGTACTGACATAGGACCTCCGTTCTCTGGTTGACGGTTGATCCCCTGTGCGCAGCAGCGTAGCAAGAACGCTGCCGAACTGGCGGCGCTTCAGAGCCGGTACGCCGCTTGCGTCGTTCATGATGCCCGCGTAGTACTGCGGGCACCCGCCCGGCGCTGATTACTCGGTTGTGAAAGTTTCAGCGCCGGGCGTCTTTCGAAACTACCCCTAATCGAAGAGATCGCTCAACCAGGAGTGCCGTTTACGGTACGGCTGGTGGCGTTTCGCGTCGTCCCGCTGTCGCTGCGCCGGCCGTTGCACCTCCACGTCGGCTGACTGCATCCGAGCTGCGCGATCGAGAATCTTGTCCAGCTCGCCACGATCGAGCCAGACGCCGCGGCACTGCGGGCAATAGTCGATCTCCACGCCTTGTCGTTCGGTCATCACGAGATCGGAACCTTCTACAGGACACTTCACCGGAACACCTCCGCAGTCGAGCACAATTAAAAGAGACCGTGCGAGGCCACCGGAGTTCTATCGTCGTGTACTGCACGACCACGCAGCGCCGGCTTGACCATGTCCACCGCTCTCCCCATAGTTAACCTTCGGCCGCGAGACAGGACCGCCTCTCGTTGGATAAAGAATAGCGGGCGGTGTTATCGACTTCGCGCAGTCCCGTCCACCACAAGCCCGTTTTTACGTGAGAGCTGCATCATGGCTGCAAACGATCCCGGCGGCAGCGTTCTGATCAACGAAGAGCAGTTCAACGAAGCGACCATCAAGCTTTATCAGGCCTTGGCCATCCTGGGCCTGGTGATCGATGAACACGACCACGAGGACGACGTGCCCGAGGAGCAGGCGGCGATCGAGGCGGCGCGTGATCTGGTGGCCACTGCACGAGACCTTCTCGTCGCTGGCGGAACACTCGTCGATAAAAAGGGCAACCGCAACGGATAGCCGGCGCGCGGCGGGCTTGTACACGCTCCATCACGCGCGTACCATCAAGCATCCTTTTCGCGCGGAGGCCGTATGCAGGAAGCCGAACAGTTCGACTGGTCCGACAAGGCGGCGATCGTTGTCAGGCGCGTTGACCCGATAGCGGTGTACACGAACGCCGATGGGGATATTGTGGTAAGACAGCAGCCAAGTAACACGGCGGCCGACAGCGTGATCACGATTCCGCGAGATCGTGTTTACGTCTTCATTGAAGCCTTACAGCGGCAGTTCAAGGGACCGAGTCTCACCTCAGTGGCCGGCGGCAGTTTATAAACCGTGGAAATGAGCTCTGCCGGTCGCGTTCGCCTAATCGACCGACGCGGAAGCGACGCGCCGCTGTGGCCCACGAAGCATGACTGGTTCAGAACGGGCGACGGACCTGCGCTACTCGGCGATGAACAACTCTGGTCGCACGTACCGCTGTTGCGGGAATAGCATTCGACGAATGGCTTCGCGGGCTTCGTAAGCGAGCTCGCGCCGGTGCCGGTCGCCGGGAAAGATCGGCGGCAGGAAACACACGTGCGCGAGGATCTCGTGCTGGCTGGTGATGCCCATCAGCGTCTGCCACGCAGACTTCTCCTCGTCGTACGCGGCCTCGGTGCAGAGCGTGCCGTCGCTGCGGTCGAACCACAGCGCCACCGGCTGAATCGCCGCGCGCGCTTCGAGCGCCGGTTCGAGCAGCGACGCGTGGAACTTGAGCAGCGTCGAACCGTCCGTCGTCGTGCCTTCCGGAAAGACGGCGAACACGTCACCCGCGACGAGCCGCCGCGCGACCATCTGATTGATGCGCGTCGTATCGCGCCGCCGCCCACGATCGATGAAGAGCGTCCCGGCCCGCGCGCACAGCCAGCCGAGCAGCGGCCAGCGGCGGATTTCCGCCTTCGCGACGAAGCGCACCGCGACGATCGCATTGATCATGCAGATGTCGAGCCACGACACGTGATTCGCGACCAGCATCAGCGGCCGGATCGTGTACGGCGGCGGCATCCCGTGGAGAAACAGCCGCACGTTGAGGATCGTGAGGAGCTGCAGCGACCAGTGCTCGATCTCACGCCTGCGGCGCGCGGCGCTCTGGAGGGGAAACAGGAACGTGGAGATCGCCAGGCCGCGCGCGACATGCAGCGCCAGGCGCGTGACGCGCGCCCACCGTTTCAGCGACTGGGCAAACCGAACCCGCATCGCGCCATTATAGGAGGCGCCCTGCGGATGGCCTCTCTCGCGGCGAAAGAGACAGCGCGGATTTCCCTTCGCTCTGAGCGCGTCGAAGGGTGAACGGCCTGCGTGCTTCGACAAGCTCAGCACGACCGGTGGTGAACGGCCTTCGGTGGCGAGGAGCCCGTGCTCGCGGGCGCAGCCGAGCGGCGCCTCGTGCGTTCTTCAGCGGGTGACGCGGGAGGTGGCGCCGTCGGACAGTATCCGCACGCGGTCGCCGGGCCGGAATGTTTCGTCGGCCTCCTGCATGATCGCGACCATCTGGCCGTTGTCGAGCTTGACGGTGACTTCGACGCCCTGCCGCGCCGTCGCGCTTTGCTCGACCGCCTGCCCCGCGATGCCCCCGACCACCGCGCCCGCGATCGCGCCGAGCGCCGAGCCGCGTCCGCGGCCGATCGTGCTGCCCGCGACGCCGCCCGCGACAGCGCCGGCCGCGGGGCCGACCCCGCTACGGGTGCCTTCGAGCTTCACTTCGCGCACGCTTTCGACGTATCCCATGCGCACCGTCTGCTCGCGCCGCGCCTGATCGCGCGAGTACGAGCCGCCGCCCAGGCCCGGCGCGGCGCAGCCGGTCACGAGCGTTACGAGCGCCACGGCGGCGATCGTGATTTTGCGTTTGATGTTCATGCCTGATGCCCCCTTCACCCTACCCTCTCCCCGCAAGCGGCGGCGAGGGCATTTACTGTGGTCCGCCCCGCAAGCGGGGCGAGCCGATTTACTGTGGCCGCCGGTGGTGCTTACCAGAGCGGCGAGCCGAAGGCGCGCCGGTACTGATCGGCGATCTCGTCGCGCGTGAAGCTGTGGTTCTGCCCGCCGCGTCGCGCGATCTTCATCGAGCCGATGAGCGACGCGAGCCGTCCCGTCGTCTCCCAGTCCATGCCGTTGGCGATCCCGTACAGAAGCCCGGCCCTGAACGCGTCTCCGCACCCGGTGGGATCGACGATTTCCGCTGCTTTAACGCACGGTATGTCTATCTGATGACCGCCGGCGTGGATCACCGAGCCCCGCGCGCCGAGTGTGACCACGAAAGCCTGCACGAGTTTCGCAAGCGCGTCGACCGACTTGCCCGTGCGCTCCTGGAGCATCTGCGCTTCGTAATCGTTGACCGCGACGTACTCCGCCAGCCGCACGAATTCCAACAGCTCGTCGCCGCTGAACATCGGCAGTCCCTGACCCGGGTCGAACATGAACGGAACGCCGCGCTCGTGGAATTCCCGCGCGTGCTGGAGCATGCCGTCGCGGCCGTCCGGCGCGATGATTCCGAGCTTGGGTTCCGGCGCTTCGCTCACGTGGTTCTGGTGCGAATAGTTCATCGCGCCGGGATGGAAGGCCGTGATCTGGTTGTCGTCGAGATCGGTGGTGATGAACGCCTGAGCCGTGTAGGTGTCGGGCACCCGCCTGATGCATTGCTGGGAGATGCCGAGCTTCTCCAGCCGTTCCGCGTAAGGCGCGTAATCCTCGCCGACCGTCGCCATGATCAGCGGATCGTCGCCGAGCAGCCTCAGGCTGTACGCGATGTTGCCCGCGCAGCCGCCGAACTCGCGCCGCAGCTCGGGCACGAGAAACGCGACGTTCAGGATGTGCAGCTTGTCGGGAAGGATGTGATTCGTGAAGCGATCGCGGAACACCATGATGGTGTCGTACGCGATGGACCCGCAGATGACGGTAGACATGCGCGGGATTATACGTGGCACACCGTCACCCCCGCGAAAGCGGGGTCCAGAACCGCTACTGGATTCCCGCCTGCGCGGGAATGACGGACGCTACGGCACCAGGACGAGCAGCCAGACCATCGGCACATTCAGCAGCGCGAGCATCACGGCCGCGCTGCCCATGTCTTTCGCGCGCTTCGCGAGCACATGGTCTTCCAGCGAGATCCTGTCGGTGACCGACTCGATCGCGGAGTTGATGAGCTCGACGATCAGCACCAGCAGCACCGAGGCCACCATCAGCGCCTTGCCGACCCCGGTCGTCGGTGCGTGCAGCGCGATCGGCACGAGGATGAGCGCGAGCACCAGCTCGACGCGGAAAGCGTCCTCGTGGCGCAGCGCCGCGGACAGCCCGTCGAGCGAATAAAAGAGCGCCTTCCACAGCCGCGAGAAAGGTCCGCGGCTTTTCTGCCAGGTTCTTACCGGGGGCGCCACTTGAGGTCGAGCTCGCGCGCGGCCTTCACGTCGTCGAGCCGCTTGACCGGCGTCGTATGCGGCGCGGTCTTGACGATCTGCGGGTTCGAGCGCGCTTCCTCGAGGATCTCTTTCATCGCGGCGACGAAGGCGTCGAGCGTCTCCTTCGTTTCAGTCTCCGTCGGCTCGATCAGCAGGCATTCCGGGACGAGCTGCGGAAAGTACGTCGTCGGCGCGTGAAACCCCTTGTCGAGCAGGCGCTTCGCGAAATCCATCGCGGTGACGCCGGTTTCGTCCTTGACCCGCTTCAGCGTGACGATGAACTCGTGGCTCGCGCGCCGCTCGGGGAACGCGAGATCGAAGCCCGCGCGCTCGAGCTCCTTCATCAGGTAATTCGCGTTGAGCGTCGCGAACTCGGCAACACGTCGCATGCCTTCCGCACCGAGCATGCGCGCATAGGCATACGCGCGCAGCAGCACGCCGACATTGCCGAGATGCGCCCCCATGCGGCCGATCGACTGCGGCCGCTCGCGCTCGTCGGCGAGCTTGAACCCGCCGTTGACAGGCACGACCACCGGCACCGGCAGGAACGGTTCCAGCGTTTTCGACACGCCGACCGGGCCCGAGCCGGGTCCCCCGCCCCCGTGCGGTGTCGAGAATGTCTTGTGCAGGTTGATGTGGATCGCGTCGAAGCCCATGTCGCCCGGCTTCACCTTGCCGAGGATCGCGTTCAGATTGGCCCCGTCGTAGTAGAGCAGCCCGCCCGCCTCGTGAACGACGCGCTGCATGTCCATGATCCGGCGCTCGAAGACGCCGAGCGTCGAGGGGTTCGTGAGCATGAGCCCGGCGGTCTGCGGGCCGACTGCGGCCGTGAGCGCGGCCATCTCGACGTCGCCGTTGGCGTCGATCGGAATCTCGCGCACGGTATAGCCGCACATGACCGCCGTTGCCGGGTTGGTGCCATGCGCCGCCGAAGGCACGAGTATCTCCGTGCGCCGCGTATCGCGCCGTGCGTCGTGATACGCGCGGATCATCGCGACGCCGGCGAGCTCGCCCTGCGCGCCGGCCATGGGCGCGAGGCTCACCGCGGCCATGCCGGTGACCGCCTTCAGCATCTCCTGCAGCTCGTGCAGGCATGCGAGGAAACCCTGCCCCGTCTCGTCGGGCGCGTCCGGATGGCGCGCGAGGAACTGCGGCAGCATCGCGAGCGCGTTCGAGCTGCGCGGGTTGTACTTCATCGTGCACGACCCGAGCGGATAGAAGTGCGTGTCGATCGAGAAGTTCTTCTGCGAAAGCGCCGTGTAGTGGCGCACGGCGTCGAGCTCCGAGACTTCGGGCAGGAGCGGCGGCGTGCTGCGCAGCAGGCGCTCGGGCAGATCGAGCTTTTCGCCGCGCGGCTCGATCGCCTGCGCGTGGTTGCGCCGTCCGCGCCGGGATTTTTCGAAGATCAGCATGCGTTGCAAGGTGACGCGGTGACGCGGTGACGCGGTGACGCGGTCACACGTTGACGCGCCGACCCGGTTGAAATTGCAGCTGAGTTCGTCACTTCGTCACTCCATCACTTCGTCACTTGGAGCGCCGCCAGCGCGGCTTCGTAGTTGGGCTCCTGCTTGATCTCCGGCACGAGCTCGGAGTGCAGCACCTTGTTGTTTTCGTCCAGCACGATCACCGCGCGCGACGTGAGGCCCTTGAGCGCGCCGTCCGCGATGTCGACACCGAGCTTCGAATGGACGTCGCGGTTGCGAAACGTCGAGAGCGTGACCACGTTGTTCAGGCCCTCCGCGCCGCAAAAGCGCGGGCCGACGAAAGGCAGGTCGGCCGAGACGACCAGCACGACCGCGTTCTGCGCATCGCCCGCTTTCTGGTTGAAGGTACGCGTGGACGTCTGGCACACCGGCGTATCGAGACTCGGCACGATGTTCAGGATCTTGCGCTTGCCCGCGTAGTCCTTGAGGCTCACTTCCTTCAGATCCTTGCCGGTGAGCGTGAAATCGGGAACGGTGTCGCCGGGCTTCGGGAAGTTGCCGTTCACGGTGATCGCGTTGCCGCCGAGCGTTACATTTGCCATTTCAGTCTCCTTGAGGGTCTAACCGACTGCGCGCGCCAGCGCCCTGGCGTAGCGCTCGAGATCGTCGGAAGTCTTGGTTTCGGTCGCGCACACGAGCAGCGCAGGGCCGAGCTCGGGATAATGCGGCGTCAGATCGAGGCCGCCCAGTATGCCGTCGGCCTGGAGGGCCCGCAACACGGGCGCCACGGGTTTCCCGAGCCTCACGACGAATTCGTGGAAGACGTGCGCATCGAAGCATGGCCTGACGCCGGTCACCGCCGCCAGCCGCTCACGCAGTTGCGTCGCGTTCGCATGACTCGCGCGGGCGACGTTCGCGAGACCCGAAGGCCCCAGCAGCGCCATATATATAGTCGCCGCGGTGACCATCAGCCCCTGGTTCGTGCAGATGTTCGACGTCGCCTTGGAGCGGCGGATGTGCTGCTCGCGCGCCTGCAGCGTCAGCGTGTAGCCGGTGCGTCCATCGGTATCGACCGTTTTGCCGACGATGCGCCCCGGCATCTGCCGCACGAGCGCGTCGCGGCACGCCATGAATCCGAAGTACGGTCCGCCGCCCGACAGCGGAATGCCGAGCGGCTGCCCGTCGCCGACCGCGATGTCGGCACCTTTTGCGCCCCACTCGCCCGGTGGGCGCAGCAGCGCCAGCGCCGTGGGATTCACGACCGCGATCGCGAGCAGGCCCTGCGCGTGCGCCCAGTCCACGAGCTCGTCCACGTTTTCGAGCGCGCCGAAGAAATTCGGCTGCGCAACGACCAGCGCCGCGCTGCCATCGGCGCCGAGCGTGCTCACGTTCTGCAGCGGCGTGCAACCGGTGCGAGCGTCGTAGTCGATCTCGGTCAACTCGATGCCCTGGTTGTACACGATGCTGCGCACGACCTTGCGCCAGCGCGGGTCGAGCGTGCGCGGAACCAGAACGCGACGCCCGGTCTTGTGCGCGCGCACCGCCATCAACACGGCTTCGGCCAGCGCGGACGCGCCCTCGTACAGGCTCGCGTTGGTGACGTCGAGACCCGTCAACGAGGTCATCATCGACTGATACTCGTACAGGAGCTGCAGCGTGCCCTGGCTCGCCTCGGCCTGGTACGGCGTATACGACGAATAGAACTCGCCGCGCGTGGCGATCTGCCACACCGCTGCGGGAATGTGGTGCTCGTACGCACCGGCGCCGATGAAGCTCAGGTACTCGCCGTCGTCCGCCGCGCGAGCGCGCATGAGACGCGTCAGCTCGAGCTCGTTCAAGCCCGCGGGCACGCCGTCGAGGCTCACGCCGCGCAGCGATCCGGGAATCTCGTCGAACAGCGCGTCGACGCGGTCGACGCCGATCGCCTTCAGCATGGCGCGGACGTCTTCGTCAGTGTGGGGTATGAATGGCATGGTTTCTGGTGACGAAGTGACGAAGTGACGAAGTGTCTGGATGCCCTACCGCGTCACTTCGTCACCGCGTCACTGCGTCACTCAATGTTGATCTTCCGCGGCAACCTTGTCGTAGCCGGCGGCGTCCAGCAGGCCGGTGAGCTCAGCAGGGTCGCTCGGGCGAATACGGAACATCCAGGCGCCGTACGGATCCTGGTTGATCTTTTCGGGCGCGTCGGCGAGCTCGCCGTTCGCCGCCACGATCTCGCCGGAAAGCGGCGCGTAGATGTCCGCCGCGGCCTTCACCGATTCGACGACGCCGCACTCCTCGCCTTTTTTCACCTGCCGTCCCGGCGCGGGCGGCTCCACGAAGACGACGTCGCCGAGCTGCTGCTGCGCGTGATCCGTGATGCCGATCGTGACGGTGCCGTCGGATTCCTGGCGGATCCATTCATGGGTGGGGGTGTATTGGAGATCGTTCGGTGTTGTCATTCTTCGGCTCCTCTCGGTGGACTCGCGTCCAGCCTGCCAATGTCGGTGCGCCACCGGCGCACCCTATGAATCCTTCACGATTATCTTGCCGTTGCGCACGAACGGCGGCTTCACGACGCGTGCCTCCAGCCACTTGTCGCGAATCGAGACTTCGGCATGCGCGCCCGGCGCCGCGCTCACGGGCAGCCGCGCCAGCGCGATCGAGCGGTTCATCGTCGGCGAAAAGCCGCCGCTCGTGATCTCGCCTTCACCGCCGGCGAGCCGTACGCGCTGATGCGAGCGCATCACACCACGCTCGCCGAGCACCAGCCCCAGGAACGTATAGCGCGGCTTCGCGGCTTCGAGCGCGCCGCGGCCGATGAAGTCGCGCGGCGTGCGCGTCTCCACGGTCCACGCGAGACCGCATTCGAACGGCGTCACGTTCTCGTCCATATCCTGCCCGTAGAGATTCATGCCCGCTTCCAGGCGCAGCGTGTCGCGCGCGGCGAGCCCCGCGGGCGCGATACCGGCCGCGAGCAGCGCACGCCACAGCGGCTCGGCGCGCGCGGCGGGCACCATCGTTTCGAAGCCATCTTCGCCGGTGTAGCCGGTGCGCGCAACGAGACTGTCGCCCACGACGGCGGCAGTGAAGGCGGCGAGCGGCTCGGTGACGGCACGTGCTTCGGGCCACGCCGCCCAGAGCTTCTCCCGCGCCTGCGGCCCCTGCACCGCGATGATGGCGAGGTCGCGGCGCGGCGTGAGCTCCACGCCCGCGTCGTCCCGCGCCTGCCGCTGGAGCCACGCCGTGTCCTTCTCGGCGGTGCCCGCGTTCACGATGACGCGATACGTGCCGTCCGGCATCGCGTAGACGATGAGGTCGTCGATCACGCCGCCGCGCTCGTTGAGCATGCAGCTATACAGCGCCTTGCCCGCGACCAACCGGGCGACGTCGTTCGCGAGCACGCGCCGCAGGAACTCGCGCGCACCGGCGCCTTTCACGTCGATGCCGAGCATGTGCGAGACGTCGAACATGCCCGCCTCACGGCGCACGCGGTGATGCTCGTCGACCTGGGAGCCGTAGTGGAGCGGCATGCTCCAGCCGGCGAAATCGACCATGCGCGCGCCGAGCTCGCGGTGTACCGCATTGAGTGGGGTGGATTTCAGTTCGCTCATGTCGGGCTTCAGGGCGCGGGGGCGGCCATGAGATCCAGCCGGAAGCCTGCCGCCTTCAGGTCTCCGGTGTCCAGATCGAGCGCGAGCGTGATCTCCGCGCGCGGCGGGATGCCGGCTTTGGCGTCCCGCGTCTGATCGAGGTATTCCTCGGGCTTGAAAATCCGGCGCGCGAGCGCGTGCTCGTTTGCGTTCGTGAGCACGAGATCGAGCGCGGGATACGCGAGATCGTAATTGGCGTAGCTGCGCAGCGTGGCCGTGAGCTGTATCAGTGCCGGCCGCCCCGGATCGATCATGTGCACGTCGGAAGCCTCGATCTTCACGAGGTCGGGCCGCTGCGGAAGCGTGACGGTGCATCCCGCCAGCTCGCAGCCTTTCGTGAGCGCGGCGCGCACCGCGGGGTAACGCGCAGCGATCTGGCTGCGGAACACGTACGTGAGCTGACCCGCGAGCAACACCGCCAGCAGCACGCAGGCGAGCACGCGGCGACCCTCGGCCGTCGGCTTGCGGACGTATTGCGCTTTCGCTGCGGCCGCGCCCTGTCTCAGCCGCTCGGCGAGCGGCGGTTTCTGTTCGGCGAACGGGTCCGGTGCCGCCGTTTGCGCCGCGGCGAGCGGCGGCGCTGCAGCCGCTGGCGCGGCTTTCGGCGCAGGGGAAGCTGCCGCGGCTGCTCCGGCCGCAGCCACGGCAGGCCCGGTGTGCGCGGCCGGGGCGTCGGCGGCCGCGGCGTCCGGCTGCCCCGGCGCGAGCGATGCGAACCCGTTGAAAACGTTCATGCAGCGGCCGCAGCGCACCTGGCCCGCGCGTGTCTCGAGCTGTGCCGGTGTCACGCGGAACAGCGTTTTGCAGCGGGGGCAGCGGGTGGTGAGGCTCACGTTGGAAAGGATCTAGCGGCGGCGGCCGGTGAGAAGGACCCAGCCATCTTCTTCGTCGCCCGGCTCGAAATCGTACCACGCGGCATAAGCCTGCCGGACCTCGTCCGCCTGCTCGACGAGTATGCCCGAAAGCGCGATGTGCCCGCGGGCCGTGTTCAGGCCGGCGAGCAGCGACGCAAGCACGATCAGCGGCCGGGCGAGGATGTTCGCGACGACCAGCCGGGCCGGCGCCGCGATGCTCTGCGCAGCGCAGACGAACGTGGCCTCGACCCGGTTGCGCCGCGCGTTCTCGCGCGCCGCCTGCACGGCCTGCGGGTCGATGTCCACGCCTGCGATGCTGCCGGCGCCGAGCTTCGCCGCGGCGATCGCGAGGATTCCGGAGCCGCAACCGAAGTCGATCACCCGATCGCCCGGACGAACTGTGCGCGCCAGCCAGCGCAGGCAGAGCCGCGTCGTGGGATGCGTGCCGGTGCCGAACGCAAGCCCCGGGTCGAGCAGGATATTGCGCGCGGTGGGCTGCGGCGGTGTGTGCCAGCTCGGCACGACCCACAGCCCCGGCGCGACTTCCTGCGGCGTGAACTGCGCCTGGGTCTTGCGCACCCAGTCTTGGTCGTCGACGCGCTGCACCTCGTACGCCGTCGTCGCGTCGATACCGGCCGCCGCGAAGGCGGCGGCCAGCACGGCGGGCACGTCGGCATCCATCGGCAGGAGCGCGGAAACGCGCGCGCGCGACCAGCCGGGCGCCAGCGCGCGACCCGGGCCTGTCCTGAGCGTGTCGAAAGGCTCGTCGAAGATCGGCCGCTCGGCCGCGGTTCCCGCGTCGGCATCCGCGATGTCCACGCTCAACGCGCCTGCGTCCATGAGCGCGTCGGAGAACGTCTCGGCGGCATCGCGCTCGACGATCGCGGTCGCGCTAAGCCACGGCATCAGCGCTCGAGATTGGCGAGCTTCTGCTCGAGATAGTGGATGTTGGTCGCCCCGCGCAGGAAAGAGGCGTCGTGCAGGAGCTCCTGATGGAGCGCGATGTTGGTCTTGATGCCCTCGATCACCATCTCGGTGAGCGCGATGTGCAGCCGTGCGATCGCCTGCTCCCGCGTGTCGCCGTAGGCGATGACCTTACCCAGCAGCGAGTCGTAATGCGGCGGCACGAAATAGCCGTTGTACGCGTGCGAGTCGACGCGGATGCCGGGGCCGCCCGGCACGTGAAAAGAGGTGATGCGGCCGGGCGAAGGTGTGAACTTGAACGGGTCCTCGGCGTTGATGCGGCACTCGATCGCGTGCCCTTTCAGGTGCACGTCGCGCTGCTTGATCGGGAGCTTCTCGCCGCACGCGATGCGGATCTGCTGCTGGACGATGTCGATGCCGCTGATCATCTCCGTCACCGGGTGCTCGACCTGCACCCGCGTGTTCATCTCGATGAAGTAGAACTCGCCGTTGTCGTACAGGAACTCGAACGTGCCCGCGCCTTCGTAGCCGATTTTCCGGCACGCCTCGGCGCAGCGCTCGCCGATGCGCAGCCGCGCGCGCGGATTGACGTGCGGCGCGGGCGCTTCCTCGATGATCTTCTGGTGGCGGCGCTGCATCGAGCAGTCGCGGTCGCCGATGTAGATCGCGTTCTTGTGCTTGTCCGCGAGCACCTGGACTTCGATGTGGCGCGGCTTCTCGAGAAATTTCTCGAGGTAGATCGCGGGGTTGCCGAACGCCGCCTGCGCCTCGGCCCGCGTGGTGGTGACCGCGTTGAGGAGCGCCGCCTCGGTGTGCACGACGCGCATGCCGCGTCCGCCGCCGCCGCCCGACGCCTTGACGATCACCGGGTAGCCGATCTCGCGCGCGATGCGCACGATTTCTTTCGGATCTTCGGGGAGCGTACCGTCGAAACCCGGCACGACGGGCACGCCGGCCTTTTTCATCGCGGCCTTGGCGCTCACCTTGTCGCCCATCAGCCGGATCGTGTCCGGGCGCGGGCCGATGAAGACGAAGCCGCTCTGCGTCACGCGCTCGGCAAAGTCGGCGTTCTCGGAGAGAAAGCCGTAGCCGGGATGGATCGCCTCGGCGTCGGTCACCTCGGCTGCCGAGATGATCGCGGGGATGTTGAGGTAGCTCGCGGCCGAAGGGGGCGGACCGATGCACACCGACTCGTCGGCGAGCCGCACGTATTTCGCGTCGGCGTCGGCTTCGGAATGCACGACTACGGTTTTCACGCCCAGCTCGCGGCACGCGCGCTGGATACGCAGCGCGATCTCGCCGCGGTTGGCGATCAGGATTTTCTCGAACAACTGCGTCTTACCCGATAATCATGAGCGGCTGGCCGTACTCGACCGGCTGGCCGTTTTCGACGAGGATCTCCTTGATGACGCCGTCGACGTCGCATTCGATCTCGTTCAGGAGCTTCATCGCTTCGATTATGCAGACGGTCTCGCCGGTCTTTACCGCCTGGCCGAGCTCGACGAAAGCCTTGGCGCCCGGCGACGATGCGCGATAGAAGGTGCCGACCATCGGCGATTTGAGCACGTGGCCTTCCGGTTCCGGCGGCGTGGCCAAGGCGGGCGTCGCGGCCGGTGCGGCGGGTTCTGCCTGCGGCTGCAGCGCCGGCGCCGCGACGTAGAGCGTCGGCTGTGCAGCGGTCTGGGCTGCGCCCGGCACTGCGCCCCGGCTGATGCGGACTTTTTCCTCGCCCTCGGTGATCTCGAGCTCGGCTATTCCCGACTGCTGCACGAGATCGATCAGCGTCTTCAATTTACGCAGGTCCATCTTTACCCCTTTCCGTGACGGAGCGCGTACGCGAGCGCGAGCTCGTAGCCCTGCGCGCCCAGACCGCTCACCACGCCGGCGGCGAGATCGCTGAAATACGATTGGCGCCGGAACGCCTCCCGCGCGTGGACATTCGTCAGGTGCACCTCGACGAACGGGATCCGGACGGCCGCGAGCGCGTCTCTCAAGGCAACGCTGGTATGCGTGTACGCCGCCGGATTGATGATGATGAAGTCGATCCCTTCGCGGCCGGCCTGATGGACGCGCTCGATCAGCGCCGGCTCGCTGTTGCTCTGGTACGCGCTGAGCACCGCGCCGCCGGCTCGCGCCTGCCGGGCGAGCCGCTGCTCGATCGCCTCGAGCGTGGTGCTGCCGTAACGCTCCGGCTCCCTGGTTCCCAGGAGATTCAGGTTGGGGCCGTTTATCAGCAGGACGTTTCTCGCCATCAGCCCCTCCCTCGCACAATTCCCGGTGGATACGGCTTTCCCGCCGACATCAGCGGGCGAAGTTTGCCGCGATTATCGGCAGGATGTCCAGCGGATTGCCGAAATTAGAGCGAATTCGGCCGGCGCGAAGGAAGTTAGTGACTGCTCGCTTCGAACGCGTCGCGCCGCGCGGCTCAAGTTCGCCTCGGAACAGGTTGACCGACGGGAATTAGAACGGAGTTACGACGTAAACAACGACGTTACTGTCAAAGTAACGGTAGAAGCTGGGCTTCGAGCTGGGCTTCCTTGGCCGCGCCGATCTCCCGAGCCACGATGCGCCCGTCGCGCGAGATGATGACCGTAAACGGCAGCACGCCGGCGCGATTGCCCAGCTTGCGCGTGAGCTCGATCGTCTCCGCGCCGCCGATCAGGATCGGGAAGTTCATCCGCATCTCGGTGGCATACGGCCGCACTTTGTCGGGCTGATCGATGGCGATGCCGACGAACTGCAGTCCGCGTGGGCCGTGCTTTTCCTGGAGCTTCACCAGTATCGGAATTTCGTCCCGGCACGGCGCGCACCACGTCGCCCAGAAGTTGACGACGATCACCCGCCCGTTCCACTGCTGAACGGCTTGCGGCCGGCCGTCGAGGTCCGGCAGGCGCGCATCCAGGAGCGCTGCGGTCGCGTCGGCAGCAGCGGCTTGAGGAGCGCTGCGCCAGGCGTTGAATGCAAATCCGGCGAGTGCCGCGCCCGCCGCGACCAGTGCGATCGCCAGCCACTGGCCGCGCCGGTTCATCGGGCGGATGCGGCGGTGGTACGCTCGAACGCGAGCACCTGGTCGAGAACTTTGCCGAAGCGGTCCGCGGGCTGGAAGCCGATCACGCGCAGGCCGTCGATCTCCCGGCCGTCGCCGTCGAAAAACACGATGCCCGGCGGGCCGAACAACCTGAAGCGCCTGAGCAGCGCCTGGTGCTCGGCGGTATTCGCGGTGACGTCGACCTGGAGCTTCGCGATCGCGTCCATGCGCGTTTTCACCTGCGCGTTCGTAAAGGTGTAGCGCTCCATCTCCTTGCACGAGACGCACCAGTCGGCATAGAAGTCGAGCATCACCGGCCGGCCGCGTGCGGAAGCTATCGCGCGGTCAAGCTCGTCTGCCGAAGCCACACGCGTGAAGAGCGGCGCGCCGGCGGTTTCGGGCGCGGACGCTGCGCTGCGCAGGCCGGCGAGCGGCTGCAGCACGTCTCGGCTGCCGGACAGCGCACCCACCACGAAGGCGATACCGGCAACGAGCGCGATCACGCCGACGCCTTTGGCGATTCGATCGAAGCTGTGCGCGCCGGCCGGCAGCGGATCGATCGCACGCAGATGGATGCCCGTAATGACCAGCAATGCTGCCCACGCGAGCATCTCGACGGCGATCGGAACCAGCGGCGCCACCAGATAGATCGCGACTCCGAGCAGCAGCACGCCGAAGAACCGCTTCACGGTCTCCATCCACGGGCCGACCTTCGGCATCAGCGTCCCGGCCGAGGCGCCCACCACCATCAGCGGCACACCCATCCCGAGCGCCATCGCGAAGAGCGCCGAGCCGCCGAGCACGACGTCGCCGCTCTTGCTGATGTAAAGCAGCGCCGCAGCGAGCGGAGCCGCGACACACGGCCCGACGATGAGCGCCGACAACGCGCCCATGGCGAAGACGCCGGCGAAATGGCCGCCGTGCAGGCGATTGGTCGCCACCGCGAGCCGCGTCTGCAGCGCGGACGGGAGCTGAAGCTCGTAGAAGCCGAACATCGCGCCGGACAGCAGCACGAAAATCGCGGCGAACGAGCCGAGCACCCACGCGTTCTGCAGCGCCGCGGACAACATCGCGCCCGACAGGCCGGCGAGCACGCCCGCAACGGCATACGTGATCGCCATGCCCAGCACGTACGCGCCGGACAGCAGCAGGGCGTGCGTTTTCGTGAGTTGGGTTCCCCGCCCGACGATGATCCCCGAGAGGATCGGCACCATGGGCAGCACGCACGGCGTGAACGAGAGCAGCAGCCCGAAGCCGAAGAAGCTCGCGATGAGCAACGCAACGCCGCCGTCGAAGAGCCGCGCGATCGCGGAGTCGTCGTTGGAAACAGCGAAGCGGTCGGCCGGCGTTGCGGCCGTTCCCCCTTCGACAGGCTCAGGGCGAACGGCCGCGCCGAGTCCCGCCTGAGCACCCCGTTCGGCCTGGGCGCCACTCGAAGGCTGAACGGCGGCGGACGCGAGGTTGAGCCTCGCCGTCTGGTCGTGCGGCACGTAGCACACGCCGACGTCGGCGCAGCCCTGCGAGGTCGCAGTGAGCGTGATCGCATCGGCGGAGGCCGTGTTGGTGATCGGCAGACGGAACCGCACTTCGCCGCGATAGGTCTGCACCTCGCCGAAGAATTCGTCTTTTTTCTTCTCGCCCGGCGGCAGATCGGGCGTGCCCGGCTGCACCGTCTCCGGCTCGATCCTGAAGCGGAACTTGTCGCGGTAGAGGTAATAACCCGGCGCCACGAGGTAGCGCAGCTCGATCGCGTCGGCCGCGACCACCCGCGCGGAAAACCGGAACGCCTTGTCCGGCTCGAGGAGGTCCGGCTCGGCGGCGCGCAGGGGTGCCGCCAGCAGCAACGCAAGAATCGTCATTGCCACGACGGCGGGAATCCAGAGCCGTGTTACTGGACCCCGGCCTGCGCCGGGGTGACGGATTTTCATCATCAGCCGATCGGAATCGCGGTCTCTTCCGCCACCCAGTCGAGGTAATCGGGCAGCCCGCGCACGATTGGGACTGCCACCACCTCGGGAAGTTCGTAAGGATGCAGCTCGCGAATTGCGGCCTCGAGCTCTTGGTAGCGTGCCGCGCGCGTCTTGATGAGCACCGGCACTTCGTCCGCGCGCTCGACCTCACCCTTCCAGCGGTAAACGGAGGTGCATCCGGTGAGCACGTTGACGCACGCCGCGAGGCGCTTTTCGACGAGCGCCTGCGCGAGCGTCATCGCGGCGTCGCGATCCGGCAGATTCGTGAACACCAGCAGGCTTTCGCTTGCGTCGCCATCCATCGCCTACTCCGTTGGAATCAAAGGGGAATGCACGCTGATGTACACTCCGCGATTTTAGCCGATCGCCCGCCGTGCCCCACCGCATCACCATCAAGCCGAGCAACCACGCGTTCGAAACGCAGGACGACGACGAGACCGTTCTGGAGGCCGCGCTGCGCGAAGGGTTCGTGATCGCCTACGGCTGCCGCAACGGCGCATGCGGCACGTGCAAGGGCAAGGTGCTCGACGGCACGGTCGATTACGGCAAGTACCAGGAAGCGACGCTCACCGACGCGGAAAAAGCGCAGGGCTACGCGCTCTTCTGCCAGGCGAAGCCGCTCACCGATCTCGTCGTCGAGTGCCGCGAGATCAGCGCGGTGAAAGACATCCAGGTGCGCACGCTCCCGTGCCGCGTGCAGAAGATGGACAAGCTCGCGCCGGACGTGATGCGCATGCAGTTGAAGCTCCCGGCGAACGAGCGCCTGCAGTTTCTGGCGGGCCAGTACATCGACATCCTCATGCGCGGCGGCATGCGCCGCAGCCTCTCGCTCGCGAACCCGCCGCACGCCGACGAGTTCCTGGAGCTGCACCTGCGTAACTATGGCGGCCCCTTCAGCGACCACGTCTTCAACAAGATGAAGGAGAAGGACATTCTGCGGTTCGAGGGACCGCTCGGCACCTTCTTCATGCGCGAAGAGAGCGCGAAGCCCATGATCCTGCTCGCGAGCGGCACGGGCTTCGCGCCGATCAAGGCGATGATCGAGCACGCGCTCCACAAGGGCGTCACGCGGCCGATGACGCTGTACTGGGGCGGCCGCCGCCCGGCCGATCTTTATCTGAACGATCTGCCGCAGGGCTGGCAGCGCGATCACGGCATCAAGTACGTGCCCGTGATCTCGGATGCGCTACCCGAAGATGGCTGGACCGGCCGCACCGGCTTCGTGCACCGCGCGGTCATGGAGGATTTCCCCGACATGACGGGTTACCAGGTCTACGCCTGTGGCGCGCCCGTCGTCGTCGAATCCGCGCACAAGGACTTCACGTCGAGGTGCCGGCTGCCCGAAGACGAGTTCTTCTCCGACGCGTTCACGCCCGCGACGCCGTGAATCGCGGTGCGCCACAGGCGCACCCTACGGATTTCGTGCGTTCTGCGCGCCCTACGGATTACGTGCGTTCGCCTGTGAACCGTAGGGTGCGCTGGCAGCGCACCGGCCGGTGCGTCATCGACGCACCCTACGCCCGTTCGCTCAGTTCCTTCAGCGCAAGCTCCAGGCTCTCGCGATAGTGCCGCCGCGCGGCGTCGACGTTGCCGAGCTTCTCGTGCAGGCGCGCGAGCTCGAGGTGGGCCGCATAGGTCGGATCGACGGCGACCGCGGCTTCGAGATAGCTCTGCGCCTTGCCCCATAGCGCTTGTCGCGCGCAGAGCTGCCCGAGCGCGAGCAGCAGCGCACCGTCACGTGGATGGCTCTCGAGCCAGCGTTCGGCGCGGTCGATCTGCTTCACGGGGTCGCGTCCCGCGGCTTCCGGATAAAGCGCCACGAGCTCGCTGTCCCACTGGTCGTCGAGGCTCTGCTCGACGATCGTCTGAGCGTCGGCCCCGCGCCCGGCCGCGATGTAGCACTGCGCCGCGGCGGCTGCGATCGGCGTTTCGCGCTTTTGCGCCTCGCTCATGCGCTTCCACGCTTCGTCGAGCTCGCGCACGTCGCGCCCCTTGCGCTTGAGCGCCTGCGCGAGCGCGTGCGTGCGCAGCTTGGCCGCCTGCTCCGCATCCATGACGCCGCGCCGCTCGAGCTCGGGCAGGAGCGCGCTGACGTTGTCCCACTGCCGGGTCTGCTGGTGCGCTTTGAGCTCGAGGCGCAGCGCCGCGGTGTGCTTGCGGGGCAGCGTCTTCAGCAGGTCGAGCGCGTCTTCCGGCCGGCGCTCTTCCAGCAGCAGCTCGGCCTGTGTCATGACGCGCAGCGGATCCTCTTCGGGGTTCTCACGCGCGGCGACTTCGATATGCGCGTCGCGGCGGTCGTAGGCGCGCAGCTCGTGCGCGGCGCGTGCCGCGACAATCGCGGCGAGCCGTCGGTTCTCGCCGAGCTCGATCGATTGCAGCGCCGCCTGCTCGGCGCGCGCGTAGCGGCCCTCGAAGTACGCCTCCAGGGCGGCGAGCAGCGACGAATGCGCGCGGTCGCGCCGGCGCGCGAGCCGGTAACGGCGCACGCGCGCCGGCATCATGACGGCACCGCTCACCAGCCGCACGATGCTGTAGAGCACGACGAAGCCCACGGCGAGCAGGATGAGCAGCAGGTTGAGCGCGATCTCGACGCGGTACGGCGGCAGCACGACGAGCACGTAGCCGTCGTTGTAGCGCGCCGCGACGACCAGGCCGACGGCGAGGGCGAAGAGCCCGATGATCCAGAAGAGAGTTTTCACGCCTTCCCCGCACCCCTACCCTCATCCTGCCGTGCGAGACGAGGGGTCTCTCCACACAGCTTCATCGAGGCGCGCTTTCACGCGCGATGCGCAGGTTGCGCAGCGCGTCGAGCGTGGCCGAGATGTCGGGCACCTCGATGCTGATCTCGCTCTCGTGCACGTTGCGCAGCGTGCTGAGCGCGTTGGCGACGGATTTCTCGCGCGTGTCGTAGTAGCGGTTGATCCAGTCGCGCGCCGCCTTCAGGTCGCTCTTGTAGGTGACGGGGTCGTGCGAGAGCAGCGCGAGCCGCGCGCCGATCAGCCGGAGCTTCAGGTTCTCGCGCAGGAAAAACGTCTGCTCGGGCGTGAGGAGCGGCACTTCGGCGCGTTCCAGGTGCTGCACGCGCACGAGCTGCTTCATCTCGCTCCACGCTTCGCGCCAGAAGCGCCGCCAGGCGCTCGTTTCCGCTTCCCGCGGAGGCTCGGCGCGTGTGTCCTGGGGCGGGCGCACCTCCATCGAGAGCGGCAGCGTATCCACCGCGGCAATCACGTTGTCCAGACGTACGCTGATGCCGACCGTGTCCACGTGCGGCAGCGCTTTCAGCCGCTCGATGTCGCGGTTGATCGCCTTGCGCAGCGCGGTGAGCTGCGGGCGGTCCATGCGCTGCAGCCGCATGTCGGCGTTCTGGAGCGCGATCAGCGCGGACCTCACGTTGCCCGCGAGCTGAAGCTGCTGGCTCGCGATGATGAGTGACTGCTCGATGTCCGCGAACGCCCATTCGTCGCGGTTGCGCGAAAGCTCCTGGTACAGCGTCTCGAGCGCGATCTGCTGACTCTGCGATTCGGCCACGCGCGCCTCCAGCACGCCGAGCTTCAACTGCGCTTCGGCGCTCGCCTCGCGCGCCTGCTCCGCCAGCGTCCTGCTCTGCTTGTTGAGGGCGTCGGCGTCGGCGAGCTTGCGCGCGACGTCCTGGCGCAGCGCTTCCACGCGGTTGCGGCTGGTGTACCACTCCGCGGCGATGAGCAGCAGGGCGAGGAGCGAAAGCACGAGCGCGGCGATGCCGGCCAAGCTGCGCGTGCTGCGCGGCGGCGCAGCCGCTACGGGCGGCGCTGCCGCCGGTTGCGCGGCCGCAGCCGACGGCGCGGCGTCGGGGGTTCCCGTTTGAGTCGTGTCATTCATCGAGCGACAGTATGCGGCAACGGCGAGGGGCTGTTCACGCGTCCGCGAAATAGGCAGCCAGCGTCGCGACAATGCCTTCATCCCCGGAATCGGTGACGACGACCTTGTCCACGCCGAGCTTCTGCGCCGTCGCCGCGATCCGCGGATGCGGCACGAACACCGGCGTGAGCGCGAGCCGGCGCGCGTCTTGCGCGAGCAACGCGTGAAAGCTTCTCAACCCTTCGCTGCTCGTCACGACCAGCGCGTCCACTTCGCCGGCGCTCAAGGCGCGCAGCAGCGCGGAGGCCTCCGCAGGGGGACGCGCGCGCTCGTAACACTCGGCGTAATCGACCGAAGCGCCGCGCTCGACGAGAGCGTTGCGCAGGACTTCGCGTCCGCCGACCCCCCGAAAGACGACGACGCGCTTGCCTGCCATCGCCGCGAGCTCGGGTTGCGCGAGCAGGCTCTCGCTGTCCGCGCGCCCGGCCGGCACGACCGTGGCGCGGATGCCGTGCTTCAGCAGCGCACGCGCGGTACCGCCGCCGATCGCCGCGACCGTGAGGCCCTGCGGAAACGCGCGCCGTGCGCCGATCGCTTCGAGGCCCTTCGCCGCCGCGTTGGGGCTGATGAAGATCGCGAAGTCGTACTCGTGGAGCCGGTCGATGATCGCATCGCGCTCGGGGCTTGGCGGGACGTCGCGGATCTCCATCACGGGGAAGAGGATCGGCCGCCCGCCCGCAGCGGCGACGAGCGCTGCGAGCCCGGCGGATTGCGGCGCCGGGCGCGTGATGACGACGCCGCGCCCTTCGAGTGGTCGCGGTGCGCCCTGCTCCCGATCAGCGGACACCGCTCGCTTCGAGGGACGCGAGAATCTCCGCGGCGCCGGCCGCACGCAGCCGTTCGGCGAGCGCGATGCCGAGCGCCTCCGGATCCGCCGCGCTGCCTTCCAGCACCGCGCGTGCCGTGCGCGCGCCGTCCGGCGAGCCCACGTAGCCGCGAAGCCGCATCGTGTCGCCGCTGACTTCCGCGTATGCGCCAAGGGGCACATTGCAGGATCCGGCGAGCGTGCGCGCGACTGCGCGCTCCGCCCGCACCGCCAGAGCCGTGGGCGCGTGATCGAGCGGCCGCAGGAGCTCGATCAGGTCGGCGCGGTCCGCGCGGCATTCGACGCCGATCGCGCCCTGTCCCGCGGCGGGCAGGCTCGATTCCGTCGACAGCAGCGCCCGGATACGCTCGGACAAAGCCAGCCGCTTCAGGCCGGCGGCCGCGAGCAGGATCGCGTCGTACTGCTCTTCATCGAGCTTGCGTAGCCGCGTCGGCACGTTGCCGCGCAGCGGCAGCACCACGAGATCGGGCCGCGCGGCACGCAACTGGCTCTCGCGCCGCAGGCTGGACGTGCCTACGCGCGCGCCGGCCGCGAGCGCCTCGATCGTCGGATAGTTGTTCGACACGAACGCGTCGCGCGGGTCGGCACGCTCCGCCACCGCGCCGATCACGTGACCCGGCTGGAGCTGCATCGGCACGTCTTTCATCGAGTGCACCGCGATGTCGGCCGCACCCCGTGCGAGGGCGTCCTCCAGATCTTTCACGAAGAGACCCTTTCCGCCGATCTTCGCGAGCGAGGTGTCGAGCCTGCGGTCGCCCTCGGTGGTCATGCCGCTGATCTCGATCTCGAGCCCCGGATGCAGCACTTTCAGCCGCGTCGCGACGTGCCGCGCCTGCCACATCGCAAGCGCCGATTCGCGCGTCGTCAGCACGATCCGCTTCACGCCGGCGGTCATTGCCGCCCGAGCTCCCGGACGATGTGCTGCTGGCGGCGGCTCACCGGGATCTTTTCGTCACAGCCTTCGAGCAGCGCGACCCACTGTCCCTCGGATTCTCCGGTGCCGCGCTCGAAGCCGCGCACGGCGGCGCGCGCAACGAGGCAGTTGCGGTGCACCCGCACGAACCGGTCGCCGTATTCCTGCTCCAGGCGCGCGAGCGCCTCCTCGATCAGGTACTCGCGCTGCGCGGTGCGCACGGTCACGTACTTGAGCTCGGCCTTGAGGTAGATGACGTCGTCCACGGGTATGAGATGTATGCGCCCCCGCTCCTGTGCCGACAGAAACGCAGGCGCCCCTTTGGAAAGATCCTTCAGCGCTGCGGCGCTCGGCGCACGCGCCGATTGCGCCCGGGTGAGCGCCTCCTTGAGCCTCGCCGTGCGGATCGGCTTGAGCAGGTAGTCGATCGCATGCACTTCGAATGCCCGTATCGCGTACGCGTCGTACGCGGTCGTGAACACGATGGCCGGCGGCTGCGGCAGCTTCTGAAGGTGCTGCGCGAACTCGATACCGTCCATCTCCGGCATGCGGATGTCGAGCAGCACCACGTCGGCGGGATGGGCGGCGAGCACGTCCACCGCGTCGCGCGCGGTGCCGGCCTCGCCGACGACCTCGAGCTTGATCTCGGCCGCCACGTCCGCGAGCACGTCGCGCAAACGCGCGCGCGCGGGCGCTTCGTCGTCGACGATCAGCACCTTGAGCGCCTGTTCGCTCATTTCGATTTCACGTACGGAATCTTGATGTGCACCTGATATGTGTCCTCACCGACGCGCGTTTCGAGCGTGCCCTCGGCGTCGAAGTGAAGCTGGAGGCGTTCACGGATGTTCGCGAGCGCCATCTTGTTGCCCGCATGGTGAGTGCCTTCGTGCGCGTAGGGGTTACGCAGCACCGCGTGAAGCTGGTTACGCAGCGTGTAGATGTCGATGCTGATCTCGCCCGGGTCCACGCGCGGCTCGATGCCATGATACACGGCGTTCTCGAGCAGCGGCTGGAGCACGAGCGGCGGGATCAGCGCGTCCGGCGGCATCTTGTCGATGCGCCACGTGACCTTCAGCCGGTCGCCGAGGCGCAACTGCTCGAGGTTCAGGTATTGACGGCACAGCTCGACCTCGCGCGCGATCGGGGAGAGCTCGCGGTTGTCACCCATGACGACGCGAAACAGATCGGCGAGATCCTCCAGCGCCGTCTCCGCACGTCGCGGGTCCTGCCGGATGAGCGAGAGCACGGCGTTGATGCTGTTGTACAGAAAGTGCGGCCGTATGCGCGCCTGCAGCGCCTGGAGGCGCGCCTCGGCGATCGCCGGCGAGAGCGCGCGCCCGCGCAGATCGAAATACGCGAGCAGCAGCGTGCAGGTGAGCAGCACGAGGAGCACGTAGCGCGCGGGGCCGCCCATGTCCTCGACGAGCGCGTAGCGCTGGAGCGCCACGAAGAAGGCGAACGTGATGCCGATCGAGATGGCGATCACCGCCGCCGAGCCGAGCCCGTACGGCAAGCGCCGCAGAAACGTGCTGAGCGCGACCAGCGCGAGCAGCGTCACGATGAGGATCGGCTGCACGATCGCCGAAAGCGTGAGCAACTCGGTCGCGGCCGAAGCGAGGTCGGGCGTACGCGCGATCGCCGCAGCGATCGCGAGCACGTTAACGACGACGAGGATGCGAAGCAGGATGCCGAGGTTGCGGAAGTCGGGCAGGGCTCTCGCGTAGCCGTTCTGATTTATACTCGGCATTCCAAGGACTTAGGCGATCTCTCCCCCGGCGGCACCGGTGCGGCGACCATTCTAGTACACGATGTCCGAAGAAGCTAAAAGCAGGGGTTGGTCGGGCCGCTTCGGTGAGCCCGTGACGGACCTCGTCAAGCGCTTCACCGCGTCGGTCGAGTTCGACCGGCGCCTCGCCGAATTCGACATCGAGGGCTCGCTCGCACATGCGCGCATGCTGAAAGCGGTGGGCGTGCTGAGCGCGGAGGACCTCGCGGGAATCGAGCGCGGTCTCGCGCAGATCCGGCAGGAGATCGCGAGCGGCGCTTTCACCTGGTCGATCGATCTCGAGGACGTGCATCTCAACATCGAGCGGCGCCTGACCGATCTCGTCGGCGACGCCGGCAAGCGCCTGCACACCGCGCGCTCGCGCAACGATCAGGTCGCGACCGACGTGCGGCTGTACGTGCGCTGGGCGATCGACGAAGCGCAGGGCTCGATCCGGCGCCTTCAACTCGGCCTGCTGGACCTCGCGGAGCAGCACACCGGGACGGTGATGCCGGGCTTCACGCATCTGCAGGTCGCGCAGCCGGTGTCGTTCGCGCACCACCTGCTCGCGTATTTCGAGATGCTCGCGCGCGACGCCGAGCGCCTCGCCGACTGCCGCAAGCGGGTGAACCGTCTGCCGCTCGGCGCGGCAGCGCTCGCCGGCACGTCGTTCGCGATCGATCGCGAGCACGTGGCGAAGGCGCTCGGCTTCGACGGTGTCGTCGCCAACTCGCTCGACGCGGTATCGGATCGGGATTTCGCGATCGAATTCTGCGCGTGCGCGGCCCTCACGATGACACACCTCTCGCGTTTCTGCGAGGAGCTCATCCTGTGGATGAACCCGCGCTTCGGCTTCATCGATCTCGCGGACCGCTTCTGCACCGGCTCGTCGATCATGCCGCAGAAGAAAAACCCGGACGTGCCGGAGCTCGTGCGCGGCAAGACCGGGCGGGTGAACGGCAACCTGGTCGCGCTGCTCACGCTCATGAAGGGGCAACCGCTCGCGTACAACAAGGACAACCAGGAAGACAAGGAGCCGCTCTTCGACAGCGTCGATACGCTGCTCGCGAGCCTGGCGGTTTTCACCGAGATGCTCGGCGGCATCGAAGTGAATGCCGAAGCGATGCGACGCGCCGCGCGCGAAGGCTACGCGACGGCGACGGATCTCGCGGATTACCTCGTGC
>Ga0196977_1000164_pt1 | contig 42292 bp, 42 predicted proteins | sample S3v_1013CmetaG_FD_148634 | JGI IMG/M metagenome (GOLD analysis project Ga0196977, IMG submission 148634) | Soil microbial communities from Anza Borrego desert, Southern California, United States - S3+v_10-13C | ecosystem: Environmental > Terrestrial > Soil > Desert | place: USA: California... | reverse complement strand
GCCGAGCAGGGTGTCGCCGGTCGCCTCTGCGGCGCTCGCCAGCGTCGCCTCGAGGCCATCCCCCAGGCGGACGCCGTCGCCCTCGATGTCGGCGTCGAGCTCGATGCGCTCGAAGCTGCGCCGCGCGCGCAGCCAGCCGTCGAGGCCGAGCCGGGCGATCGCCGCCGGCGCTGTGGCGAGCCCGGTCCCGGCGAGGTCGTAGCGCGCGGTCAGCCCGCCATCGCGCCAGGTGAAGCGCGTCGTGCCCGACAGCGCCGCGAGCCGGTTGCCGCCGAGCGCCACCGCGCCGGTGCGCAGGCCGGCCTCGCCTTCGAACACCTTGACCGTCTCGTCGGCGCGCCCAGCGAGCTGGATCGCCGCGTCGGCCAGATTCAGGCCCTGGTCCGGGCACGACAGCCGTGCCAGCCGCACCGGCCCGTCGAACGCCGGCCGCTCGGCGGCGATCTCGATCCCGCCGTAAAGCGTCGCCCCGCGCGCCTCGCATCCCGCCACCGCCAGCCGCGGGGCGACCGCCGCGACCTCGCCGGCGAACCCGCCGCGCAAGTGCCCGTCGCCCGCCAGCTTGATCCCGACGGCGCCGTAGTCGCTGTCCAGCCGCGCGCGCCCGTCGACCACCCGCAGCGCGAAATCGGGCAGCTCGAACGGCCGCTCCTCGCCGGCGAAAACGAGCGGGTCGAGCGCCCCGAAGCTCAGCGTGCCGCCGCGGTAGCTCGCCCGCAGCCGCGGCCGCACGAGGCGAATCTCGGCGATCGCCGGGAAACCGAGCCGGTGACGCACGATCACCTCGGCGCGTTCGACCGTCAGGTCCGGGCGCCGCGGATCGCCCACCACGATGTTGCGCAGCACCTGGCGGCGGCCGCCGATGCGCTCGATCTCGTAAGTCGCCGGGATGCCGCGCCTGGCGAGCTCGCCGGCGATGACGTTGCCGGCGATCCGCTCGCGGTTGAGCCACGCGACGGCGAGCGCGGCGAGGAGCAGCGCCACGAGCGCCAGCGCCGCCCAGCAGCCGATGCGCCGCCTGCGGCGCCGCGGCGGGGGTGGCTCGTCGATCTCTTCTTGCGACGCCATCGGCGGCACACTTGCGCGTGGAGCCCGGCAAAGGCAATGCGGCAAAGGTTAAGAGGGGGGCCGCGCTTGCCCGGGGAAAAGCCTGACGTTCGCGCCACAGAGCCGCACGGCGGCGCCGGCCATCGCGCGCGGCTGCGGCAGCGCCTGCTCGACGGCGGGGCCGAGGCGCTGGCCGACTACGAGGTGCTCGAATACCTGCTGTTCGGCGCCCAGGCGCGCGGCGACACCAAGCCGCTGGCGAAGGAGCTGCTCAGGCGCTTCGGATCGCTGGCCGGCGTGCTCGACGCCTCGCCCGGGGCGCTCAAGCAGGTCAAGGGGATCAGCGAGGCGAGCATCGGCGCCCTCAAGATCGCCGCGCTCGCCGCCCGGCGCATGGCCCGCAGCGAGGTGCGCCAGAAGCCGGTGCTCGGCAGCTGGCAGGCGCTGCTCGACTACCTGGCGATCGACATGGCCGCGCTCACCGTCGAGCGCGTGCGGGTGCTCTACCTCAACGCGCAGAACCGGCTGATCCTCGACGACCATGTCGGCGACGGCTCGATCGACGAGGCCGCGATCCACCCGCGCGAGGTCATCCGCCGCGGGCTCGACATCGGCGCGACCGCGTTGATCCTGGTCCACAACCACCCGAGCGGCAGCCCCGAGCCGAGCCGCGCCGACATCCACATCACCAACCGCATCGCCGAGGCCGGCCGCCTGCTCGGCATCACCGTGCACGACCACGTGATCGTCGGCCGCGAAGGACACGTCTCGCTCAGGGCGAAAGGCCTGATCTGACCTGGCCGGGTGGTCAGGTGGCCGGCGCCACGCCGTGGCGGCCGTAGAACTCCTTGAGCCTCGGGGCCATGCGCAGCGCGGTCTCGATGTCCTCCCGGCCGGCCTCGTCGCCCTTCCTCAGCCGGACGACGCCGCGAAGATAGCGCGAGGCGGGAATGGCCGGAGCCAACCGCAGGACCGCGTCGAGATCGGCGATCGCGGCGTCGTAGTTGCCGAGTCGGAATTGCACCATCGCCCGGCTGTCGAGCGCGGCTATCGGGTCGTCGGCGCGCTCGATCGCGTGGGTGCAGCCGCCGAGCGCGTTGTCGACCGCGACGTTGAACAGGCCGCGAAACCAGCAATCGGCGTTGAGCACCTCGGGGTTCTCCGGTTTGCCGGCCACCTCCTCCGCGAGCAGCGACAACGCAACGCCGGTATCGCCCTGCAACGCGGTCACGGTCGCCCGCGTATCGGCGTAGGCGATGCGGTCCTCCTCGGAGACGGGCAGGCTGTCGAGGAGCTCGATCGCCTCGTCGGGCTTCCCGGAATAGGCCAGTTCCCGCGCCAGGGTGAAGGCGGTCGAGTTGTGCGGCTCGAGATCGTAGGACGCCCGCATGTCGGCAATCGCCTCGGCCCTTCTGGCCAAGGCGAGCAGCACCCACGAACGCCGCAAGTGGGCCCAGGCCGAAGGCGATCGCTCGACCAGCTCGTCGTAGGCGGCCAGCGCGGCTTCGTGCTCGTAGATGCTCTCGAGGAACAGCGCCTTCTCGATCAGCGGAGTGTAGTCGTCGTCCATCGCCAGCTCGGCCGCTTCGTCGAACGCCGCCAGGATCGGGGCGGCCCTAGTGCGGCGCTCGTCGTCGTCGAGATCCCACCGCCAGGTTACCTGGGCCGGGGCGACCAGCTCGGTCGCGTCGGCCGCGATGCGCAGCGCCCGCCGCTTGGCCTCGGCAATGTCGGCCGGGGCGATCTCGCCAAGGCCCTGCCACACTTCGGTCAACGTGCGGACGCGGCTGCCTTCGAGCGCGGTGGCCGACACCAGCCGGGTATTGGCGAAGCCGGCCTCCTGCTTCGTCGGGCCGGCCAGCGAGAAGCCCCTGCCGCCGTCCGGCAGGATCATCGACAAGTCCATCTGCACATAGGACGGACCGGGCGTGGCGACCGGAATCTGGCGCCATTCGGGGCGGGCACGGTCGGGATTGAAGCCGAAGTCGTCGACCCGGTCGTCGACGTCGACGGTCAGCTTGCCGTCCCGCCAGCTGAAGCCGGGTGGCGAGATGCCTTCGATCACCATCCGGCCGAGCGCGCTGTCCTTGTCATACGACACCTCGAGCGAGGTGATCACGCTGCCTTCGAAGCCGTTCTGTTCGGTGATCGCGCCCGCGATGCGGCGCCGCTGATCGGGATCGTTGGCGTCGGCCATCGCTTCGACCATCGCACCCGCCGGTCCGGAAACCTCCATCGACACCGTGAACAGTTGCGGCAGGTCGATCCCGGCGGAATGATCGACAACGACGGCCATCCGCATGTCCGGCACGGCCTTGTCGCGCTGGACGAGCGGCACCAGGTCCGCGCCTTCGGCGCGCAGCGGCAGCGCATAGTGGAACGGCGGCACGTCGCCGATATTGGCGGGCCGGGTCGCGGCGCTCGTCCCGTCGAGCCAGTAGTCGACACCATCGATCCGCGCGCGCACGATCACGTGGTCGAAATCGCCGGGCACCGGCAACAGTTGCGGCAAGGCGTCGCCGCCTTGGGTCGTGACCAGGACGGGCTCGGCCTCGATGCCCATCCGCTGCAGCAGCGCAAGCAGCAGGACCGACTTGGCCTTGCAGTCGCCATAGCGCTTGTCCCAGGTGAACTCGGCTTCCTGAGGCAGGTAGTTTCCGCCGTCGAGGCCATTGAGCAGGTAGCTCACTTTGTCCTGGACGAGGCGGGTGGCCAGCGCCGCGCGCTCCAGCGGGTCGCTGGCCTGCTCCATGATCGCGGCCGCCTGCCCGGCCACCGCGCCGTCGCGCGCGACGTCCGCCGCAGCGAGGAAATGCGGCGCCATCACGCGCGACAGCTCGCTCCAGCCGCTGAAGCTGCCGACCCGAAGCACCGTCGGCCGGTGATAGCGCGAAGGCGCATCCTGCGGCATGTCGCGGCGCTCGGCCAGCGGGAGCGGCACCGTGAGGTAGCGGTAGCCGTCGCGCAGCTCGGGCTCGTCCAGGCCGGCATCGTCTTCCGCCCGCCAGGCCATCTCCTCGCCTTCGGGCCAGCTGACGATGACCCGCCCCATGCCGACCCGCCACGGTTTGCTGCCGAGAAACTGCAGCGCCTGAACCTCGTCGCCGAGCGCCTGATCGTCGACCGAAACCGAATAGGCCGTGCGCAGCACGTCCCCCACGCGCAGGCCGGGGATCGCCAGGGTCGCGGTGAGCTCGCCGTCGATCAGCCGCGCCTCGAGCCCTTGCTCGCGCCGGATGACGTCGAATTCGGCCCCGCCCGCGAGCACGTCGAGCACCTCGCCGTCACGGTGGATCTCGAGCCGGTGAACGGTCAGGTCGCCCTTGTCGGGGAGCCAGCCGATGCTGACCGTGTTGTGCTCCATCAGAGTCTGCGGATTGTCGATCCGCACCGCGCGGTCGAAATAGGACCGGACCGCGCCGTTCTCCAGGCGGTGCTGGAAATCCGCGATCAGCTCGGCCGCGCCGCGCTCGACATCGAGTCCTTCGAGCGTCGCTTGCGAGACCCAGTTGGGCGCCGGACCGGTGAGCACCTTGTCACCCGCCGTCGCGGTGCCCGGCGCGAGCACCAGCGCTGCTCCGCAGAGCAGCGCAGTTTCGAAACGCATCGAATTGACCCCCGTGTTGCACGCCCGCCGCGATCGCCGGGTGCGCGCGTCAGGTTAATCGATGACGCTGTGTTGGCAACCCTTGCCGGAGACGGGATGGGTCGATGGCCAACCCGCCGGTTTGCCGATCCCCGCCCCCGCCCGCTTGCCTTCGCAGCGCGCGCGCCTTAGCGGCAGGCGCATCTCGCGAACCCGGAGTGCATGATGGTCCCCCGCTATTCCCGCCCGGCAATGACCGCGATCTGGGAGCCGGAAGCGCGCTATCGCATCTGGTTCGAGATCGAGGCGCACGCGACCGAGAAGCTCGGCGAGCTGGGCGTGGTGCCGCCGAGCGCGGCGCGGGCGTTGTGGGACTGGTGGCGGACCGAGCCGAAGATCGACGTCGCGGCGATCGACGCGATCGAGGCGGTCACGCGGCACGACGTGATCGCCTTCCTTGACTGGGTCGCGCAGCAGGTCGGGCCCGAGGCGCGGTTCATGCACCAGGGCATGACCAGCTCGGACGTGCTCGACACCACGCTGGCGGTGCAGCTCGCCCGCTCGGCCGACATCCTGCTCGAGGACCTCGACGGCCTGCTCGCCGCGCTCAGGCGCCGCGCCGAGGAGCACAAGCACACCCCGACGATCGGCCGCAGCCACGGCATCCATGCCGAGCCGGTGACGTTCGGGCTCAAGCTCGCCCAGGCTTACGCCGAGTTCGCCCGCTGCCGCGCCCGGCTCGAGGCGGCGCGCGCCGAGATCGCCACCTGCGCGGTCAGCGGCGCGGTCGGCACGTTCGCCAACATCGCGCCCGAGGTCGAGGCGCACGTCGCCGAGCGGCTCGGCCTCACCCCCGAACCGATCAGCACCCAGGTCATCCCGCGCGACCGCCACGCGATGTTCTTCGCCACGCTGGCGGTGATCGCCGGCTCGGTCGAGCGGCTGGCGATCGAGGTCCGCCACTTGCAGCGGACCGAGGTGCTCGAGGCCGAGGAGTTCTTCTCGCCCGGGCAGAAGGGCTCGAGCGCGATGCCGCACAAGCGCAACCCGGTGCTGAGCGAGAACCTGACCGGCCTCGCCCGCATGGTCCGCGCCTACGCGCTGCCGGCGCTGGAGAACGTCGCGCTGTGGCACGAGCGCGACATCTCGCACTCGTCGGTCGAGCGCTACATCGGCCCGGACGCCTGCGTGACGCTCGACTTCGCGCTGGCGCGGCTGACGGGGGTGATCGACAAGCTGGTCGTTTATCCCGCGCGGATGCGCCAGAACCTCGACCGGATGGGCGGGCTGGTCCACTCGCAGCGGGTGCTGCTGGCGCTGACCCAGGCGGGCGTCAGCCGCGACGACGCCTACAAGCTGGTCCAGCGCAACGCGATGAAAGTGTGGGACAGCGACGGCGAGCTGTCGCTGCTCGAGCTGCTCAAGGCTGACCCCGAGGTCACCGCCGCGCTATCCGCGGCCGAGCTCGAGGAGAAGTTCGACCTCGGCTATCACTTCAAGGCCGTCGACCGGATTTTCGAGCGGGTGTTCAATCGATGACTCCCCGCCCGCCTGCGGGAGGGGCCGCGGGTGGGCCCGTCCAGGCTCGCTCGCCTACCGCTAACTCCTCCCGCAAGCCGCAGGGCGACCGCCCTTCCCATCCCCGGCGCTTGCTCCTAGCATCGCGCCGCCATCGGCAAGGAGCGCGCGCATGAAAATCGTCCGCACGATCGTCTGGGTCCTGCTGCTCGTCGCGCTGCTGATCTTCTCGGTGTTCAACTGGAGCCCGGTCGAGGTGAAGATCTGGGAGAACCTGGTCATCGAGACCAAGATCCCGGCGCTGGTGATCATCGCCTTCCTGATCGGCCTGGTGCCGATGTGGCTGCTGCACCGCGCGACCAAGTGGCAGCTGCACCGCCGCATCGGCTCGCTCGAGAACGCCGCCCGCGCCGCGGCGATGGCCCCGCTGCCGGTGGCGCGACATGCGGCCGAGCCGCTGCCCGAGGAGCCGCGTACAGACCTGTCCACGGCCGACGAGAGCAAGCCGCCGGCGCCGTGAGCAACCCGCTGTACCTTGCCCTCGACCTGCCGACGCTCGACGCCGCCAAGGCGCTGGCCGAGAAGGTCAAGGCGCACCTCGGCGGGGTCAAGCTCGGGCTCGAGTTCTTCTGCGCGCACGGCCACCACGGGGTGCACGAAATCGCCCACGTCGGGCTGCCGATCTTCCTCGACCTCAAGCTGCACGACATCCCCAACACCGTCGCCGGGGCGATGCACGCAATCCACGTGCTCGAGCCGGCGATCGTCACCGTCCACGCCAGCGGCGGGCGCTCGATGATGGAGGACGCCAAGGCCGCGGCCGCCAACGGCACCAGGGTCGTCGCGGTGACGATGCTGACCAGCCTCGACGAGCGCGACCTCGTGCGCACCGGGGTCAACGGCGACGCCCACGCGCAGGTCATGCGCCTCGCCGAGCTCGCCCAGCTCGCCGGCCTCGACGGCATCGTGTGCTCGGGCAAGGAAGTCGGCGCGGTGCGCAAGCAATGGAAGGACGGCTTCTTCGTCGTCCCCGGCCTCCGGCTCAACGGCGGCGGGCACGCCGACCAGAAGCGCGTCGTCACCCCGCGCCAGGCGCGCGACGACGGCGCCAGCGTGCTCGTCGTCGGCCGCCCGATCAGCCGCGCCGAGGACCCGGTCGCCGCCGCCCGGGCGATCGAGGCGACGCTGTAGGTTCAGGCACCGGACAGCCGCTGAACCGTTATTCCTCGCGTCGAGAGGAATCCGCATCATGAAAGCACATCGAAACATTCTCGCGGCGGCGCTCGCGCTCGGCGCGCTGGCGTCCGCCGCCCCGGCGCTCGCCCAGATCGCCCAGCCGGCGATCGAGATCGCCCCCGGCAACACCTTGCTGACGGTCACCGGCGAAGGCAGGAGCTTCCGCGAGCCCGACATGGCGGTGTTCAGCGCCGGCGTGACGACCCAGGGCGACAGCGCCGCCGCCGCGCTGGCCGAGAACTCGCGGGCGATGACCCAGGTGATCGCCGCGCTCAAGCGCGCGGGCATCGCCGAGCGCGACATCCAGACCAACAACCTGTCGATCACCCCGGTCTATGCCGATCCCAACCGCGACGCGATGATGGCCGCGCGGGTCAGCGGCCAGCCCTACGTGCCGCCGCCGCCCGACCAGCGCGTGCCGCAGATCATCGGCTACCAGGCGAGCAACAACGTCTCGGTCCGCCAGCGCGACCTCGACGACTTCGGCACGGTGATCGACACCCTCGCCGCCGCCGGGGCCAACCAAATCAACGGGCCGATGTTCCAGATGGACGACGCCGACCCGGCGCTCGACGAGGCCCGGCTCGACGCGGTCCGGAGCGCCCGCCAGCGCGCCGAGCTCTACGCCCGGGCAACCGGGCTGCGCATCGTGCGCATCCTGTCGATCGCCGAAGGCGGCGGCTACTACGGCCCGCCGCCGATGGTGTTCGCCCGGGCCTACGGCGAAGCGGCGTCCGCCCCGCCACCGCCGCCGCCGGCGCCGGTCCAGCCGGGCGAGCTGCAGATGACCGCCAACGTGACCGTGCTGTACGAGCTGGCGCCCGGCTGAGATTGTGGGCCGAGGCTTCCCCGCGCGCCCGCCTTAGCCTAGGGCGCGCGGACGATGCCCGAGACCCAAGTCAAGATCTGCGGCCTGTCCACCCCAGAGGCCATCGACGCGGCCGTCGCCGCCCGCGCGACGCACGTCGGGCTGGTGCACTACGCGCCGAGCCCGCGCCACGTCACGCTCGAGCAGGGCGCGGCGCTGCGGGCGCGGGTGCCGCGCGACGTCAAGGTGGTGCTGCTGCTGGTGAACGAGCAGCCGCTGCCGATGGTCCAGGCGATCCAGGCGGTGCGGCCCGACGTGGTCCAGTTCCACGGCGGCGAGCCGCCCGAGCTGCTCGCGCTGCTCAAGCAGAGCACTCCGCTGGAAGTGTGGAAGGCCGTCGGGGTCAGCAATCGCGAGAGCCTCGAGCGGGCCCAGCGGTTCAAGGGCGCGGCCGACATGCTGCTCTACGACGCCCCGGCCAAGCAGCTTCCCGGCGGCACCGGGCTGGCGTTCGACTGGTCGCTGCTGGCCGGTTTTGAGCACACGATGCCGTGGGGCCTCGCCGGCGGGCTCACCCCCGAGACCGTCGCCCGCGCGGTCGCCGAGACCGGCGCCGGGCTGGTCGACGCCTCGACCGGTCTCGAAAGCGCGCCTGGAGTCAAGGACGTGGACAAGATCGCCGCGTTCTGCCGCGCGGCGCGCGGCGGGTGAACGAAAAAGGGCGGCCCGTCGCCGGACCGCCCCGCTTCAAGTCCGATCGGCCGATCAGAAGTTCAGGCCGACACCCGCGGCGACGGTGTTGACGTCGACGATGTCGCTGAAGAAGTGACGGTACTCGATCTTCACGTAGGCGCGCTGGCCGACGCGGTGCTCGTAGCCGCCGCCGAGATGCGGGACGTCCTCGCCCTCGCTGACGCTGTAGCCGCCGGCGGCGAACAGCTTGCCGGTGCCGAGCTTGGCGCCGGCGCGGGCGGTCGCGCCCCACACGACGTTCGCGCCGTCGACCAGCACCTTGTCGGCCGAACCCTCGAGGCCGAAGAAGGCGCCCTTGCCGGCGTCGAAATCGTAGCCGAGCGCGGCACCGGCGACGGCTTCCTCGACGCCGTTGGCCCAGGCGATGCCGCCACGGACTTCGGCGCGGCCTTCGTTGGCGGCGGCCGGGGTGGCCGCGACCAGGGCGGCGGCGGCGGCGATCAGGGCAACTTGGGTCTTCATGTTGTTCTAGCTCCTAGTAGTCGAACGGCGGACCTTGCCGGCCCGCTCTTGTGGCCGCCCCTCGGCGGCTGGCCGGCGCCTCTAGCGGCTCGGCGCGCGATGGCCAGCGGGAGAATGGGCGCGATTCCAGTTTGATAGCGGCCTGTGGCATTTGCGCACCAGAGGTGTGGCTTAGCTGCCAATGCCGCGCGATTGTGGACAACGCGAGACCGCTCTGCCAAGCGCCGCCCGAGCATGACCGAGCAGCCCAACTCCTTCCGCAACCAGCCTGACGAGCGCGGGCATTTCGGCCCGTTTGGCGGCCGTTACGTCGCCGAGACGCTGATGCCGCTGATCCTCGACCTCGAGCGCGAATACCGCGCGGCGAAGGCGGACGCTGCGTTCGCCGCCCAGTTCGACGACCTGCTCGAGCACTACGTCGGCCGGCCGAGCCCGCTGTATTTCGCCGAGCGGCTCACTCAAGCGCTCGGCGGCGCACAAGTGTGGTTCAAGCGCGACGAGCTCAACCACACCGGCGCGCACAAGATCAACAACTGCATCGGCCAGATCCTGCTGGCGCTGCGGATGGGCAAGACGCGGATCATCGCCGAGACCGGCGCCGGCCAGCACGGCGTCGCCACCGCCACCGTGTGCGCGCGGTTCGGGCTGCCGTGCGTGATCTACATGGGCGAGACCGACGTCGCCCGGCAGCAGCCCAACGTGTTCCGCATGAAGCTGCTCGGCGCCGAGGTGATCCCGGTCACCAGCGGCGCGCGCACGCTCAAGGACGCGATGAACGAGGCGCTGCGCGACTGGGTCGCCAACGTCCACGACACGTTCTACATTATCGGCACCGCCGCCGGCCCGCATCCCTATCCGGAGCTCGTGCGCGACTTCCAGAGCGTGATCGGGCGCGAAGCGCGGGCGCAAATGCTCAGCCGCACCGGCCGCCTGCCCGACCTGCTGGTCGCGGCGATCGGCGGCGGCTCGAACGCGATCGGGCTGTTCCACCCGTTCCTCGACGATCCCGAGGTCAGGATGCTCGGCGTCGAGGCGGCCGGCCACGGGCTCGACAAGCAGCACGCTGCGTCGCTGGCGGGAGGCTTCCCGGGCATCCTCCACGGCAACAAGACCTACCTGCTGCAGGACGAGGACGGCCAGATCGCCGAGGCGCACTCGATCAGCGCCGGGCTCGACTACCCGGGCATCGGCCCCGAGCACGCCTGGCTCAAGGAAACCGGCCGCGTCGAATACACCTCGGCCACCGATACGGAGGCCCTGGACGCCTTCCAGCTGCTGTGCCGCACCGAAGGCATCATCCCCGCGCTCGAACCAAGCCACGCCATCGCCGCCGTCGCCAAGCGGGCGCGCGAGATGCCGCAGGACGCGATCATCCTCGCCAACCTGTGCGGTCGCGGCGACAAGGACATCTTCACCGTGGCGGACGCGCTGGGAGTGAAGATGTGAAGCCTCGGTTTGTCCTCGCCGGATCGCTGTTGCTCTTAGCGGCTCTGTTCCTTGTGATCAGTGAGACTGGCGCGGCGGCCAACGACTCTGTCTGGTACGGCCTGTTAGCCCTCTTCGTGCTCAGCCAGGTGATTGTGATCGCCTACTTCGTTACGCGGCGCCGTGACTAGCCGCCTCGCCTCGCGATTATCCGCCGCCTTCGCCAAGGGCCGCCCCGCGCTCGTGTGCTTCATCACCGCGGGCGACGGCGACACCGCGGCCAATCTCGACGCGTTGGTCGCAGGCGGCGCGGACGTGATCGAGCTGGGGATGCCGTTCACCGACCCGATGGCCGACGGGCCGGCGATCCAGGCGGCGAACCTGCGCAGCCTCGGCAAGGGCACCACCACGCGCGAAGTGCTGATGATCGCCAACGAGTTCCGCAAGCGCCACGCGGAAGTGCCGCTGGTGCTGATGGGCTACGCCAACCCGATGGTGCGCCGCGGGCCCGAGTGGTTCGCGGCCGAGTGCCGTGGCTGCGCCATCGACGGGGTGATCTGCGTCGACATCCCGCCCGAGGAGGACGACGCGCTCGGCCCCGCCCTGCGCGACGCCGGGGTCGACCTGATCCGCCTCGCCACCCCGACCACCGACGCAGCGCGGCTGCCGGCGGTGCTCGATGGCTCGTCGGGCTTCGTCTACTACGTCTCGGTCGCCGGCATCACCGGCAAGCAGCAGGCCGCCACCGCCTCGATCGAGGACAATGTCGCCCGCATCAAGCAATCCACCCCCCTTCCCGTCGCGGTCGGCTTCGGCGTGCGCACGCCCGAGCAGGCCGCCGCGATCGCCCGCGTCGCCGACGGCGTGGTGGTCGGCTCGGCGCTGGTCGAGCTGGTCGGCGCGCATGGCAAGGACGCGCCGCGCCACCTCGAGGCTTTGACCAGAGCGCTTGCGCAGGCGGTCCATTCGGCAACCGTCGAGCCTGCCTGATGGTTGGATCGGCACGGGTGCCTCGCGAAAAACGCTGTCCTACACGGCGCTGTTTTGCCAACGCTTCTGGCATGCTTCCCGACTCACCCCGCTTCGTGGCCGTTAACCGCGCGAAAGGCTCGGCGGCGCGCCGCTTCGAACCGCACCGGGGATGGGTGAATCGCGGGGGACGTGGCTTAAACTTCCTCAACTTCCGCGGGCAAATCGCATGAGCTGGCTGTCCCGCGTCCGCAACTCGCTGTCGTTCGCCAAGAAGCGCGAGACACCCGAGGACCTGTGGGTCAAGTGCCCGCGCTGCCACGACATGCTGTTCACCAAGGAATACGCCGAGAACCTGTACGTCTGCCCGCGGTGCGAGCACCACGGCCGGATCGGCGCCGACGCCCGGCTCGCACAATTGCTCGACGAGGGCTACGAGCTGCTGCCGCAGCCCGAGGTGCGCGAGGATCCGCTGAAGTTCCGCGATTCCAAGCGCTACACCGATCGCCTCAAGCAGGCTCGCGCCGCCAACCCGCGCGACGACGCGTTCACCGCCGCGTTCGGCGCGATCGAGGGCCGGCCCGCGGTGGTCGGCGTGCAGGACTTCGGGTTCATGGCCGGGTCGATGGGCATGGCCGTGGGTGAGGCGTTCTGCAACGGGGCGCAACGGGCGCTCGACGAACGCTGCGGCTACGTCGTCGTCACCGCGGCGGGCGGCGCGCGGATGCAGGAAGGCATCCTCAGCCTGATGCAGATGCCCAAGGCGACGGTGATGACGCGGCGGCTGAAGGAAGCCGGCCTGCCGTATATCGTCGTGCTGGCCGACCCGACCACCGGCGGGGTCACCGCCAGCTACGCGATGCTCGGCGACATCCACATCGCCGAGCCCGACGCGCTGATCGGCTTCGCCGGCCAGCGGGTGATCCAGGAGACGATCCGCGAGCAGCTTCCCGAAGGCTTCCAGCGCGCCGAGTACCTGCACCGCCACGGCATGGTCGACATGGTCGTGCATCGGCGCGAGCTGAAGGCGACCCTCGCCCGCGTGCTCGACTACCTGGCGCCCGCGGTGGCGGCGTGATTCTCCCCCTCCCCTTCAGGGGAGGGGGTCGGGGGGTGGGGGCCGTCAGGCCACCACGGCATTCGTCGACATTCCCCACCCCAACCCCTCCCCTGAAGGGCAGGGGCTTTTTGTGAAGGACTTCGCCGCCTCCTCCGACCCCGCGGTGCAGGCGCAGCTCGACCGGCTGGCGGCGCTGTCGCTGCCGCAGGGACGGCTCGGGCTCGACACGATCCGCGAGCTGCTCGCCCGCCTCGGCGACCCGCAGAAGCGCCTGCCGCCGGTGTTCCACGTCGCCGGGACCAACGGCAAGGGCTCGACCTGCGCCTACCTGCGGGCGATGCTCGAGGCGGACGGCAAGGTCGTCCACGCCGCGATCAAGCCGCACCTGGTGCGCTACAACGAGCGCATCCGCATCGCCGGCGAGCTGGTCTCGGACGCGGAGCTGGCCGGCCTGCTCGCGGAAGTGCTCGACATCGGCGAAGCGCTCGGCCCGAGCTTCTTCGAGGTCACCACCGCGGCGACGTTCCTCGCCTTCGCCCGCCACCCGGCCGATGCCTGCGTGATCGAGGTCGGGCTCGGCGGCCGGTTCGACGCGACCAACGTGCTCGAGCGGCCCGCCGCCTGCGGCATCGCCACGCTCGGCATCGACCACGAGGCGTTCCTGCTGGTGCCCGAGGACGGCGCGCCCGAGGACCCGCTGGTGCGCATCGCGTTCGAGAAGGCCGGCATCGCCCGACCGGGCTCGCCGCTGGTGACCCAGGCCTATCCCGAGGAGCTCGAGCTCGAGATCGAGCGCCGCGCGGGCCTCGCCGGGGCGCCGCTGCACATGCGCGGGCGCGACTGGTGGGCGGAACTGGGCGACGCGATCGAGTACCGCGACCGCCACGGCGCGCTGACTCTCCCGCTGCCGAGCCTCCCCGGCCGGCACCAGGGCGACAACGCCGCGCTGGCGGTGGCGATGCTGCGCCATCAGGATTGGGTCCTGGTGGCGCCCGAAGTGATGGCGGAGGGCATCCGCGCCGCGCGCTGGCCGGCGCGGCTGCAACGGCTCGGCGCGGGCCCGTTGACCGCGCTCGCGCCGGGCCGTGAGGTGTGGCTCGACGGCGGCCACAACGCCGACGCCGGGCTCGCCATCGGGCGGTATTTCGCGGGGCGCCGGCTGCACCTCGTCATCGGCATGCTCGCCAACCGCTATCCCGAGGCGATCATCGGCCCGCTCGAGGGCCGCCTCGCCAGCGTGACCGCGGTGCCGATCGAGGGCAGCGAGAGCCACGGCTCCGAGGCTTTCCCCGGCGCGCAATGGGCGCCGGACGTGGCGGCGGCGCTGCGCGGGTTGCCCGACGACGGGCTGCCGGTGCTGATCGCCGGCTCGCTCTACCTCGCCGGCAAGGTCCTCGCCGCGAACGGCGAGGTGCCCGACTAAGGCGGGCTCAATCGTCCGCCAGGTTGCCCGTCACCCATGCCTGCGCCATCTCGAGCACCACCGCCGGCGCGCGCTCGCGGGTCTCGTCGAGCACGCGCAGCGGCAGCAGGCGATCGAACTTCAAGCCGACGTCGTCCTCGGCCTGCCACATGGCGATGCCGAACGTGTCGAAGCGGAGCCAGCGCAGCACGCCTTCCCGGATCGTTTCCGGCTGGCTCAGCACCACGTGCGCTCCGGCGCGCGACAGGTCGATCAGGCGCACCTTCTGGCGCCCGTCGAGCGTGTCGAGGGAGGCATCGATCCCCACCCGCAAGCGCGAGTACGCGCGGCGCGGATCGACGCCGTCGTCGTCGGACGGTGGATCTGTCATGGTCCGAGGATAATACCGCCATGCCTATCGCGTCGTTAGGTGTTTGCCCTAATATCGAGATAATCCGCCGCCCACTGGCCGGCGCCCGAGCCCGGCCGCTACCCTGCCGGCACCACTGCCGGATCGGGCGCCACGACACCCGCATCGCGCCCGTAGCGGCGCTCGCGAATCCATTCGAACACGCACAGCACGATCGCAACGATGCCGATCAGCGTGACGAACATGAACATGTCGTAATAGCCGCGCGCCTCGATCATCTGTCCGAGCGCGCCGCGTCCGAGGGTTCCCACCAGCAACGTCAGCGAAGAGAGCAGCGCGTATTGCACGGCGCTGTGGCCCTTCGCCACGATCGACGAAAGCCACGCGATATACGCCGCGCCGGCGATCCCGGTGGAGAAGTTCTCGGCCCCGATGGTCACCATCAGCCGGGCGAGCTTCTCGGTGCCGCCGAGGTGCTCGATCGCCCAGGTGAAACCGATAGCGTTGCTGACCGCCGACATCGAAGCGCCGCCGGAAGCGAGGTCGGCGTACAGCAGGTTGGTCGCGGCGGCGAGCACGGCGCCGAGCGTCAGCGTCGGCATCCGCCCGATCACCGTCAGCAGCCAGCCGCCGAAGGCCAGCCCGAGCACCATCGCGCCGATCCCGAAGAACTTCGAGGCGATCGCCACCTCATCGTTGGTGTACTGCAGTTCGCCGAGGTAGAACGGATAGGCGAACGTGCCCCAGATCGAATCCGTGATGCGATAGGTCAGCACCAGCGCCAGGATCAGCACCAGCGCCCAGCCGATGCGCCCGACGAACTCGGTGAGCGGCAGCACGAGCGCGCGGTACAGATGGTCGGCGACCGCATTCGACCGCACCCGGCCCACGTCTTCCGGCCCGATGACATGCCGGCCTTCGCGCTGCAGCCTGGCCAGCCACCCCGCGATCAGCGCCGGCAGCACGATCGTCGCGATCACGATCAGCGGTCCGTAAGTCGCGGTGAACTCGGTCGGATCCGGGCGCGCGTCGGGCAGCGCGGTCATCGAACGGACCATGAAGACGATCACGGTACCGAGCGCCCAGGCCCACAGCAGCCCGACCGCCATCAGCGACCAGTTGCGGATCGACGGCTTGAGCTGGCCCGGTTGCCGCAGTTCGGCCAGCTCCTCCTCGCTGGCGCCCAGCTCGCGGCGGGCCTCGGCGTCGGGCGCGAACAGCCCGGCGATGCCGATTGCGAGCAGGATCCCGCCCATGATCATGTAGGTCTGCGGCCAGCCGATGCGGGCGGCGATGATCAGCCCCAGCGCCCCGCCGACCAGCGACGAGAGGCGGAACCCCATCTGATATACCGTCGAGAGGATATCGATGGTCGCCTCGTCGTCGGCGACGTCGATGCGCCAGGCGTTGATCACGATGTCCTGCGTGGCGCTGGCGAAAGCGCCGATCCCGGCCAGCAGCGAAAACCAGCCGAGCGAGGTTCTCGGATCGAGCGTGGAGAGCGTGACGAGGATCACGCCGAGCACGACTTGCGCCAGCACGATCCACTGCTTGCGCTTGCCCAGGCGCTTCATCACCGGGATGTCGACCCGGTTGAGCAGCGGCGACCACAGGAACTGGAACGAGTACGCCAGCCCGATCAGCGAGAACACGCCCATCGTCTCGAGGTCGACTTCGGCTTCCGTCAGCCACGCGTAAAGCGTCCCGAGGAAGAGCGCGAACGGCAGGCCCGAGGCGAATCCGAACAGGGCCATGAAACCGGTCTTGCGATTGCGCAACGCCCGCACGAGGGTACGCCATCCCAGCTTTTTCTTGGCGCTCGCTTCGGCCATCGGGCCCTCCCTCGTCGCTTCGGCGCACGCTACCCCCGCCGGAAAACATGCGAAAGCCCGCTGCATCCATGATACACAATTCGGGCAGGGAGCGCCGCCGGCGCGCCCGAGGGGGCGCCAGCCGTGTTGAACAGCCTGATCTGCCGGGTCGTCGGCCACAAGGTCGACCGGCGCCGCGTGTGGAACGACAGCGTCGATTTCCGCACCACCTGCACGCGCTGCCGCGATCCGCTCCTGCGCGGGGAGGCGGTGTGGCGACGCTACGATCCCGCGCGCGACGACAGCGCCATGCGCGACGTCCACCCGCGCGAGAGGGGCTGACACCCGCCGCTTGGTCCCCGCCGCCATCGCCGCTATGGGGCCGCGATGGCCGACAGCCCGAAACCGTCAGGCGAGCGCATCGCCAAGCTGCTGGCCCGCGCCGGCGTCGCCAGCCGGCGCGAGGTCGAGCGGATGATCGCCGACCGGCGCATCGCGCTGAACGGAGCGGCGATCGAGACGCCGGCGACGATCCTGCCGCACTTGCGCGGCGTGACCGTGGACGGCAATCCGGTCGCCCGGGCGGAGCCAACGCGCCTCTACCGCTTCCACAAGCCCGCCGGGCTGATCACCGCCGAGCGCGATCCGGCCGGGCGGCCGACGATCTACGCCGCGCTGCGCAACGCCCTGCCCCCGGGCACCCCGCGGCTGATGCCGGTCGGGCGCCTCGACCTCAATACCGAGGGGCTGCTGCTGCTGACCAACGACGGCGGCTTCAAGCGCGAGCTCGAGCTGCCGGCCACCGGCGTCCCGCGAACCTACCGCGCGCGCACGTTCGGCGCGGTCAGCCAGGCGCAGCTCGAGGCGCTGATGGACGGCATCGAGATCGATGGCGTGCGCTACGGCGCGATCGACGCCAACCTCGAGCGGCGCACCGGCCGCAACCAGTGGGTCGAGCTGACGCTGACCGAAGGCAAGAACCGCGAGGTCCGCCGGGTGCTCGAGCATCTCGGGCTCAAGGTCTCGCGGCTGATCCGGACCGCCTATGGCCCGTTCGCCCTCGGCGACCTGGCCAAAGGCGCCGCCGCGGAAGTGCGCAAGGAGGAGCTCGAGCGGTTCCGCAGCTCGCTCAGGCATCCGCGCCAATGAGGATCGTCGCCGGCGAATGGCGCCGCCGGCAATTGCGCGCCCCGCCGGGCGAGTCGACCCGCCCGACCGCCGACCGCACGCGCGAGACGCTGTTCGCGATGCTGGCGAGCCGGCTCGGCAGCTTCGACGACCTGGCCGTGGCCGACCTGTTCGCCGGCTCCGGCGCGCTCGGGCTCGAGGCGCTGTCGCGCGGCGCGGCGCACTGCCTGTTCGTCGAGCACGACGCGGCGGCGATCCGCGCGCTGCGGATCAACATCGCCGCCTTGCGGGCACAGGACCGCTGCGAGGTCCGCGCCGGCTCGGTGATGCACCTCGGCCCGGCGCAGCAGCCGCTCGATCTGCTGCTGCTCGATCCGCCTTACGACAGCGGCGCGGGCGCGGTGGCGCTCGACCGGCTGGCGCGGCTCGGCTGGATCGGCCCGGCCAGCTGGGTCGCGCTGGAGACCGCGCACCACGAGAAGGTGGCGCTCAAGGCGCTCGAAACCGAAAGCGAGCGCAAGGTCGGCAAGGCCAAGCTCACGCTGCTGCGGCTGGCGGCCTAGCTACTTGCGGCCCTCGCTCGCCGGCTTGCCCGGCCAGTGGTCGAGCGGCACGCTGCCGAAGTCGAGGCCGGCGTCGCGCGGGTTGATGCAGCCGTCGGTCTTGCCGTCGCGGCACACCTCGTAGACCTTGCCGTCGACGCTGACCTTGGTCGCCCGGCCGTCGGCGTCGCGCTCGACCACCTCCGCCTTGGGCCTGGGCTCGTCCTGCGCCAGGGCCGGCCCGGCCAGCGCGGCGGCGGCGAGCAATGCAGCGATCGTCTTCATCTCGCATCCCTTCGTTTCCCCTGCCAATTCGCGGCTTGCGCTCGCGCCCCGCTGTGGCAGGTTGGCGCCAACCATAAGAGCCCAGGGAGAGATTGGATATGGCCCTCGAAGCCTATCCCGCGGTGCCGCTGTTCCGCTATCCGTACACCCAGCTGAGCGAAGCGCAGATCGCCGCCAGGCTGGCTCCCGCGGCGCAAGGCGGGCCGGGCAGCAAGGGCCCGCTCGAGACCGACCTCGCCGGAACCAACCTGCGCATCGACCTCGACGGGCCGGGCACGCTGTTCTGGCGCTTCGGCCAGGGCAACCGCGTCACATTCGACGGCCGCGAGGGCGGCTACGGCGCGCTGACGCTCGATCACGTCACGCTGATCGCCCATCTCGTGCCCGGCACCACCAGCGGCTACGCGATCGCCTGGGACCGCCACAGCAACCTCGCCACCGTGCTCGAGCTGTGGTGGGGCGGCGGCCCCGCCCCGCACACGCGCGAGATCAACCGGGCGATCTGGCACGGCTACGTACAGGGCGGCGACGGCGAGGCGCCGACGGCCCGGCACGCGCCGACGATCCGGATGGAAGGCCGCGCCTACGCCTGGACCGAGGACACCGGCCTGCGCACGATCGAGTACTATCCTTCGTACACCTACACCCACTGGGTGGAGCTCGACCGGCTGAAGGACAGCCGCGGCTATTCGGCGCCTGCGGACTACATCCAGCTGACCGAGGACATCTACCTGTTCGCGCGGGTCGAAGCGGAGTTCTCGGGGCTGCTGCACATGTACCTGGTGGACTCCAACCGGTTGCACCAAGCTGGGCTGAGGCTCGGCTTCAACGGCGCCGATGAGCTCGAGTACTACATGTTCCGCGGCACCGGCGAATGGCTCGGCCAGAACGCCCGGTTCGAGAAGCTGGGTGATTTCTCCGCCAGCCCGATCCCGATCGAGAACGCCAGGAAGGGCGAGCGGCGCATCTATCGCCCGCTGGCGACGATGGACAAGATGACGCCGGCCGAAGTCGACGCGGTGATCGCCGCCGGCAACGTCCACGTGTTCGACCGGCCGAGCGCGATGGCCGGCAACGGCACGCCGCCGAGCGGGGCGCTGGCGACCAGGAGCTTCGCGATCGAGTACGACGACGGGCCGACGATGGAATACCGCTTCGTCTCGAACGACCAGCTGCAATGGCGCAAGGACGGGTCGGGCGACTGGCGCCAAGCGCGCTACAACGCCTGGGAGGTGATGCCTGGCGCGTTCATCTTCGGCCACCTGCTGCAGGGCCAGCCCAACCACGACTGCCATATCGTCGTCGCCGATCTCGAGAGCGGCCTGGCGACCAACTACCACGGCTTCCTCAACACCCCGTATTTCGCCAACGAGGCAGGGGCCGAGACGCTGTTCGGCAAGATCGCCGGCCAGGGCATTCCCGATCCGGGGCGTCGGCGGCACGAGCGCACGCGCGACCTGCTCGGCCGCGCGTTCACCTGGGAATACTCGCCCGGGCTCAACTCGATGCACCTCTATTCGACGCCCAACACGACCTCGTGGATCATCCCCAATGCCGCCACCGGACACTTCGGCACCGAGTGGAGCGGCACCGGCGACTTCGTGAAGATCCGCGACCAGCTCTATTTCGCGCGCTGGCAGGAGGAGGCGTGCAACGGCACGCTCGGCACGCTGCTGCTCAACATGCGCACGATGCACGACGCCGGAATCGGCTACCACTGCGGCAAGAACGGCCTGTCGATGAGCCCGGTCGGGGCGCCGGCACGCCATGCCGGCAAGTTCGAGGTCGACCGGTTCTTCGGGCCGGACGCATGGAGGACCAAGGCATGAGCGAGAACCCGATGTCGACCGACCGCCGCTCGTTCCTCAAGACCGGGGCACTGGTCGCGACGCCGCTGGTGGCGGCCGCGCCGGTGGCCGCCCTCGCCGCCGACGACAGCCGCGCGAAGCTCGCCCGGCTCGAGGACGAACGCGCGATCGAGCGCCTGCAGCGCACGTTCCTGCGGCAACTGAACGGCGCCGGCGATTGCGGAGAGTTCGTCGCCTCGGCCGATGCGGTGGATGTCGGCGAGGGCCTGCGCTCGATCGCCGAGGACCTGCGCCACGAGACGACCGTCGAGCTCGCCGCCGACGGCCGCACCGCGACTGCGCACTGCCCGTGCCGGGTCGAGCGCGAGGCCGAGCTCACCGGCGACACGACGCTCGAGCGCATGGCCCGCTTCGAGGGCCACGGCGGCCACCGCTACGCCGAGGAACGCATGCTCGCCATGGAGTTTGTCAAAGGCGAGGACGGCTGGCGCATTGCCAAGGCGCGGCTGGCCTGATGGCACGACGATGGATTCGTCATGGTGAGTCGCATCGAAGCCATCCAGGGCGTCATTCTCTGCCGTCGCTGGATGGGCTTTGTCGCTCCGCTCCTCCCATGACGCGGTGTTTGGGGAAAGGGTCACTCATGAGGATACTGGCTTCGGTCGCGCTCGCTGCGCTGGCCGCCGCGTGCACATCGTCGCAAACCGCCGAGGGGCCGAGCGCCGCAAGCTATCCGGCGCTCGCCGGCGCGGACCGCTGCGCGGCGGTGACCCCGGCGATGATCGGCGCGACGAGCGCCACCGGAAAGTGGGTCGAGGAAGCGAACGGCCTGCCGGGCTTCTGCGAGGTGACCGCCACGCTGTCGCCGGCGAGCGGTTCCAACATCGGCGTGGTCTATCGCCTGCCGGCGAGCTGGAACGGCAACGTGCTCGGCTTCGGCGGCGGCGGCTGGATCGGCAACATTGCGCTGCAGACCGCCTCGGAAGGGCTGCGCAAGGGCTACGCCACGCTGCAGACCGACGGCGGCCACCCGATCGGCAACGTGTGGGACAATTCCTGGGCGGCCAATCCGGAAGCGGCCAAGGATTTCAGCTACCGCGCGATCCACGAGATGACCGCGGCCGGCAAGAAGCTGGTGGCCGCCTACTACAGCCAGCCCCACCGTCGGGCCTACTACCAGGGCTGCTCGACCGGAGGCCGGATGGGCCTGATGGAGGCGCAGCGCTATCCCGACGACTACGACCTGATCAGCGCCGGAGCGCCGGTCTACACGCTGCAGACGCAGACCAGCGCGGTGCTGCGCGGCCACGCTTTCGCCCGGAGCGGCGCGGCCTTCACCGCGGGCGACCTGCAGCTGGCGCAGACCGCGGCGCTCGATGCCTGCGACGCCGACGACGGGCTCAAGGACGGCCTGATCAACGATCCGCGCCAGTGTCGCTGGGACCCGGCCGCGATCCAGTGCACCGGGGCCAAGACCGATTCGTGCCTCAGCGCCCCGCAAGTGGCCGCGCTGCGCGCCGCCTACGAAGGCGTCCGCGGTCCCGACGGCGAATGGGCGATGCTGCCGATGAGCCGCGGCGGCGAAGCCGGCTGGGCCGCGTTCGTCGGCACCAGCGGCGCGCCCGACGCGACCAACGGCGGCGGGCTCGGGGGGCTATGGCCGCTGGTCTTCGGCGACCGCCCGGTCGACCTCGCCGGGATGACGCTGGCCGACGTCCAGCAAGTGCGCCGCAGCCAGTTCGCCCAGTGGTACGAAGCCAAAGACCCCGACTTGCGCGCGTTCTTCCGCAGCGGCGGCAAGCTGCTGCTGTGGCACGGCGAGAGCGATCCCGGGCCGAGCCCGGTCGCCACCAGCGACTACTTCCGCGCGGTCCTGGCGAAAGCCCCGGCGGCGAGCGAGCAGGCGCGCTACTTCCTCTATCCCGGCGTCGGCCATTGCGCCGGCGGGCCAGGCGCGGACCGCGTGGCGCTGCTCGATGCGCTCGAGGCGTGGGACGACACCGGCGACGCGCCCGACGTGCTGGTCGGCACCAAGGCCAATGCCCCGCTCACGCGCCCGCACTGCGCCTGGCCGAACGTGGCCCGCTACCGCGGCAGCGGCGACGCGAACGATCCCGCCAGCTGGCAGTGCCAGCCACGCGCCGCGACTTGACGGCAAAAGGGGCGGCCCCGGGAGGAAGGGCCGCCCCTCGCTCCGCTGCCTCGGGGATCAGGCAGCGGCCGTGTGCTTGCGGGCCAGCTCGGGCCAGTTGGCCGGATACTGGCTGAGGTCGATCCACGGCTCGACCTCGCTGAAGTCGCGGCCGAGCGATTGCAGGATCAGCCGGGCGCGCTTGAGCCGGGCGCGGTAGTCGGTGAACGGGTTGGCCCGGTCGGGCCTGGCCGCGACCATCCGCTTGAGCAGCGCGTCTCGCTCCGCGAAGCTTGCCGGCATCGCCCGCGGCAGCGCGACCGCGGCGCCCGAGTGGGAGAGGCTGGCGGCGGGACCCGGGGCGATCGGACGCGGATTGGCCCAGCTGTGGACGCGCGGCTCGGCGACGACGGGCGGTTCGGCCACCATCGGACGCGCGACGGCCGGCGCCGCGACGCGGTCCGGCGGCTGCTTGCGGCGGCCGATGGCGATGAAGCCCCAGACCGCCAGCGCCACCACGGCCAGCAAGCCGATGACGGCGGCGAGCGCATAAGTGCGCGAATTGTCGGCCTCCGCCGTCGGCCGGTCGGCGTCCGCGGCCGCGCCCGGTTCATCGGTGATCGGGGTGGAGCTCGGAGCGATCAGCTCGGGACCGGCCTCTGGCGCCACCGAAGCGCTCACCACTGGGGCCGGTTCCGCGGCGATAGGGGCGGGAGTGGCCGTCGCGCGGCGCACAGCCGGCGTCTCGGTCGCCGCCTGAGGCGATGGCGCCGTCGAGCGGGCGGTGGCCGGAGCAACGACCGGATTCGCCGAAGCCGGCGCGTCGGCTTTCGGCAGCTCGGTCGGCAGCATCACGGTCGGCGCCGGTGCGGCCGGGGGTGGACTTTGGGGGAGCGTCAGCACCGGCTGCGCAGGCGCCATCGTCGGCGCGTCGGCAGCCTGGGCCAGCAAGGGGGTGGTCGGGAGAGCGAGGGTCGCGGCCAGCGCGACGCCGGCCCAAAGCGAGGTGTGGTTCCGTTTCAACATGGCAACCCAAAATGGCCGCATTCCGAGTCGAGTTCCGAAAGCTCCCGTTCAGGTTCAGGCCACTGCACTGTTTTCGTTGAATGTTTTCTGGACCCTTTCACGGCGATCCGAAGGGTTAACGCGACGGACCGTAAGCGCGTGACGCCGCTTCCCTCACCGCGACTCGGGAAAATCGGCGCTTCGGGCGGCCCCGCGTTTACTTTTCGTTCCTGCTTTAGCATGACCGGGTGATGGTTTCCCTGACGCTCCCCGCGCTGCACGCGAGTCATGCCGGCACCTGGCTGCGGCGGGCGGGCGCGACGCAGGCGATCGGCAAGGGCGAGGCGATCATGGCCGCCGCCGACACGCCGCTGCTGCTGCTCAACGCGCCGCTGGTGGCGACCCGCCTCGGCTATCCCGACCTGTCGGGGCTCGACTTGCTCGAGCTCTACGCTTTCGTGCATCCGGCGCGGTTCGTGGTGTCGACGCCGAAGGGCCTCGCCCATGCGCTCGCCCTGCCCGAACCGACCAGCGACGATGCCGTCCCGGCGCTGTTGCAGGCAGCGGCAGGCGCGCTGCTGGCGGCGTGCGAGAGCGCCGACTGGCCCGAGCGCGACGGCGCGTGGAGCGCGCTGCACTCGCTTGAGCGGCTGCGCTGGCCGTGGGCACAAGTGCTCGCCCCCCATGTCGCCCGGCCCGAGCGCGCCGAGAAGTGGCTGTTCGCCAGGCTGCCCGAATGGGAGGAGACGCCCGAGCGGCCGCAGCCCGCGCAAGTCTCCGTCGATGGTGACGAGGTCGAGGCGCGGCTCCACCGGCTGACCGGCGAGCAAGCCGAGCAGCGCGAAGGACAGCGCAGCTATGCCCGCGAGGCCAGCCGGGTGTTCGCGCCGCGCGGCCGGCGCGGCGTGCCGCACCTGCTGCTGGCCCAGGCCGGCACGGGGATCGGCAAGACCCTCGGCTACCTCGCGCCCGCGTCGGTGTGGACCGAGAAGTCGCAGGGCACCGTGTGGGTCTCGACGTACACCAAGAACCTGCAGCGCCAGCTGCGCCGCGAAAGCGGCCGCGCCTGGCCCGAGCGGCGCGCCGACGGCAGCCGGCCGGTGGTCGTGCGCAAGGGGCGCGAGAACTACTTGTGCCTGCTCAACCTCGAGGATGCGCTGCAGGGCGGGTTCGGCGGGCGCGCGGCGATCCTGGCGCAGCTGGTGGCGCGCTGGGCGGCCTATTCGCAGGACGGCGACATGATCGGCGGCGACTTGCCCGGCTGGCTCGGCACGCTGTTCCGCAACCGCGCGATCCGCTCGCTGACCGACCAGCGCGGGGAATGCGTCTATGCCGGCTGCCCGCACTACCGGAAGTGCTTCATCGAGCGCGCGGCGCGCGCCTCGGCGCAGGCCGACCTGGTGATCGCCAACCACGCGCTGGTGATGGTCAATGCCGCGCGCGGGCGCGACCATGCCCAGCGCCCGACGCGGATCGTGTTCGACGAAGGGCACCACGTGTTCGAAGCCGCCGACAGCACCTTCGCCGCCGCGCTCACCGGGCAGGAAACGATCGAGCTCAAGCGCTGGATCGTCGGCCCGGAGAAGGGCTCGCGCGGGCGCCGCCGCGGGCTCGCCGCACGCCTCGCCGACGTCGCCAGCTACGACGAGGCCGGCGGCAAGGCGATTCTCCAGGCGCGCGAGGCGGCCGAGGCGCTGCCCGGCGACGGCTGGCTGCAGCGGATCGCCGACGGCAATCCGTCCGGTCCGGTCGAGGCGCTGCTCGCCGCGGTGCGCGGGGTCACGTACGCGCGCGACGAAAGCGGCGGGCAGGAAGCCGGCTACGGCATCGAGACCGAGGCGGCGCAGCTCGACGGCAACTTCGTCGAGCTGGCGCAGCAGGCGGCGAGCGCGCTGGCGGCGATCCGCCAGCCGCTTATTCGCCTCGGCGTGCGGCTGGAGGCGCTGGTCGAGGACGGGCCCGACTGGCTCGACGGCGCCGGCCGCGCGCGGATCGAAGGCGCGAGGCATTCGCTGGCCTGGCGGATCGATACGCTCGCCGCGTGGGAAGCGCTGCTCGACCGGCTCGGCGGCCCGGCCGATCCCGATTTCGTCGACTGGCTGGCGGTCGAGCGCTCCGACGCGCGCGAGTTCGACGTCGGGCTGCACCGCCGCTTTCTCGACCCCATGAAGCCGTTCGCCAAAGTGGTGCTCGAGCCCGCCCACGGCGTGATGCTGACCAGCGCGACGCTCCGCGACGGGGATGATTGGGACGCCGCCGTCGCCCGCTCGGGCGCGCTGCACCTCGACGGCCAGCCGCTGCTCGCCAGCGCCGACAGCCCGTTCGACTACGCCGCCCGAGCCGAAGTGCTGATCGTCACCGACGTGCAGAAGGGCGACCTCGCCGCGCTCGCCGGGGCCTATGCGCGGATCATCGAAGCCTGCGGCGGCGGCGTGCTCGGGCTGTTCACCGCGATCCGCCGCCTGCGCGCGGTGCACGGGCGCATCGCCGACCGCCTCGCCCGCGCCGGGCTGCCGCTGTACGCCCAGCACGTCGATCCGATCGACACCGGCACGCTGGTCGACATCTTCCGCGACGATCCGACCGCCAGCCTGCTCGGCACCGACGCGCTGCGCGACGGGGTCGACGTGCCCGGCCGCTCGCTGCGCTGCGTGGTGATGGAGCAAGTGCCGTGGCCCAAGCCCTCGATCCTCCACCGCGCTCGCCGGGCCGCCGGCGGCGGCAGCGCGCACGACGACCGGCTGATCCGCGCCCGCCTGGCGCAGGCGTTCGGCCGGCTGATCCGCACGCGCGACGACAGCGGCCATTTCGTGGTCCTCTCGCCCGCTTTCCCGACCCGGCTGCTGACCGCCTTCCCGTCCGGCACGCCGGTCCTGCGGCTGACGCTGGAGCAGGCTCTGCAGCGGATTTCGCCCTTGGGCCTCTCGCCTTCGGACGAGAGGTCGGCATGCGGGAGGTCGCCCGGTGAATTGACAAGCCCGACCCCCGGCCGCTCGCCTGAGCAGGAGGGGAGTCAGGAATGAAGACGCTCGGCCTGCTGCGTCACGCCAAGTCGGACATGGACGACCTCGCGCTGCGCGATTTCGACCGCGGGCTGAACGATCGCGGCCGGCGCGGCGCGGCGGTAATGGGCGGGCACATCCGCGCCAACGGCGTCGCCTGGGGCCTGCTGCTGGCGAGCCCGGCCGAGCGCGTCAGGCGCACGCTCGAGGCCGCGCGGCTGGCGGCGCCGGTCGAATGGAACGAGCGCATCTATCTCGCCGACAGCGACGCGCTGATCGAGATCCTGCGGCGGGTCGATGGCGATCCCGCCGCCGTGCTCGTCGCCGGTCACAATCCCGGCCTGCAGGAGCTGGTCTTCGCCCTTGTCGCGCCCGAGCACGAGAACGACCTGTTCGGCGCGGTCGCCGAGAAGTTCCCGACCGCCACGTTCGCGGTGCTGGAGCTGGAGATCGACCGCTGGGGCGATTGCGCGCCGGGTTGCGGCAGGCTGGTCCACCTCGCCCGTCCGCGCGACCTCGATCCCGAGCTGGGCCCGGAGGCTGTCCGCTAGGGCTCCAGGGGGGTCCCGCTCATCGACTGGCCGTCCTGAGTCAGCTCCACTCCGACGACCTTGCCGGCGGCGTCGGTGGTGAAGCGTATCTGGGCGTCGAGGATGCGCCAGAAGAAGCTCAGCGGCGCCTCGGCGTAGATGCGGTTCGGCGGCGCGTTGGCGCTTTCGTTCCTCGCCCGCAGCCTGTCGCCGTCGAGCGTTACCGCGATCACAAAGCCGGGCGTGAACCGGTAGCGGCCGACCACCCGCTCGAGCTCGGCCACCGGCAGTGTCACTTCGGTCCGCGCGACCCGCGGCGGCGGCGCGGGCGGAACGGGGGGCGTCGGCGGCATTGGCGAACCGATCAGGACTCGCATCCCGAGATCCGCCGCACCGGGTTCGGCCGCCGAATTGACCAGCACCACGGCCGCCCGGCCCTTTGCCGGTTCGATGCCGAGCACCGTGCGGTAACCACCGGTGCCGCCATCGTGCAGCAGGATTTCGCGCCCCGGATCGGGATGGATGACGACCCAGCCGAGCGCCTGCTCGGTCCGTTCGTTGCTGCCGGCCACGCGTTCCGCCAGAGCGGTCGCGCTCGCCGCCGCAAGGGACGAGTTCGGGTCGAGAATGGCGGCGGCGAACTTGAGCATGTCAGCGGCGCTCGAACGGATACCGCCCGCTGCTTCGTGCACGCCGAGCTCCCACGCCGGCGTCGGCCGCATGAAGGCATCGAACGCCGGCACCAGGCGCCCTGCGTGCGATGGCGGCAAGGTGATAAGGGTGTCGTCCATCCCGAGCGGGCCGGTGATGCGCTCGCGCAGCAGGGTAGCGTAATCCGATCCCGCCGCTCGCCCGAGCAGGTATCCGAGCAGGCCGACGCCGAGGTTCGAGTATTCCCATTCCGAGCCGATATCGCGCTCGAGCTGGTAGCCGTCGAGGAACGCCAGCAGGTCCGCTTCCTTGTAATTGACGAACGGGCCGGTGGGATCGGTCACCAGGTCCCCGAGGTTGTCCGCCATGCGCGGCAGGCCGGAGCGGTGCGTCGAAAGATCGCGCAAGGTGATCTGCCGCCCGCCGCGTTCCGGCATCGTGTGTCCGGCGGGGAGGTATTTCGCCGCCGGATCGTCGAGCGAGACTTCGCCCTTGTTGACCATGTCGGCGAGGATCAGCCCGGTGAAGACCTTGGTGATCGAGCCGATCTCGTACAGCGTCGTGCCATCGACCGCCGCCCCGGCGCCCGTACCGCCCGCGACGATGCGCTGCCCTTCGGGACCGAGCACCCCGACCACGATTCCCTGGCCTTCGCGCGGCGCGTTGCGCTCGGCGATCAAGGCGCGGATCGCGTCGTCGGACGGCAGCTGCCAATCCGCTGGGAGCGGTTGCGGCGCCGGGGGCTCACCCAGCCGGAGCGGCCAGCTCATGTCGGCCTGGCGCCATTCGCCTTGCCAGGCCTCCGCCTCCGCATCCCATGTGCCGCTGTAGTCGCCGACGATGGAGGGGACCTTGAACGTGAGCCGGCCTTCCACGAGGGCGATCTCCGCGAGCGGGATCCCGCGCGCGCCCTGCGCGGGACTGTCCATCGTGCCGGTCAGCACGCCGGCGTCGTCCTGCGCGATGTGCACGAGCAGCGGCAGCCTTGTGCTTTCGGTAACCTGCAGCACGCCGAACCAGTCGCCCTCAGCGTCCTGCGCTGCCACCGGCACGGCAATCGTCGCGGCGGCCGCCGCCAGCAGTGTGCTTAGACGTTGCACCGAAGTTCTCCCGCCATCACTTCGTCCGATCCAAGGCTGCGCGCAACGAGCCCCAAGATCAAGGACGTGCGGCGGCGCCGGCCGCGGGCGAACGCTCAGGCCGCGAGCGCCGCGGCGAGGCGCTGGCGGATCGCGCGCAGCTGCGGGAGGACCGCGGGGCTGCCCGGCACAGCGGCGGCGGGCGCCGGTGGCGAAGGCTGCGCGGCACCGCCCCGCCCCTGCTCGATCGCCTGGCGCGCGCCTTTGAGAGTGTACCCTTCGCGGTTGATCAGCCGGTCGATCGTCTCGACCAGCGCCACGTCCTCCGGCCGGTAGTAGCGCCGCCCGCCGCTGCGCTTCAGTGGCCGCAGCATCGGGAACTGCTGCTCCCAGTAGCGCAGCACGTGCTGGCGGATGGCGAACGCCTGCGCGACCTCGCCGATCGTGCGCAGGGCGTCCGGCTCCTTGCCGTCGTCGAAGCGCAGCTGGTTCACGAGCCCCGCGAGATCCTGTCCTTGAGCTTCTGGCTGGCGCGGAAGGTCATCACCCGGCGCGGGGTGATCGGCACCTCGACCCCGGTCTTCGGGTTGCGGCCGATGCGCTCGCGCTTGTCGCGCAGGATGAAGCTGCCGAAACCGGAAATCTTGACGTTCTGGCCGGCGGCCATGGCTTCGCACATCTTGGCGAGGATCGCCTCGACCAGGTCGAGGCTTTCGGCGCGCGAGAAGCCGAGCTTGCGGTTGATGGTCTCGGCCAGATCCGCCCGAGTCAGCGTGCCCACGGATCGCATCATGTTCATGCGTTCCTCCCCCCAACGTGCTGAAATGCGGCGACCTTGCGGGATGAATGACCGAATAGCACCCGCTTGGCAATGCGAATTGGCGGGCCGCGCGCGGATTTCCCCGGCTCAGATTCGCATCAGGCTGGCGCCCCAGGTGAAGCCGCCGCCCATCGCCTCGACCATGACCAGGTCGCCGCGCTTGATGCGCCCGTCGCGCCACGCCACGTCGAACGCCAGCGGCACCGAGGCGGCCGAGGTGTTCGCATGCCGGTCGACGGTGACCACGACCTTGTCGAACGGCAGCCCGAGCTTGCGCGCGGTGGCCTCGAGGATGCGCAGATTGGCCTGGTGCGGCACGACCCAGTCGAGCTCGGACGCGTCGTGCCCGGTCGCCTCGAGCACGTCGCCGAGGACTTGCGCGAGGTTGACCACCGCGTGGCGGAACACCTCGCGGCCCTTCATCCTCAGCTTGCCGACGGTGCCGGTGGTCGACGGGCCGCCGTCGACGTAGAGCAGCTCGGCGTGCGCCCCGTCGGCATGGAGCCGGGTGGCGAGGATGCCGGGCCCGTCGGCCTCGGCGATGTCCTCCGCCCGGAGCACGAACGCGCCCGCGCCGTCGCCGAAAAGCACGCACGTCGTCCGGTCCTCCCAGTCGAGCAGCCGCGTGAAGGTCTCGGCGCCGATCACCAGCGCGCAGTTGGCGAGGCCGGTGCGCAGCATCGAATCGGCCGTCGCCAGCGCGTAGAGGAACCCCGAGCACACCGCGGCCACGTCGAAGGCGATCCCGCCGTGGCAGCCGAGCGCGTCCTGGACCTGGGTGGCGGTGGCCGGGAAGGTGCTGTCGGGGGTGGCGGTCGCCAGCACGATCAGGTCGATCTCGCCGGCGTCGATCCCGGCATCGGCCAGCGCGCGGCGCGCCGCCTCGGTGGCGAGCGTGCCGGTGGTCTCGCCCTCGCCGGCGACGTGGCGCTGGGTGATCCCGGTCCGCTCGCGGATCCATTCGTCGCTGGTGTCGACCAGCGCGGCCAGCTCGGCGTTGCTCATCGTCCGCGCCGGCAACGCCGAGCCGCAGCCCTTGAACACCGCGCGGATCACTGCGCGGCCACGCCCGTGCCGCCGTTCTCGCGCAGGCGGCCCGCGCCGAGCTCGCCGAGATCGGCGGCGATGCGCTCGGTCAGGCTTTCCTCGAGCAGCCGCGCGGCGACCGCGACCGCGTTGGCCACGCCCGCCGCGGTGGCGCTGCCGTGCGACTTCACCACCACGCCGTTGAGCCCGAGGAAGACCGCGCCGTTGTGGTTGTTGGGGTCGAGGTGGTGGCGCAGCAGCTCGGTCGCCGGGCGCGACACGAGGAACCCGAACTTCGAGCGGATCGAGCTGCGGAAGGCGCTCTTGAGCAGGTCGGTGACGAACCGCGCCGAGCCCTCGATCGCCTTCAGCGCGATGTTGCCCGAGAACCCGTCGCTGACCACGACGTCGACGTTGCCGCGGTTGATCTTGTCGGCCTCGACGAAGCCCTCGAAGCTCAGCGCGAGGCCGGTCGCGGCGCGCAGCCGCTGGGCCGCTTGCTGCAGCTCGCCGGTGCCCTTGCCTTCCTCGGTGCCGATGTTGAGCAGGCGCACGCGCGGCCGCTCGTTGCCGGTGACGATCCGCGAATAAGCCGCGCCCATGATCGCAAACTGGACGAGGTTGCGCGCGTCGCACTCGGTGTTGGCGCCGAGGTCGAGCATGACCACGTCGTGCTCCTCGAGCGTGGGCATCAGCCCGGCCAGCGCCGGCCGGTCGATGCCCGGCATCGTGCGCAGCGCGAGCTTGCTCATCGCCATCAGCGCGCCGGTGTTACCGGCGCTGACCGCGGCCCCGGCATCGCCCTTCTTGACCGCCTCGATCGCCAGACCCATCGAGGTCTTCTTCGCCCGGCGCAGCGCGGCGGTCGGCTTCTCGTGGCCGCCGACGACGTCCTCGCAATGGAGGATCTCGGAGGCGTTGCGCATGTTCGGGTGGTTGTCGAGCGCCGCCTTGATCGGGCCCTCGTCGCCGACCAGCAGGAACTTGAACTTGTCGTGCCGCCGGCGGGCGAGCGCGGCGCCGGAGACCATCACGCGCACGCCTTCGTCGCCGCCCATCGCATCGACAGCGATACGCGGCAGGCTCATGCGCTAACCCCTGGCAACGTCGGGCTTTAGAGCCCGACCGAGACGATCTCGCGTCCGTTGTAGTGGCCGCACGCGGTGCACAGGTTGTGCGGGCGCTTGAGCTCGCCGCAGTCCGGGCATTCGTGGAACGCCTCGACCTTGAGCGAGTCATGCGACCGGCGGTTGCCCCGGCGATGCGGCGATACTTTTCTCTTAGGGACAGCCATTGCGGCACCTGTTCCTTGAAATCTGGGTCGTCTTTGACGGCGGACCTAGGCCAAGCCCCGTGCAGGCGCAAGGGCGCCAAAAGCTCGGGGGCGGCAGGGCAGCCATGCGGCGAAGGCGCGCGCTATAGCGATTTTTCGGTGGGGTGCAAGGGAGCCTGAGCCGAGTGACGGCCTTATCAAACGAAGCCAATCTGATATGCTTATACTGGGCAGCGGTAGCACAACTGGAGAGTGCACCGTGAAATACCGGGAAGATGTGTGGTTCAAGTCCCACCCGCTGCCCACTCTCCAATCCTGCGCGCTCAACCCCCAGCCGCGAGCGCGGCGTCGCCGACGAACGGGTTGGATTGGCGCTCGCGGCCGAAGGTGCTCGGCTGGCCGTGGCCGGGGACGAAGGTGACCTCGTCGCCGAGCGGCCACAGCTTGCCGGTGATCGCGTCGAGCAGGTCCTGGTGGTTGCCCATGGGGAAGTCGGTGCGGCCGATCGAGCCGGCGAACAGCACGTCGCCGACGAAGGCGAACTGGGTCGCGCGGTGAAACAGCACCACGTGGCCCGGAGTGTGGCCCGGGCAATGGATCACTTCCAGCTCGACCTCGCCGAAGCTGACGGTGTCGCCGTCGACCAGCCAGCGGTCGGGCTCGAACACCTTGGTCTCGATCCCGAAGCGGGGGCCGTCGTCCTCGAGCCGCGCGATCCAGAACCGGTCGGCCTCGTGCGGGCCCTCGATCGGCAAGCCCAGCTCCTTGGCGAGCATGCCCGCCTGCCCGCAATGGTCGGCATGGCCGTGCGTCAGGAGGATCTTCTCGAGCGTCACCCCGGCCTTGGCGACACTCGCCTTGATCCGCTCGAGATCGCCGCCCGGATCGACCAGCGCCCCGCGCATCGTCTTCGTGCACCACACCAGCGAGCAGTTCTGCTGGAACGGCGTGACGGTGATGATCGCGGCGCGCAGCGGGCTTTCGGGCATGCGCGGCTAGGTGGCTGGCGAGGAGCAGATTTGCAAGCCGACCCCAACGGTCGGCCGACCGTAAGGAATCGGGCCAGACCCGCTACTAACGGCGCAAAGGTAGGGAAATGTTGGACGCCGAACGCAATCAAATCTTCGGGGAATGGATCGAAGCGCACAAGGCCATCTTGTTCAAGGTGGCGCGGGCTTATGGCACCACGCACTCCGACCGCGAGGACCTGTTCCAGGAGATCGCGCTGCAAGTGTGGCATTCGGTCGACGCATTCCGCGGCGACTCGGCCGTCGCCACGTGGATCTACCGGGTCGCGCTCAACACTGCGATTGCCTGGGGTCGCAAGGAAGGCAAACACGGCAGGGGCCGGGAGGAATTCGAAGCTTCGACAGCGCTGCTTATGGCCGCCCCCGACCGCGATCCCCGGCTCGACTGGATTTACCAGCGGATCGCCGAGCTCGACGAAGTGAACCGCTCGCTCGCGCTGCTGATGCTCGACGGCTTCAGCTACCGCGACATGTCGCAAATCCTCGGCCTCGGCGAAAGCAACGTCGGAGTGAAGATCAACCGCATCAAGGCAGCGCTCGCCGCCCGGCTCGCGAAGGAGCAGAACGATGAACTTTGACCAGATGCTGGAGACCTGGAAGGCGCAGGACGAAGCGCCGCTCTACGGGGTTAACAGCGACCTCCTCCAGCTCGTGCTCGAGCACGAGCGGGCCGACATCCGGCGCCAACTGCGCCGCGAGCAATGGGCAACCTACGGGCTCGGGATGGGCATGGCGGCCTTCGCGGGCTTCTGGCTCTGGGTCGCCATCCTTCGTGCGGCGCCCGTGCTTACCACCGTCGCCGCCGGTGCCGGCACGGCCGCATTCGCGCTGGGGATGGCCGCGCTGTGGCTGAGCCTCCGGCGCCAGCGCCGCCGCGAGCGCCAGTTCGGCAACACGCTGCGCGAGGAGATTGCCCGCAACCTGTCGCTGCTCGATTATCAGCTCTCCCGCTTCGGGCGCTGGAGTGCCGCCATGCTGTGGACGGCGCCGATGATGGTGGGTTGCGGCCTGGTCTACTGGCTCATGATCGAGGTCAATCACGACCCCGGAGAGTCCCGTTGGGACCATGCCTGGATAGTGATCGTCCTTGTGTGGATGGGGGTGTTTCTCCCGTACGCCGGGAGCCGCGACGTGCAGAAGAAGCTCGAGCCCCGCCGGCAGCGGCTCGCCGAGCTGCTCGAAACCCTCAACGCCGGCGAATGATCTGCGAGGCGGCCTAAAGTCTGCCGCCCTTCCACACGACGCGCCCCACCACGTCGACGTCGGCCATCGGCACCTCGACCGGCTCGTAGGCGGCGTTCTTGCTGATCAGGCGCAGGCGGCCGGGCGGAACGGCCTGGAGCAGCTTGACGTGGAGCGCCTCGCCGAGGCGGACGACGTGCACGCCTTCGCGGAACGGGCGCGGGGTGCGGTCGACGAGGATTTCGTCGCCGTCGCGCAGCAGCGGGTCCATCGAATCGCCCATCACCCGGATCGACGACAGCAGCGCCGGCTCGAGACCCTGCTCGCGCAGCCAGCGACGCGAGAAGCGGAACGCGTCGAACGGGATTTCGGCGGCGCTCATCGCGCCCGGACCGGCCGAGGCCTCGAGCGGCAGGCGCGGCACCTCGACCCATTCGCCGGCGGCTTTCGAGGAAATTTCCTCTGGCCCGCCGAGCTCGGCTTCGGCCACGCCGAAGAACTGCGCCAGCCGGCGGCGGTCGATCTCCTCGAGCTTCCGCGGGCTGCCCTTGGTGATGTACTGCTGCAAGTAGCTGCCGTTACGGCCGATCATCCGCGACAGCTTGGCCAGGCTGTGACCCCGCTGTCGCGCCAGCTCGGCGAGTGTTTCACGCGGGTCCATGGCGGATTTCCTGCGGTTTTCCAGTCATGGCGTCCTACATGAAAGATTTTTCCTAGACAAGTAGGATTTCGCCGGCAACCAAGACGGTCCGAGAGCGACTCGCAACCCCTTGAATGCCCGAGAGGAGGGCGCCGCCATGCTGATCCGCAAGATTGAAGTGTTCCTCCGCCGCACCGGGATGCCGGCGAGCAAGTTCGGCCGCCTGGCGACGCGCGATCCGCGCCTCGTGCGCGACTTGCGCAACGGCCGCGCGCCCACCTCGCGGACCGAGACGCGCGTGGAACATTTCATGAACACCTACCGGGAGGAAACCCATGCATACTGATCTCTCGCTCGGCTACGCCGCCGCCCTCGCGCGCACCCGGCGCGAGCCGCGCATCCGCTTGCGCGAGGCGCTGCTCGGGCTCGCCGGGGAGCACGCGACGATCGTCAGCCACGACGAGAAGAGCTGGGCCAGCATCACCTTCGCCGGCGCGCGCCACAGGATCGAGCTGGTCTTCGAAGGCGCCGAAGGCACCCAGGCCGGCGAGCTGTTCATCGCCTTCCTGCCCGAGCACGAGTTCACCATCCCCGGCCAGCTGGTGGCGGACGCGGCGGTCACGGCGGTCGACCATCGCCTCGACCCGCCGCGCCTGCAGGTGAGCTGCGAGCTGCTGCTGCTGGAGGAAGGGTGACAATGCCGCAGCCCAAACGGCGCGGGCGAGAGGTTACAGCCGGCCGCCGGAAAACGACCCCTAACCCGTTGTCGCAGCAGGATAAAAGGGTCAAGTTGACGGAGTGTGAAAAGGCCGATCTGCGTGACCCCGAGGGTGACAACCGCCGCGAGCCGCGAACGGGCATGGCATCACGTCACGCGCGCTCGCTCGGCAAAGCGAGGATCGTCCCAGGCCTGCGTCGCCAACACCTGCGCCAGCGCTTCGACCGCGCGCCACGCGTCGGCGAAGCCGGTGTAGAGCGGCGCGAAGCCGAAGCGGATCACCGCGGGCTCGCGAAAGTCGCCGATCACGCCGCGGGCGATCAGCGCCTGCATCACCGCATAGGCATGCGGATGGCGGTACGACACGTGGCTGCCGCGAACCCGTCGATCCCGCGGAGTGACCAGTTCCAGACCGGGGCAGCGCGCGTCAACCTGCTCGATGAACAGGTCGCACAGCGCCTGGCCTTTGGCCGCGAGCAGCGCCATGTCGGTTTCGAGCATAAGGTCGACCCCGCATTCGAGGGCGGCGAGGCCGAGGATCGGCGGGGTGCCGGACTGGAACCGGTCGATGCCGGGCGCCGCGACGTAGTCGTCGGCGAAGGCGAACGGGGCGGCGTGGCCGAGCCAGCCGGTCACCGGCGAGTGCAGCCGGGCCTGCAAGTGGCGGGCGACGTAGAGGAAGGCGGGCGCGCCGGGCCCGCCGCTGAGGTACTTGTAGCCGCAGCCGACCGCGAGCTCGGCGCCGTCAGCCGCCAGGTCGAGCGCGACCGCGCCCACACTGTGGCTGAGATCCCACACGACGATCCCGCCGCGCGCCTTCACCGCGCGGTTGACCGCCGCCATGTCGTACTTGTCGCAGGTGCGGTAGTGGACGTGGGTCAGCAGCACGATCGTGCCCGGGCCGGCGGCGTCGGCGATCGCTTCCCGCGGCGCCAGCTGCACCCGGACGCGCGGATCGACGGCGGCGATGCCCTGGGCGATGTGGAGGTCGGTCGGGAAGTTGCCGGGCTCGGTCAGGATGGTGTGCCGCGCCGAATCGGCCGACAGCACGGCGCGCAGCAGCTTGTAGAGATTGACCGAGGTCGAATCGGCGACCAGCACCTCGTCGTCGTGCGCGCCGATCAGCCGGGCGATCTTCGCCCCCACCCGGCGCGGCGCGTCGTACCAGCCCGCCGTGTTCCAGCTGCGCACGAGGCCCTCGCCCCATTCCGCCTCGACGACCCGCGCGAGGTGGCTCGCGGCCGCGCGCGGCAAGGCGCCGAGCGAATTGCCGTCGAGGTAGATGACGCCGTCGGGCAGCGCGAAGCGTTGGCGGATGCGCGCCAGCGGGTCGGCCGCGTCGCGCGCCTCGCACTCGGCGAGCGTGGTCACAGCCGCCGGATCACCAGGTTTCTTATCTCGGTCATGTCCTCGATGGCGAAGCGGATGCCTTCGCGGCCGAGGCCCGAATCCTTGACCCCGCCGTAGGGCATGTTGTCGACGCGGTAGCTCGACACGTCGTTGACCACCACGCCGCCGACCTCGAGCGTGTCCCACGCTTCGAGCACCTTGTGGATGTCGCGGGTGAACAGGCCCGCCTGGAGGCCGAACCGGCTGTCGTTGACGATGTCGAGCGCTTCGCTCCAGTCGGAGAACCTGACCAGATTGGCGAGCGGGCCGAACGCTTCTTCCTTGTTGGCCGCGCAGACCTTGGGGACGTTTTCGAGCAAGGTCGCCTCGAGCATCGCGCCCTCGAGCCCGCCGCCGCACAACAGGGTGGCGCCGGCCGCGACCGCCTCGTCGATCCACCCCTTGAGGCGCTGCGCCTCCTTCTCCGAGATCATCGGGCCGATGAACGTGTCGCGGTCGTGCGGGTTGCCGGCGACGAGGGTCTTCGTCTTTTCGACCAGCATCTGCTTGAACCGGTCGTAGACGCTGTCGTGGAGCAGGATCCGCTGCACCCCGATGCAGCTCTGGCCGGACTGGTAGAAGGCGCCGAACACGATCCGCTCGAGCGCGTGGTCGAGGTCGGCGTCGGCATCGACCACCACCGCCGCGTTGCCGCCCAGTTCGAGCACGACCTTCTTCTTGCCGGCCTTGGCCTTGAGCGCCCAGCCGACGGCGGGCGAGCCGGTGAAGCTGAGCAGCTTGAGGCGCTCGTCCTCGGTGAACAGGTCGGCGCCGTCGCGGCTCGCCGGCAGGATCGAGAACGCCCCTTCGGGCAGCACGTCGCACTCGGCCAGCACTTCGCCCATGATCAGCGCGCCGAGCGGGGTGAGGCTGGCGGGCTTCATCACGAACGGACAGCCGACCGCGATCGCCGGCGCGATCTTGTGCGCGGCGAGGTTGAGCGGGAAGTTGAACGGGCTGATGAAGCTGCATGGGCCGATCGGCACGCGCTTCCACATGCCCATGTAGCCTTTGGCGCGCGGGCTGATGTCGAGCGGCTGAACCTCGCCGTAGTTGCGGGTCGCTTCCTCGCTGGCGATGCGGAACGTGTCGATCAGCCGCGTGACCTCGCCCTCGGAATCGCGGATCGGCTTGCCGGCCTCGACGCACAGCGCATAGGCAAGCTCCTCGGACCGTTCGCGGAAGCGGGCAACGCAGTGCAGCAGCACGTCGCGCTTCTCGTAGCTCGCCAGCCTTGCCATCGGCTCGACCGCCCGCGCCGCCCCGGCGATCGCCTCGTCGATAATGTCGGGCGTCGCCAGCGCGGTGCGGAACGCGACCTCGCCGGTGAACTTGTCGGTCACCTCGAGGTCGGTGTTCGGCCGCACCGCCTTGTTGTTGAGGTAGAGCGGGTAAGTGGAATTGAGCTTGGTCACAGCGCCCTCGACAGCTCCTTGATGTCCTTGTTGAGGATCTGGTCGTTCTCGGAATAGTCGACCGGGCAGTCGATCAGGTGCACCCCGCCCGCGTCGCGGCACATGGCGAGGAGCTGGCGCAAGTGCTCGCTGCTTTCGGCACGGTGGCCGCTCGCGCCGTAAGCCTCGGCATAGGCGACGAAATCGGGGTTGCCGTAAGTCAGGCCGAAATCCTTGAAGCCCATGTTGGCCTGCTTCCAGCGGATCATTCCGTAAGCGTCGTCGCGCAGGATCAGCACCGTCAGGTTCAGCCCGAGCCGGACCGCGGTCTCCATCTCCTGGCTGTTCATCATGAACCCGCCGTCGCCGCAGATCGCCATGACCTTGCGCTCAGGGTAAAGCATCGCGCTCATCATCGCGCTCGGCAGCCCGGCGCCCATCGTCGCGAGCGCGTTGTCGAGCAGCACGGTGTTGGGCAGGTACGCGGTATAGCCGCGCGCGAACCAGATCTTGTAGACCCCGTTGTCGAGGCAGATGATCCCGTCCTCGGGCATGCACTCGCGGACTTGGGCCACGAGGTGCGGCGGGAAGATCGGGAAGCGGTCGTCGGCTGCCAGCGTCTCGGTATGCTCGACCTCGGCCCGGCGATAGGCGAGCATATGGTCGAAGGACCACTTGCCCGAGGGCACGATCTCTTCCTTGATCTGCCAGACCGCGTTGGCGATGTCGCCGATCACCTCGACCTGCGGGAAGTAGACCGGATCGACCTCGGCGGTCTTGGTCGAGATGTGGATGACGGTCGGCGGGGTGTCGGAACCGAGCGGCCCGTCGCAATCGTTCCTCATGAAGAACGGCGGCTTCTCGATCACGTCGTGGCCGACGTTGACGATCACGTCGGCGTCGGCGACGGCGCGGTGCACGAAGTCGCCCGCCGACAGCGCGGCGCAGCCGAGGAACAGCGGGTGGCGCTCGTCGATCACGCCCTTGCCGAGCTGGGTGGTCAGGAACGGGATGCCGGTCTTCTCGACAAACTGACGCAGCATCCGCCCGGTCATCTTGCGGTTGGCCCCGGCGCCGATGACCAGCACCGGCGCCCGCGCCTGCTCGATCGCCTCGACCGCCTGGCGCACCGCCTTGGGCTCGGCCGACGGCCGCCGCGCCAGCGAGCGGGCGATCGGGCGCGCGCTGGTCGGCTCGTCGGCGACGTCCTCGGCGAGCTCGAGATGGACCGCGCCGGGCTTCTCCTCCTCGGCCAGGCGATAGGCCTCGCGCACGCGGCTGGGGATGTTGTCGGCCGAGGCGAGCTGGTGGGTGTACTTGGTGATCGGATCCATCATCGCGACGACGTCGAGGATCTGGAACCGGCCCTGCTTCGATTTCTTGATCGGCTTCTGCCCGGTGATCATCAGCATCGGCATGCCGCCGAGCTGGGCATAGGCGGCGGCGGTGACGAGGTTGGTCGCGCCGGGCCCGAGCGTCGCCAGGCACACGCCGGTCTTGCCGGTGTGGCGGCCGTAGGTCGCGGCCATGAAGCCGGCGCCCTGCTCATGCCGGGTCAGCACCAGCGCGATCTTCTCCGAGCGCGACAGCGAGTCGAGGAAATCGAGGTTCTCCTCGCCCGGAACGCCGAACACGTACTCGCAGCCCTCGGCCTCGAGGCACTCGACGAACAGGTCGGATGCCTTGTGCTCGCCATCGGCCATCGGTCGTTCCTCCCTGCCGCGCGTGGCGGGGTGGGTATCAAACGGCGGCGGCGGAGTCTCGCGTCAATAGCCGCGTCCCAGATCCACTTGCGCCTCGAGCGGCTCGCCCGCGCGGAAGCGCGCGCAGTTGCGCAGGAACCGCTCGGCCGCGCGGGCCTGGCTGGCCGGCGTCGGGATGCCCGAGAGGTGCATCGTGACATGCGCGTTGTCGAACGCCCACAGCGGGTGGCCGGGCGGAAGCGGCTCGGGATCGGTCAGGTCGAGCACGGCCGCGGCGATGCGGCGCTCGCGCAAGGCCGCGACCAGCGCGTCCTGCTCGACGCAGTCGGCGCGGGCGAAGTTGACCAGCACCGCCTCGGGCTTCATCCCCGCCAGGTCGGCCGGGCCGATGAGGCCCCGCGTCGCGGGCGTGCCGGGGACGGCGAGCACGATCCAGTCGAACGTGCCGATCAGGCTGCGCCAGTTGCGCGGGCGGCGGCTGGAGACCGCGACGACCTCGACGCCGAAGCCCGTCAACGCCCGGTCGATCGCCTGCCCGATCGCCCCGTGGCCGAGCACCAGCGCACGGCTGCCGGCGAGATCCCGGGTGCCCGGCGCCGCGTCGAGCCATTCGTGCCGGTCCTGCGCGCGCACGACGGCGCGATAGTCCTTGGCCACCGCCAGCATCGCCAGCAGCGCGAATTCGGCGACTTGCCCGGTCGTCAGCCCGGTGCCGCAGGTCAGCGCCACCCCGCGCCGCTCGAGCTCCGCCAGCGGCAGCCAGTCGACCCCGGCGTACGAGGTGTTGAGCCAGCGCAGCCCGCGCGCTTGCTCGACCGCGCGCAGCACCGGCGGCTTGTCGTGCCGGTCGAACCAGCCGATCTCGGCGGCCGGCGCGAGCGCGACGAGGCTGTCGGGGCCGTCCCACCAGCGCGGCTCGAGCCACCCGGGAAGGCGCGCCGCGAGCGCGGGCCGCACGCTGGCCGGGAGGACGGCGATGGCCAATTGACACGGCTCCCCTGCTGCATGACCCTCGCTTCCCTAACGGGAGGGAGGGACTCATGAAACGGCAAACCATCGCCGCCGCCTTGCTGGTGGCCGGCGCGGCCCCGGCCTGGGGGCAGGACCTCAACTTCGCCGAGGTGGTCGTCACCGGGAGCCGGATCGAGCAGGACGACTATTCCGACGACATGCCCGCCGTGGGCTTGCGCCGCACCGCCGACTACCTGGTCCAGCAGGTGACCATCCGCGGCGACACCCGCGACGTGACCCAGCGCCGCCAGGAGATCCGCGCGATGCTCGAGCGCGCCGTCGGGCTGGCGGCGCAGAACGGCGTCGAGCTCGCCTATGGCGACTACATCCTGACCCCGCTGACGCCAGCCAACGTCGAGGAGCTGAGCCTCGAAAGCGACAACCGGCCCGACAGCGAGCGGGTCGATTTCCTCGTCAAGGCCCCGCTCGGCGGCCGGGAAAGCGGCCGCGCCGCCGAGGAGCGCATCGCCCGCTACATCGCCGCGGTGCCCGAGGTCGGCCGGGCGCAGATGGACGAATGGGGCGATTCCACGCTGTCGGTGGTCGGGCCGGACAGCTACCGCGCGCAGATCGCCGAAAGCATCGCCGCCGATGCCCACGCGCTCGCGGCCAAGATGGGCGCCGGCTACGCGGTCGAGGTCGAAGGGCTCAACATGCCGGTGCAGTGGACCCGCTCGGGGCCGGCCGAGGTGCTGCTCTACGTGCCCTACCGGCTGACGATCGTCCCGCCGCGCTAGCCGAGCTTCCACTCCCACCCGAGCGGGTCGCCGTCCATCACCTCGACGCCTTGCGCGGCGAGCTCGGCGCGGATGGCGTCGGAGGTGGCGAAGTCCTTCGCCGCCCGCGCGGCCTGGCGGCGGGCGAGCGCGGCGTCGATCTCGGGTTCGGTGATGGCGGCGCCTCTGGGGCGCAGGCGGAGATCGGCGCGGGTGAGGCTGACCAGGCCGAGGCCGAGGACCTCGTCCATCCGCCCCACCGCTTCGCGCTTCGTTGGCGGATCGACTTGCTTCATCGCCAGCGCCTCTTCAAGCAGCGTCATCCCGACGGCCGTGTTGAGGTCGTCGCTTATCGCGGCCTCGAAGCGCTCGAGCAGCTCCCCGATCCTCCCCGGCACGGGGAGGGGGACCGCCGCCGCAGGCGGGGGTGGAGGGGGCCCGCCTTCGGGCGCAGCGCTGGTGGCGAGGCCCCCTCCACCATGCTGCGCATGGTCCCCCTCCCCGTTCCGGGGAGGATCCAGGTTTTCCACCGCCATCACCATCCGCTTGAGCCGCGTCAGCGCCGCGCCGAGGCCTTCCCAGCTGAACTCGAGCTCGCTGCGATAGTGCGCCTGGAGGCACATCAGGCGGTAGGCGAGCGGGTGGTAGCCCTTGTCGATCAGCAGCTGGAGGCGGAGGAACTCGCCGGCCGATTTGCTCATCTTGCCGCTGCGCTCGACCAGGAAGTTGTTGTGCATCCAGATGTTCGCGCCGCTCGCGTCGGAGCGGCAGAACGCCTGGTAGA
>Ga0196977_1000163_pt1 | contig 42433 bp, 43 predicted proteins | sample S3v_1013CmetaG_FD_148634 | JGI IMG/M metagenome (GOLD analysis project Ga0196977, IMG submission 148634) | Soil microbial communities from Anza Borrego desert, Southern California, United States - S3+v_10-13C | ecosystem: Environmental > Terrestrial > Soil > Desert | place: USA: California... | reverse complement strand
GGCCATCTGGGCAATCAGCGGGACGAGCGTGGCGACGCCGCCGACGCCGGCCGTGGCGATCGCGGCGATGTTGATGAAATCGCGGCGGCGCACCCCTTCCCCGACGGCCAGCGCTTCGGGTTCCGCGTTGCCAGTGGTGGTTGCCATTGCCTTGCCTTGCCTGCCGGCCCCGTGGGCGGCAGCCCGGACGCGGAACCGTAAGAAACTGGACCTGTCGCGCGCCGAACCGAGGCCTCGGGGCGGCGACTTGGCGGGCTGATAGACGAGCGGGACGGCCATGCCAACAGGCATTTTGGCGGCGATTTTGACCCCTTAGCCGGCCACTCCGACCAGCGAGATTTGCCGGCCGTAAGTGGGCTCGCCGCGATGCGACGCGCGGCGATAGGAGAAGAACCGGCTTTCGTCCGCATAGGTGTCGAGCGCGAGAGGGTCGATGCGGCCGACCCCCGCGGCGCCGAGGCGAGCGGCGATGTAGCCTTCGAGATCGAATTGCCAGCGTTCGGCCCGGCCAGGCGCGAAGAAGCGCTCGTCGGCGGCATCGAAATGGCGCCGGAAGGCGGCGTCGACCTCATAGCTCGCCTGGGCGATCGCCGGGCCGATCGCCGCCGCGATCCGCGGCCGAGCGGCCCCGAGCCGCTCCATCGCCGCGATCGTGTTCTCGATCACGCCGCCGTGCGCGCCGCGCCAGCCGGCATGGGCGGCGCCGACCACGCCGGCCTCGCCGTCGGCGAACAGCACCGGCGCGCAGTCGGCGGTCAGGATGCCGAGCACGACGCCGCGCCGGGCGGTGACCATCGCGTCGGCGCGCGGGCGCTCGGCGTGCCGCCAGGGCGCATCGACCTCGACCACGTCCGGAGAATGGACCTGGTACACGGTAGCGAGCTGGGCGCCGGGCAGCACGGCCATGACGGCGCGGCGGCGATTCTCGGCGACCGCTTCGGCGTCGTCCTCGGCGCCGTGGCCCGCGTTCAGGCCGGCTATCGTCCCCGTGGAGACGCCGCCGCGCCGCCCCAGAAAGCCGTGCGGGACGCCGGCGAGCGCCGCCGAGCGGATGACCTCGACTGGCTCAACCAAGGCTGCGCGTCACCTGCTCGCCCGTGTCGCGGCTCAGCTTCGGCGCCGCGGCGATGCGCTCGAGCTCGGCCCGCATCAGCGCCGCACGGACCGGCTCGGTCCGCCGCCAGCGGCCGAGCGGCGGCACGAACCGCGCCGCGGTCTGCGGATTGAGCGGATCGAGCGCGAGGATCAGGTCGGCGATCAGCCGGTAGCCTTCGCCGCCTTCGGCGTGGAAGCCGTGCGGCGCGCCGGTGAACGCCATGTACAGCGAGCGCACCCGGTTGGGATTGCGCAAGGTGAAGTCGGGATGCTCGGCGAGCGCCTTGACGTGCTCGAGCACCTTCGGGTGCAGCGATTGCGCCTGAATGGCGAACCACTTGTCGATGACGAGGTCGTTGCCGCGGTAGCGGTTGTAGAAGTCGAGCAGCTTGTGGGTGCGCTCCGGCGTCTCCAGCCCGGCGAGGACCATCAGCGCGCCCTGGCGGTCGGTCATGTTGTCGGCCGCGGCGTATTGCGCCGCGGCGATCTCCGCGGCGCGCGCGGGCGTGCCGGCGGCGAGGAAAACCAGCGCCTGCGTCTTGAGCTTGCGCGCGCCGCGGGCCTTGGCGTCGAGGCCGTAGAGCAGCGCGCTCGCCCGCTCGTGCAGCGCGACCAGCTCCGCCTCCAGCGACCGGCCGAGCCAGCCCTTGAGCGCCTCGCGTTCGCGATGAATCGCCGCCGGGTCGGCCACCAGCATCTGCTCGGCGAGGTAGGACTGGCCGGGCAGGATCATCAGCTCGCCGCGCATCAGGTCGTCGAGCGCGTCGTCGCCGAGCACCGCGGCCAGGGCCGTGCGGATGGCTTCGCGCCCGGCCCCCCGCTCGGCCTCGCCGAGCGAGCCTTCCGCGGCGTCGCGCAAGTGGCCGACGATGAGGTCCTGCATCGCTTCGTAGCGGGCGAACGGATCGTCGTCGTGAGCGGCGAGGAACACGAGCTCGTCGAGCGACACGTCGTGCTCGATCGCCACCGGCGCGGAGAAGCCGCGGTTGAGCGACAGCACCGGCGGCTCGGCGAATCCGGTGAAGCTCAAGCTCGCCTGGGCCTGCTCGAGCATAACCAGTTGTTCGCCCTGGTGTTTTCCGGTCTGCCGGTCGAGCAGCGCGAGGCGCAGCGGGATCGGCATCGGCTTCTTGTCGGGCTGGCCGGGCGTCGGCGGCACGTCCTGCCTCAGCTCGACCGTGGCGGTGTCGCCGTCGTGGACGAGCCTGACCGACACCTTGGGCGTGCCGGCCTGCGCATACCACAGCCGGAAACGCGACAGGTCGAGCCCGGCGCCGTCCTCGATCGCGCTGACGAAATCCTCGCACGTCGCCGCCTGCCCGTCGTGGCGCTCGAAATAGAGGTCGCAGCCGGCGCGGAACCGCTCGGGGCCCGCCATCGTGCGCATCATGCGGATGACCTCGGCGCCCTTGTTGTAGACGGTGGCGGTGTAGAAGTTGGAGATCTCGCGGTAGCTGTCGGGGCGTATGGGGTGCGCCAGCGGCCCGGAATCCTCGGGGAACTGCACCGCGCGCAGCACGCGCACGTCCTCGATCCGCTTGACCGGCGCGCTGCCCATGTCCTGGCTGAACAGCTGGTCGCGCAGCACCGTGAAGCCTTCCTTGAGGCTGAGCTGGAACCAGTCGCGGCAGGTCACCCGGTTGCCCGACCAGTTGTGGAAGTACTCGTGGCCGATCACGCCCTCGATGGCGTCGTAGTCGCCATCGGTGGCGGTCTCGACGTCGGCCAGGACGTACTTGGTGTTGAAGACGTTGAGCCCCTTGTTCTCCATCGCCCCCATGTTGAAGTCGCTGACGGCGACGACGTTGAAGCTGTCGAGGTCGTACTCGCGACCGAACGCATCCTCATCCCACTTCATCGCCCGCTTGAGCGAATCCATCGCGTGCTGGGTGCGCGCTAGATCGCCTTCGCGGACCCAGATGGCGAGATCGACGTCGCGCCCGGACATCGTCGTGAAGCTGTCGCGGTTGGCGACGAGGTCGCCGGCGACGAGCGCGAACAGATAGCACGGCTTGGGCCACGGATCGTGCCACTCGGCCCAGTGCGTGCCGTCGCCGTTGTCGCCCGCCGCCTCGCGGTTGCCGTTGCACAACAGCACCGGGAAGGCGTCCTTCGGCCCGGTCATCCGCACGCGGTAGGTCGACAGCACGTCGGGCCGGTCGGCGAAGAAGGTGATGCGGCGGAAGCCTTCGGCCTCGCACTGCGTGCACAGCATGCCGTTCGAGGCGTAAAGGCCCATCAGCTGGGTGTTGGCGGAGGGGTCGATCTCGGTGGTGACCTCGACCTGGTGGGTCTCGCCCGGCAGCGGCACCATCAGGTCGCCGCCGTCCAGGCTCCAGCTGTTGATCGCCTCGCCGTCGACCCGGACCTCGAGCGGGGCCAGCCCGTCGCCGTTGAGACGGATGAACGGGCTCGCCGGCGCCTTCGCGTTGCGCTGCACGGTGAGCGCCGCGCGGACCCGGGTCTTCGTCAGCCCGAGATCGAACGCGAGCGCGACCTCGGGCACCAGCCACGGGAACGGCGCGTAGTCCTGCCGGCGGATCGGGCGCGGCTCCTTCGGCTCGGGCGCGGCGTCGGCCATCTCGGGATTGCCGTCGGGGGTCGAGGGCGTGCGGGCGATGTCCATGCGAGCCTCCTAGGCGCTTTCGCTGCGCGGTCCAGCCGGTACAACGCCGGCGTGGCGCATCTGTTCATCTTCGGCCTCGGATACTCGGCGAAGCGCATCCGCGCCGCGATGGAAGCGCGCGGCTGGCGGGTAACCGCGACCGGCGCGGCGGGCGAGCTGGCGTTCGACGACGAGGCCGCCGTGCGCGCGGCGCTCGGCGCGGCGAGCCACGTGCTCTCCTCGGTCCCGCCCGGCGACAGCGGCGACCCGGTGCTGGCGCGCTACGGCGATGGGCTGACGCACGCGTGGCTCGGCTACCTGTCCTCGACCGGCGTCTATGGCGACACCGGCGGCGCGTGGGTCGACGAAAGCGCGCCCGCGGACGGCGGGCGCCGGGCTCCGCGCGGCGAGGCGGACTCAGCCTGGCTGGCGCGCGGGGCCCGGGTGTTCCGGCTGCCCGGGATCTACGGTCCCGGGCGCAGCGCGCTCGATCGTGTCGCCGCGGGGACCGCGCATCGCATCGACCTGCCGGGCCAGGTGTTCAGCCGGGTGCACGTCGACGACATCGCCGCGGGCGTGGCCGCCGGGCTCGACGCGCCGCCGGGGGCCTACAACATCGCCGACGACCGGCCGGCGAGCCAGAACACGGTCGTCGAGGAAGCCTGCCGCCTGCTCGGCGTGGCGCCGCCGCCGCTCCGGACGCTCGCCGAGGCCGGCCTGCCGCCGCCGGCCCGCGCGTTTTATGCCGAGTACCGCCGCGTGGCCAACGGCAAGGCCAAGCGCATGCTCGGCTGGCGTCCGCTCTACCCGACTTATCGGGAGGGGCTTGCGGCAATCGTCAGACGGACTTCGCCCTGAGCGCGATCAGCAGGCCGACGAGCGACATCGCCGCCCCCGCCGCGGCCAGCGCCGACCAGCGGTAGCCTTCGAGCAGCGTCGACAGCCCCATCGCCACGATCACCACCAGCACGTTGTGATAGGCCGCCCGGCCGGCCCCGATCTCGCGGATCAGCCGGTAATAGAGCGGGAAAGTGACCACCGAGCCGGCGAACGCGAGGTAGGCGGTGCCGAGCCAGTACTGCCCGTCGGCGGGCAGGACCGGCGGCCCGGATGTCGCCGCCGCCACCGCGCCGTCGATCAGCGTGCCATAGAGCATCGCCCAGGCGATCAGCGTCATCAGCGGGACCCGGCGGCCGGTCTCGCCCGCCTGGACGACGTTCGAGATCGACGCGGCGAGCATCGCCCCGAGCGCCAGCCAGATGCCGAGCCCGACGTCGCCGCCCAGCCGGGTCTCGCGCGCCTCGTTGAGCAGCAGCAAGGCGATCCCGCCGATCGCAACCGCGCTGCCGAGCATGAAGCGCGCCGTGATCGGCTGGCCGAGCAGCGCCCGGCCGAGCACCGCGTTGGGGACGATCATCAGCCCGATCATCACCGCGACGATGCCGGAGGTGAGGTGCAGCTCGGCTTGGTAGACGAGCATGTAGTTGCCGCAGAACTGCGTCAGCCCGATGACCAGCGCGAGCAGGTGCGCCGGCTTCGGCATCCGCAGCGCGTTGCCGGTCGCCATCGCCAGCGCGAACATCCCCAGCGTCGCCAGGACGAAGCGCCAGGCGACCGACCACGCCGGCGGAACGCCGTCGATCTGCCCGGTGATGACGAACCAGGTCGAGCCCCAGATCAGCGAGATCGTCAGGAACGGCAGCGCGACGCGCGGCCGCAGCAGCGCGTGCGGCGGCGCCGGGCCGCTCACAGGGCTTCGATCGCCCGGGCGAGCCCCCGCGTATCGTCTTCGCGCGTATCCCACGCGGCGACGAAGCGCGCGGCGTCGGGGCCCCAGTCGTAGAAGCCGAAGCCTTGCGCGCGCAGCGCCTCGCGTTCGCTGGCGGTGCAGCGCAGGAACACTTCGTTGGCCTCGACCGGATGGAGCAGCCGCCCCCCGCCCGCGCCGGCGATCTCGGCCGCGGCGGCGTTGGCCGCGCGGCCATTGGCGAGCCACAGGTCGCCGTCGAGCATCGCCAGCAGCTGCGCCGCCAGGTAGCGGCCTTTCGACTGCAAGTGCCCGGCGCGCTTGCGGCGGTAGCGCGCGACGTCGGCCAGCGCCGGATCGAAGAACACGATGGCTTCCGCGTTCATCGCCCCGTTCTTGACGCAGCCGAAGCTGAGCGCGTCGAGGTCGCCGCACGCCTCGGCGGGGGCGCAGTCGAGGAACGCGACGGCGTTGGCGAACCGGGCACCGTCGACGTGCAGCTTGAGGCCGCGCCCGCGCGCCAGCGAAGCCAGCGCCGCCAGCTCGTCGGGCCGATAGCAGCGCCCGTACTCGCTCGCCTGGGTCAGCGACAGCGCGTGAACCTGGACCTGGTGAACATCGTCGCGGATCGCGCCGAGCGCCGCGCCGACCGCCTCGGGCGCGAGCTTGGCCCCCTCGCCCTCGACCAGCACCAGCTTGGCGCCGTGGAGGTAGAAGCCCGGCGCGCCGGCTTCGTCCATCTCGATGTGCGCCTCGCGGTGGCACAGCACCGCGCCGTGCGGCGGGACCATCGTCGCCAGCGCGAGGCAGTTGGCGGCCGTGCCGGTGGCCACCCACAGCACCGCGACCTCGCGCCCGAACAGCGCGCCGAACGCCTCGTCGAGCCGGCGGCTCAAGGCGTCGGTGTCGTACGGCGTGTCGGCCGTGTCGGCCCGGCGCAGCGCCTCCCACACGAGCGGATGGACCGCGGCGGCATTGTCGGACAGGAACTGCATGCGGAACGCCATGGCTTGGCGGCGAGTTCGAGGCAAGAAGGAGACGTTGATGGCCGAGGCCCTCGAGATCACCCGCACCGACGAGACCACGCATGGCGCCTATCGCGCCGAGCTGCCGGGAAGCGATCGGCCGGCGGTGCTGACCTGGCGCGCGCTCGGCCCGCTGCGCGTCGCCAACCACACCTTCGTCCCGCCCGAGATGCGCGGCCGCCAGGTGGCGCAGCAGCTGGTCGAGGCGCTCGTCGCCGACGCTCGCGCACAGGGCTTCCGCATCGTCCCGCAGTGCAGCTACGTCGACGCGCTGTTCAAGCGCCATCCGGAGTGGAGCGACCTGCTCGCCGGCGACTGATGCTCCAGCCGCGCAGGCGCGAGAAATCGACCGCGGCGATGCTGGCGAGGACGCCCTCGCGGATCAGCCACGCGTCGCCAAGCGGGATGCCGTGCAACGCCAGCGTGCCGCCGGCCACGCCGAAATGGACGTCGGCATAGCCGCGGCGCCGGGCCAGCGGCCCCTGGGCGATCTCGACCGACTGCAGCTTGACCCGCGAGGCGATGTCGTGCCGCGGCGCCAGCCAGCCGCGGCGGACGTAAAGCCGCTCGCCATCGATGGCGTGGCGGTCGTGGCGGGAGAGGAAATGCTGCCGCACCGCGAGGAACGCCGCCACGAGCCCGAGCCCGCCGGCCACGACCAGCGGGCCCGGACCGGTCGCCTCGGGCAGGAGCGGGTGCACGGCCAGCAGCGCGACGGCGAGCAGGCCCGGTAGCAAGCCCCCGATCAGCGCCCGGTCGAGGCGATAGCGCGGGCTCGGCCGGTGCCAATGCGTCATCCCGTCGGGCAGGTCGAACCCGGCGACGCGGATGACCGGGGCGATCTCGCTCATGTGCGCGAACGGGACGACGACCTGGCTGCGCGACTTGGCATCGGTCGCCAGGCTGACCACCTCGAGCCCGTGCCAGCCGAACCGGCGGCGGACGATGCCGGTGGTAACCTTGAGCGCTTGCACGCGGTGGATCGGCATGACCGCGTCGGTCCGGGTCAGCAGCCCGCGGCGGCGGCGCAGGCCCTTGGGCGTATCGTCGAGCCGGAAGCCCCAGTCGCGCAGCACGGTGCGGCCGACGCCGGTGACGAGCCCGAGCAGCGCCAGCGCCGCCAGCGCCAGCGCGGCGCCGATCGCCTGCGCGGCCACGCCGAGCTCGGCGAAGCGGTGGCTGGGACCGGCGAGCAGCCTGAACCACTGGTCGAAGTCCCAGATGTCGAACGGCAGCATGAACTCGAACTGCTGCGCCACGCCGCCGAGCACGGCGAATACGACCAGCGAGAACTCGAACAGCCCGAAAGTCAGCAGGCGCTTCAGGTCCATCGCGAACAGCGGGCGGGACTGCTCTTCGGCGGGCGCGGCGGCTTCTCCGGCCGGGACGGGCTCGCCGCTCTTGCGCGCGCGCACCGCCTCGCGCAGCGCTTCGGCCTCGGCGGTGGTGACGAACCGTATCCGCGCCTCGTCCTTGCCCCCGGCGCCGGTCTCGAACTTGACCTCGACCATGCCGAACAGCCGTGGGACCAGCGACTGCACGAGGCTGACGTCCTGGATGCGCTCGTAAGGCACCGAGCGGGCCGTGCGGCTGAACAGCCCGCGCTCGACGCGAATGTCGGTTTCGCCGAGACGATAGCGGAAATGGCGCCAGGCGATCCAGCTGAACAGAACCGTCAGGCCGAACATCGCCGCGACCATCGGCGCCAGGAAGATCAGGCCGAGGCTCTGGGTGCCGAACGCCACCGCCACCATCGCCACCAGCATCTGGCGCAAGTTGACGATCGCCCCGACGAGCAAGCCGCGCGGGCTGGTGCGCCGCCAATCAGTGGCCCCGGGCTGCGCGGATTCGCTCACATCGTCTCGCGCTTGACGTGCGCGCGGATTTCCTCGCGCATCGCCATCGCGTCATCGTGGTCGAGCCCCGGCAGCGAGACCGAGGCGTTGTGGTTGCCGGCGGTGTGCAGCACCAGCGTGGCGAGGCCATAGCCGCGCTCGACCGGGCCCTGGTGGACGTCGATGTGCTGCACCCGGCCGAACGGGACCACGGTGTCCGAGCGGAACACCAGGCCGCGGACCACGCGCAGCCGGTCGGCGCCCAGCTGGTAGCCGCGCGCGTGGTAGCGGCGCAGCGGGGCGCGGACGATCAGCCACAACGCCAGCAGGCCGACCGGGACGAGGAATGCGCCGCGCGGCAGCACGCCCGAGAGCTCGAGCACGAGCGCGGCGATCACGAACGGCAGGGTGAACAGCAGCGTGCCAAGGCGCACGACCTTGACGTAGTTGGGATGCAGCGGCGTCAGCCGGTCCCCGTCCTCCTGGGCCCCATCCATGGTGCGCTACATGGACAATACACCGGCCGAAAGCAAGTGTCGCGGGAGGCGGAGAATGGTGCTGCTGGAGAGGATTGAACTCTCGACCTCACCCTTACCAAGGGTGCGCTCTACCACTGAGCTACAGCAGCAGCCGGAATTGAGGCGCGCGCCATTGGCTATCGGGGTGCTCTTGTCAAGGACGCGCGGCCGCGGCAGGCAGGCGGCCATGACCGAGCGGGACGGCAAGGCGACGCGCGAGGAGCGGCTGGCGGCCAAGCTGCGCGAGAACTTGCGCCGCCGCAAGGCGCAGGCGCGCGCGATCGACGACCGGGGCAGCGCCCTTCCCAAACCGCCGGAGGAAAGCTAACGCGCGGGGCTCCCGCTGTCAGGAGCGCCCGGTGCCGACCCTCATCCTCGTCCGCCACGGCCAGAGCCAGTGGAACCTGGAGAACCGCTTCACCGGCTGGTGGGATGTCGACTTGACCGAGAAGGGCGTCGCCGAGGCGCGCGCGGCGGGCGAGCTGCTCGCCGCGAAGGGCCTGCTGCCGACCTGCGCGTTCACCTCGGTGCAGACGCGGGCGATCAAGACGCTGCACCTGGCGCTCGAAGCGTGCGGCCGGCTGTGGATCCCCGAGACCAAGGACTGGCGGCTCAACGAGCGCCACTACGGCGGCCTCACCGGCCTGAACAAGGCCGAGACCGCCGCCAAGCACGGCGACGAGCAGGTGCATCGCTGGCGGCGCAGCTTCGACCTGCCCCCGCCCGAGCTCGAACCCGGCGGGCCCTACGACCTCGCCGCCGACCCGCGCTACGCCGGCATTGCGATCCCCGCCACCGAGAGCCTGAAGCTGACGATCGCGCGCGTGCTGCCGTACTGGGAAAGCGCCATCCGGCCGGTGCTGGCGCGCGGCGAGACAGTCATCGTCTCGGCCCACGGCAACAGCTTGCGCGCGCTCGTCAAGCACCTCTCGGGCATTTCCGATGCGGACATAACCGGGCTCGAGATTCCCACCGGCGAGCCGATCGTCTACCCGTTCGACGAGCAGATGCGCGCCGGCGAGCGGCAGTACCTGAAGGACCGCTGAAATGACCGCACCGGTCGCGATCGTCATGGGCAGCCAGTCCGACTGGCCGACGATGCGCTGCGCCGCCGAGGCGCTCGACAAGCTCGAGGTCGCCTACGAGGCGCGCATCGTCTCCGCCCACCGCACGCCCGACCGGCTGTCCGCCTTCGCCAAGGGCGCCGCGGCGGAAGGGTTCAAGGTGATCGTCGCCGGCGCCGGCGGGGCGGCGCACTTGCCCGGCATGGTCGCGGCGATGACCCACCTGCCGGTGCTCGGCGTGCCGGTCGAATCGAAGGCGCTCAAGGGGCAGGATTCGCTGCTGTCGATCGTGCAGATGCCGGCGGGCGTGCCGGTCGGGACGCTCGCCATCGGCGAGCCCGGCGCGACCAACGCCGGGCTGCTCGCGGCGGCGATCCTCGCCACCGCCGACCCGGCGCTGGCCGAGCGGCTCAAGGCGTTCCGCGCGGCGCAGACCGACGGCGTCGCCGAGCGGCCGTCCTGACGGATGATCCCGCCGGGCAGCACGATCGGCATCCTCGGCGGCGGCCAGCTCGGCCGCATGCTGGCGATGGCGGCCGCCCGGCTCGGCTATCGCTGCCACGTCTATTCGCCCGACAAGGACAGCGTCGCCGCCGAAGTGAGCGCCAGGTTCACCGGCGGCGACTGGCACGACCGCGCGGCGCTGGCCGCGTTCGGGCTCGACTGCGCGGTGGTCACCTACGAGTTCGAGAACGTGCCGGTCGCCCCGCTCGCGGCGATTCCCGCCGAGCGGCTGGCGCCGGGCACCCGCGCGCTCGAGATCGCCCAGGACCGGCTGCGCGAGAAGCGCTTCGTCGAGGACTTCGGCGGGCGCCCGGCGGCCTATGCCGCCGTCGACAGCGACGGCGAGCTGCGCGAGGCGATCGAGCGCACCGGCACGCCCGGCATCCTCAAGACCCGCCGCGACGGCTACGACGGCAAGGGCCAGTGGCGCCTCGCCTCGGCGCACGATGTCGACGGCATGCGCGTGCCGAACGCCGGGCTGGTCTACGAGGGGCTGGTGCGGTTCGAGGCCGAGTTCTCGGTCATCCTCGTGCGCGGGCGCGACGGCGAGGTGCGGTTCTGGGATTCGCCGCAGAACGTGCACGAGGGCGGCATCCTGATGCACTCTACGCTGCCCCCGGCAGAGATCGTCGTCGCGCAAGTGGCCGAAGCGCGGCGGCTGGCGCAGGCGGTGGCCGAGGCGCTCAATTACGTCGGCGTGCTCACGCTCGAGTTCTTCGCGACGAGGCAAGGGCCGGTGTTCAACGAGATGGCCCCGCGGGTCCACAACTCGGGCCACTGGACGATCGAGGGCGCGGTCACCAGCCAGTTCGAGAACCATGTCCGCGCGATCTGCGGGCTGCCGCTCGGCGACACCGCCACCGTCGCCGCGCGCGTCGAGATGCACAACCTGATCGGCGACGCGGCCGACGAAGCGCCGCGCGTGCTGGCCGATCCCGCCGCGCACCTCCATCTCTACGGCAAGTGCGAAGCGCGCCAGGGCCGCAAGATGGGCCACCTGACCCGGCTCGGCTGATGGCCCGGGCAAGAACCCAAGCAGTGATCTTCGTCGTCGCGCGGGCCACCGACGGCACCATCGCCAAGGACGGCGACGTGCCGTGGAAGATCAGCGCCGACCTCAAGCGCTTCAAGCGGCTGACGATGGGCCTGCCGATGATCATGGGCCGCAAGACGTTCGACAGCCTGCCGGGCGTGCTGCCCGGTCGCCGGCACATCGTGCTGACCCGGCAACGGGGGTGGAGCGCGCCCGGGGCCGAAGTCGCGCATTCCCTGGAGGAGGCATTCGATCTTGCCGGCGACGGCGCGGTGGCGGTGATCGGGGGCAACGACATCTTCGAGCTGTTCATGCCGCTCGCCACCCGGCTCGAGATCACCGAAATTCACGAGCACACGCGCGGCGACGTGTTCATGGCCGCGCCGGGGCCGGAGTGGCGCGAGGTCGCCCGCGAGGAGCATGCGGCCGAAGCCGGCGACCCTGCGTATGCGTTCGTCAGCTGGGAGCGCGCCGGTTGATCCGCTTCGGCCACCGCGATCCGGTTCCCGAGCCATTGCGCGGCGCGATCGTCGCGCTCGGCAACTTCGACGGCTTCCACCTCGGCCACCAGGCGGTGGTGCGAGAGGCGGTCGAATGGGCGCGGAGCGAAAACCGCCCGGCGATCGTCGCCACCTTCGACCCGCACCCGGTGCGCCATTTCGCGCCGCACGTGCCGTGGTTCCGGCTGACCACGCTCGACCAGCGCGAGGAGCTGTTCGCCGCCGCCGGCGCCGCCGCGATGCTGGTGTTTCACTTCGACGACGCGCTGGCGGCGACCACCGCCGAGGACTTCGTCGGCGAGCTGCTCGCGCGGCACATCGGCGCGGTGGGCGTGGTCACCGGCGAGGACTTCACCTTCGGCCACGGGCGCGGCGGCAACGTCGCGGTGCTCGCCGGCGAGGGCGCCCGGCACGGCATCGCCGCGCGCGCGGTCGCGCCGGTCGCCGAAGGCGGCCTGGCGGTGTCGTCGAGCCGCATCCGCGACGCGCTCAAGGCCGGCGACTGCGAGACCGCCACCCGGCTGATGACCCGGCCGTTCGCGGTCCGCGCGACGGTCCGGCACGGCGACAAGCGCGGACGGGCGATCGGCTTTCCGACCGCCAACATGGAGCTCGGCACCTACCTCAGGCCGCGTTACGGGATCTACGCGGTGACCGGGAAGGTGATCGGCGGCGGCGAAGGGCTGCGGGGCGCCGCCAACCTCGGCATCCGGCCGCAGTTCGATCCGCCGCGCGAGCTGCTCGAGCCGTACTTCTTCGACTTCGACGGCGACCTCTACGGCCGCGAGCTCGAGGTCGCGCTGCACCATTTCCTGCGCCCCGAGGCGAAGTTCGCCGGCGTCGCCGAGCTTCAGGCACAGATGGCCGAGGATTGCGCGCGGGCGAGGGAGCTTCTAAGCGCCGCGCGCCATGACTGAGCAGCGCGACTATCGCGATACCGTCTTCCTCCCGAAGACCAATTTCCCCATGAAAGCCGGCCTTCCGCAGAAGGAGCCGGGCATCCTCGCGCGCTGGGAAGCTGAGGGGCTGTACGAGCAGGTCCGCGCCAGCCGGAAGGGCCGCGAGAAGTTCATCCTCCACGACGGCCCGCCCTACGCCAACGGCGACATGCACATCGGCCACGCATTGAACCACGTGCTCAAGGACATGGTCGTGCGCACCCAGACGCTGCTCGGCAAGGATGCGCCCTACGTGCCCGGATGGGACTGCCACGGCCTGCCGATCGAGTGGAAGGTCGAGGAGCAGTACCGCAAGAAGAAGCTCGACAAGGACCAGGTCCCGGTCGAGGAATTCCGCGCCGAGTGCCGCGCCTATGCCCAGCACTGGGTCGACACCCAGCGCGGGCAGCTGAAGCGGCTCGGCATCGGCGGCGACTGGGACAATCCGTACCTCACGATGCACTTCGAGGCCGAGGCAACGATCGTGCGCGAGCTGCTCAAGTTCGCCGAGAGCGGCCAGCTTTACCGCGGCGCCAAGCCGGTGATGTGGAGCCCGGTCGAGAAGACCGCGCTGGCCGAGGCCGAGGTCGAGTACGAGGACATCACGAGCACGCAGGTCGACGTCGCGTTCGAGATCACCCAGAGCCCTATCCCCGATCTGGTCGGCGCGCACGCGGTGATCTGGACCACCACCCCGTGGACGATCCCGGTGAACCAGGCTTTGGCCTATGGGCCGGACATCGCATATATCCTCGTCGAGCCAATGGTTGGTGGTTCAACGGTCGGCGATCAAAATCTCGATCTTGCAGTCAGAACGCATCCGCTCCGTGAGTTCGTTGGAAAGCGGTTTCTCATCGCTCGCCCGCTACTGAAGCAAATTGAGAACCGGATTGAGGCGGCCTTGGGGACAACCCCTGACGGTGCTCGATTTATGCTGGCGCTTGAGGAGCGAAAGGTCCTCAAAGGCTCCGACCTCGCCGGCACGATCGCCCGCCACCCGATGCATCACCTTGGCGGATTCTATGCCGAGCCGCGGCCGTTCCTGCCGGGCGCGTTCGTCACCACCGACAGCGGCACCGGCCTGGTGCACATGGCGCCGGACCATGGCGAGGACGACTTCGAGCTGTGCCGCGCGCACGGGATCGAGCCGAAGTTCGTGGTCGAGGCCGACGGCCGCTACCGCGCCGACTGGGCGTGGCTGCCGCGCACCGACGAGCGCTCGCTGTCGGTCATCAATCCCAAGTTCAACGCGCCCGATGGGCCGGTTTGCGCGGACCTGCGCGCGGCGGGCGCTTTGCTCAGCGCGTCGGCCGATTACCAGCACTCCTACCCCCACTCGTGGCGCTCGAAGGCGAAAGTCATCTTCCGCTGCACGCCGCAGTGGTTCGTGCCGATGGACAAGCCGCACGCGGTCGAGCCGTTCGAGCGGCGGCCCGAGCAGCGCTGGGACAACGAGGGCGGCGCCCTCGATCACGGCGAGACGCTGCGCGACGTCGCGCTGCAGGCGATCGCCGAGACCCGCTTCGTGCCCGACAAGGGCCGCAACCGGATCGGCAGCATGGTCGAGGGCCGGCCCGACTGGGTGCTCAGCCGCCAGCGCGCGTGGGGCGTGCCGATCACGCTGTTCGTGAACCGCCGAACCGGCGAGTACCTGGTCGATCCCGAGGTCAACGCGCGGATCGTCGCGGCGATCAAGGAAAACGGCGTCGACGCCTGGTCCGACGAGAACGCGCAGGCGCTGCTCGGTAACGAATACCAGGCCGCCGATTACGAGCGCGTGATCGACATCCTCGACGTGTGGTTCGACTCCGGCTCCACCCACGCGTTCGTGCTCGAAAGCGGCCGCTGGCCCGACTTGCAGTGGCCGGCCGACCTCTATCTCGAAGGCTCCGATCAGCACCGCGGCTGGTTCCAGAGTTCGCTGCTCGAAAGCTGCGCCACCCGCGGCCGCGCCCCGTACAGGGCGGTGCTGACCCACGGGTTCACGATGGACGCCGCCGGCAAGAAGATGTCGAAGAGCCTCGGCAACACCGTCGATCCCAACAAGGTGATGGAGGAGTACGGCGCCGACATCATCCGCCTGTGGGCGCTGTCGGTCGACTACACCGAGGACCACCGCATCGGGCCGGAGATCCTCAAGGGCGTCGCCGACCAGTACCGCAAGCTGCGCAACACCTTCCGCTATCTGCTCGGCGCACTCGACGGGTTCAACGACACCGAGACCGTGCACACCGTCGCCGAGATGCCCGAGCTCGAGCGCTACGTGCTGGCGCTGCTCGCCGAGCTCGACGCGAAGCTCAGGCAGGCGGTCGATGACTTCGACTTCAACACCTACACGCGGGCGCTGATCGACTTCTGCAACGAGGACCTGTCGGCCTTCTACTTCGACATCCGCAAGGACCGCCTCTACTGCGACGCGCCGTCCGATCCGGCCCGCCGCGCCTACCGCACGGTGCTCGACACGCTGTTCCACGCGCTGATCCGCTACGCCGCGCCGGTCATGGTCTTCACCGCCGAGGAAGTGTGGCACAGCCGCTATCCCGACGGCGGCAGCGTGCACTTGCTCGAATGGCCCGAGGTGCCTGCGGTGGCGGTCGACGGCGCGCGCTGGGCGGCGCTGCGGGCGCTGCGCGAGCAGGTCACCGAGGCGATCGAGCCGCTGCGCCGCGACAAGGCCGTGCGCTCGAGCCTCGAAGCCGAAGTGACGGTTCCGGTGGACATCGTGCCCGAAGGCTTCGCCGACGGCGAACTCGCCGAACTGTTCATCAGCGCAACGGTTGCCCGCAGCAACGATACCGCAGTGACCGTGCGCAAGAGCGACGACGCCAAGTGCGGCCGCTGCTGGCGGCTGCTGCCCGAGGTGCCCGAGGACGGCGCGCTGTGCGCGCGGTGCGGCGACGCGGTCGCGCGACAGGACGCCGCGGCATGACGTCGCCGTGGCGCAACCGCGGGCTCGGGCTGGTCCTCGCGGCGGCGATCTTCGCCGCCGACCAGTGGAGCAAGTGGCTCGTCACCGGGCCGCTCGGGCTGACGCGGATCGGCGACACGCGCGACCTGCTGCCGTTCTTCGACCTGACGCTGACGCACAACCTCGGCGTCTCGCTGGGAATGTTCGAGGCGAGCTCGGTCGAGATGCGCTGGGCCCTCGTCGCCGTCACCGCCGTGATCGCGCTCGTCGTGCTGGTCTGGCTGCTGCGCGAGCGCAAGGGGTGGGACATCGTCCCGCTGGCGCTGATCCTCGGCGGCGCGCTGGGCAACATCCGCGACCGCTTCACGCTCGGCTACGTGATCGATTTCGCCGACTTCCACATCGGCGATTTCCGCCCGTTCCTGATCTTCAACGTCGCCGACGCGGCGATCACGATCGGGGTGCTGATAATCCTTGCCCGCGCGCTGTTCATGCGCGAGAAACCGCCCGCCCCGCAGGGCGACGACCAGGCGGACCCACCCGCGGAGACATCATCCAATGCGTAAGGCCACACAGATCATCATCGCCGCCGGGAGCACCGCGCTGCTCGCGGCCTGCGGCAGCACCGGCCTCGTCAACCGCGAGCGGCCCGACGAGTTCGCCGTGCAGCGCCAGGCGCCGCTGGTCATCCCCCCCGATTTCGAGCTGACCCCGCCCGCCCCGGGCGCCCCGCGCCCGGCCGAAGGCACCGCCGCGCAGCAGGCGCTCGACGCGCTGTTCGGCGGCCCCGCGCCCCGCAGCGCGGTCGAGACCAGCGCGCTGCAGCGCGCCGGCGAGGCCGCGCCCGGCATCCGCTCGTCGGTCGGCGACGCCGGCACCTACACCGTCGACAAGGGCACCACGACGCGCACGATCATCGCCGCGCCCGAAGGCGACGGCCAGGACGCGCGGGCGGTGATTCCGGGCTGAGAAAGTCCTGGGTAGGCTCTTAAGACCAAACCGCAACTAGTTGGTGCTGGCGCGCGACGCTGTCCTTCGCGGTGGCGTTAGCTGGATTTGAAGATGCTCTCGGTCGATCTTCACAAAGCGTGACACGCGCTCGCGAAATTCCTCTTCCTCTTTGCTATTCGGCGCTAGCTTTTCGTTAGCCGCCGGATCGAGTTGTTCCCTGACCCAAAGATAAGCAGAAGCGCTGTGAACCGTCTCTTCATAGCTGTTCCCGATGTGGAGACTAACGATCATCTTATACTTGTGGTCTGCCCCCATGACCAGGCGGCCGATATCGAAGGTCCTATCGCCCGAAGCACGCTCGAGGGCGACGGTATGGACATAGGGAGCGTGATAATAGACGGGTCCATAATACCCGGCCGGTTCGTCCCCACCGCATGGAGCGGTTTGATGAATCATCTGCCACGGTCTTAGCCGCGACCGGCGGATTTCAATGACCTCCTTGTAGAATCTGACGCGATCAGTGTCGTAAAAGTATGAGTATCCGTACCACTTCCCTAGCAGGACGTCTGACGCGAGAGGAATTGAGCGCAGCAAGCGCCAGCCCGCCCAGATCACGGCAAGCCCGGAGGCCACGCCGCCCAACCAAATCAGGCTGTCGTCGATATTCGCCAGCATTGTCGCCCCCAATTCTTAGTCCCGCACCTCGCTCACCAGCAGCTTGTCGATCTTGCGTCGGTCCATGTCGACGACCTCGAAGCGCCAGCCCTGGCGAGTGAAGCTTTCGCCTTCCTGCGGCAGCTTGCGCAGCACCGAAAGCACGTAGCCCGCCGCGGTGGCGAACTCGCGGTCCTCGGCGAACTCGATGCCGAGGCACTCGGCGAGGGTGTCGGCGGCGAGCGCGCCCGAGACCAGCAGCGAGCCGTCGTCGCGCCGGACGACCATCGGCTCGTCGCCTTCCTCGCGGTGGCTGGCGAAGCTGCCGACGATCGCCGACAGCAGGTCGGCCGGTGTGACCACGCCGTCGAGGTGGCCGTACTCGTCGTGGACCATCGCCATGCCGATGCCCGACTGCTGCAGCATCCGCAGCGCGTCGAGCGCGTCGAGCTGGTCGGGCACCACCGCCGCGCGGTGCATCAGCTCGCGCAAGTGCAGCGCGCGCCCTTCGAGCAGGCAGGCGAGCACCTCGCCGACCTTGACCACGCCCAGCACCTTGTCGGGCGAGCCGTCGGCCACCGGCAGCAGCGAGTGGCGCGATTCGGCGATCGTCCGGCGGACCTCGTCGGGGTCGGCCTCGACGTCGACCCAGTCGACTTCGGTGCGCGGCGTCATCAGCTCGCGCACCGGGCGGTCGGCGAGGCGCATGATGCCCGACAGCATCGCCCGCTCCTGCTCCTCGATCACTCCCGAGTGAGTGGCCTCGGTGAACAGCATGTGCAGCTCCTCGGCGGTCAGCGCGTGCTCGCCGCGGTGGCGGATGCCGAGCAGCCGCATCAACAGGTTCGAGGAAGTGTCGAGCAGCCACACGAACGGCTTGGCGGCGGTGGCGATCCACGCCATCGGGCGCGCCATCGCCAGCGCGATCGGCAGCGCCATGCGCAGCGCAAGCTGCTTGGGCACCAGCTCGCCGATGACCAGGCTGAAATACGTCGTCAGCCCGATCACCAGCACGAACCCGGCGGTCTCGGCGGTGTCGGCCGGCACCCCGAGCGCGGCCATCCGCTCGGCCACCGGGCCGCCGAGCGTGGCGCCCGAGTAGGCTCCGGCGACGATGCCGACGAGGGTGATGCCGATCTGCACGGTCGACAGGAACTTGCCCGGGTCGCCGGCCAGCTCGAGCGCCACCCGCGCCCCGGCGCTGCCGCGGTCGGCGGCCATCCGCAACTGCGCGGTGCGCGCCGAGACGATCGCCAGCTCGGACATCGAGAAGACCCCGTTGAGCAGGATCAGCGCCGCCAGGATGGCAAGATCGGACCAGGGAAAGGGCGACATGGGCGGGGTCCGGCTAGCAGATTAGCGGCGCGAGGCGAAGGGGCGTGCAAGGAACGCGGCCCGCGGCGAGGCGTTTCCCAAGGCCACCCACCCCCCGGGACCGGCTCCGGCCGCTCCCGCGCGGGAGCCTGTCTCAACGGTCAAGGACAATGATAATGAACAAGTCGCGCATCCTCGTCTCCAGCCTGGCCGCGGTCTCGCTGCTCGGCGTTTCCGCCTGCGTCACCGATCCCAACACCGGCGAGCAGCACGTCTCGCGCACCGCCATCGGCGGGGTCGGCGGCGCCGGCCTCGGCTACCTGCTCGGCGGGCTGATCGGCGGCAAGACCGCGCGCATCGTCGGCGCCGGCATCGGCGGCGTCGCCGGCGGCGTGATCGGCTACCAGCTCGACCAGCAGATCAAGGAGCTCGACGAGGCGACCGAAGGCTCGGGCGTCGACGTCACCGAGACGCCCGACGGCACCGGCATTCTCGTCAACCTGCCCGACGTGACCTTCGCGGTCGATTCGACGACCATCAGCCCCAGCTTCCGCGCCGCGCTCGACGAGGTCGCCAACAGCCTGCAGAAGTACCCCAACAGCCTCGTCGACGTGATGGGGCACACCGATTCGACCGGTTCCGACAGCTACAACCTCGATCTCTCGCGGCGCCGCGCCGACGCGGTCAAGGCGCACCTGGTGATGCGCGGCGTCTCGGGCGCGCGCATCGCCACGGTCGGCTATGGCGAGCAGTACCCGCGCGCCGACAACACGACCGAGGAAGGCCGCGCGCTCAACCGCCGCGTCGAGATCCGCATCACGCCGATCAGCCAGGAGGAGGTCAATCAGGCCAGATAATTCCTCCCCCAGCGGGGGAGGGGGACCATGCGAAGCATGGTGGAGGGGCACGCACGGTGAGCGGAACTTCGATGTAGCGATCAGCTGCTCGTGCCCCTCCACCACCCTGCGGGTGGTCCCCCTCGCCGTGCCGGGGAGGAAGCTAGGCCGAAAACCGCGCCGCCCGCTCGGCCAGCCGCTCGACCGCCGCCGGGTGGATGGCGGGAGCGCTGACCAGCAGGCCGAACGCGCGCGGGTCGCGCTTGTTGTAGGTCAGCGGGTGGCCGAACGCGTCACTGACCGCCGCGCCGGCCTCGCGCGCGATCAGCGTGGCGGCGGCGATGTCCCATTCGAAGCCCCAGCGCAGCGTCGCCAGCAGGTCGGCGCGATCGTCGGCCACCATCGCGATCCTGAGCGCGATCGAATTGGGCCGCTCGACCATCGTCAGGTCCTCGTCCTCGGGCGGGAGCGACTTGGCCGGCACCCGCGCGCCGGGCAGCTCGATGCGCGTGCTCGCGGCCAGGCGGCGGCCGTTGAGCCAGGCCCCTCGTCCGGCGGTGGCGCTCCACGCTTCGCCGCGCGCCGGGGCGACGATCCGGCCCATCAGCGGCTTGCCGGCGCTGACCAGCGCGACCGAGACCGACCAGCCGGGCTGCCCGGCGATATAGTCGCGCGTGCCGTCGATCGGGTCGACCAGCCAGCACAAGCCCCGGGCGAGGCGCTCGGGATGATCGACCGACTCCTCCGACAGCCACCCCGCCGCGGGCAGCAGCGCGCAAAGCTCGCGCCGGAGGAACGCGTCGACCGCGAGGTCGGCGGTGCACACCGGGCTCCCGGGGACTTTCTCCCAGCTTTCCAGCGCATGCCCCGCGCCCGGCCATTGCCCGAGCGCGATCCGCCCGGCTTCGGTGCAGATCTCGTCGAGGCGCTGGCGGTCGAGCATCTGCGCCCCCTAGGCGACCGCGAAGGGTTTGCAAGCGCGCGGCGCCTTGCCTATGCGCCCGAGCGCGTTTCCCAACTCCCGCAAGGCCCCGCTCGATGAACATCCACGAATACCAGGCAAAAGAGCTGCTGGCGAAGTTCGGCATCGGTGTGCCCGCCGGTCACGCGGCGGCGAGCGTCGAGGAGGCGGTCGACGCGGCGCGCCAGCTTCCGGGTCCGCTCTACGTGGTCAAGGCGCAGATTCACGCCGGCGGGCGCGGCAAGGGCAAGTTCGCCGAGCTGCCGGCCGAGGCCAAAGGCGGGGTGCGTCTGGCGCGCTCGCTCGAGGAGGTCGAGGCCAACGCGCGCGAGATGCTCGGCCACACGCTGGTGACCGTTCAAACCGGCCCGGCCGGCAAGCAGGTCAACCGGCTCTACGTGACCGACGGCGTCGACATCGCCAATGAGTACTACCTCTCGCTGGTGGTCGACCGGACGAGCGGGCGGATCGCGATGATCGTCTCGACCGAAGGCGGGATGAGCATCGAGGACGTCGCGCACGACACCCCCGAGAAGATCGCCACGCTGACGATCGACCCGGCGACGGGGTTCATGCCCCACCACGGCCGTGCGGTGGTCTTCGCGCTCAAGCTATCCGGTCAGCCCGCCAAGGCGGCGCAGAAGCTGGCGAAGCAGCTCTATGACGCGTTCGTCGCGCTCGACTGCTCGATGATCGAGATCAATCCGCTGGTCGAGACCGCGCAAGGCGAGATGCTCGTGCTCGACAGCAAGATGAGCTTCGATTCGAACGCTCTCTACCGCCACCCCGAGGTCGAGGCGCTGCGCGACGAGAGCGAGGAGGACCCGATGGAGATCGAGGCCTCGAAGCACGACCTCGCCTACATCAAGCTCGACGGCGACATCGGCTGCATGGTCAACGGCGCCGGACTCGCCATGGCGACGATGGACATCATCAAGCTCAACGGCGCGTTCCCGGCCAACTTCTGCGACGTCGGCGGCGGGGCGAGCACAGAGAAGGTCACCGCGGCCTTCAAGATCATCCTCTCGGACCCGGCGGTGAAGGGCATCCTGGTCAACATCTTCGGCGGGATCATGCGCTGCGACACGATTGCCGAGGGCATCGTCGCCGCCGCGCGCGAGGTCGACCTCGACGTGCCGCTGGTGGTGCGCCTCGAAGGCACCAACGTGCGCCAGGGCGAGGCCATCCTCGCCGATTCGGGCCTGCCGATCATCTCGGCCGAGGATCTGGGCGACGCCGCGCGCAAGATCGTCGCCGAGGTCAAGCAGGCCGCGTGAGCTTGACCCGCTTCGCAAGAAGCGTAATGGCGCGCGACATATTATTGCGCGGTCGCGCGAGCATCGGAGGGTGCCGATGAAGATCCTCGTCCCGGTCAAGCGGGTCATCGATTTCAACGTCCGGCCGCGCGTCCGGGCGGACGGCAGCGGGGTCGACCTCGCCAACGTCAAGATGAGCATGAACCCGTTCGACGAGATCGCCGTCGAGGAAGCGCTCCGGCTGCGCGAGAAGGGCGTCGCCAGCGAGGTCGTCGCGGTGTCGATCGGCCCCGCCAAGGCGGCCGAGACGCTGCGCACCGCGCTGGCGATGGGCGCCGACCGCGCGATCCTGGTCGAGACCGACGCCGCGGTCGAGCCGCTCGCGGTGGCCAAGATCCTCAAGGCGATCTGCGACGAGGAGCAGCCCGGCCTGGTGGTGATGGGCAAGCAGGCGATCGACGACGATTCGAACCAGACCGGGCAGATGCTCGCCGCGCTGACCGGGCGGCCGCAGGGCACTTTCGCCAGCAAGGTCGAGGTCGCGGGCGACCACGTGACCGTGACCCGCGAGGTCGACGCCGGGCTCGAGACGGTGAAGCTCACGCTGCCGGCGATCGTCACCACCGACCTGCGCCTGAACGAGCCGCGCTATGCCTCGCTGCCCAACATCATGAAGGCGAAGTCGAAGCCGCTCGCGGCCAGGACGCCCGCCGAATTCGGCGTCGACGTGACGCCGCGCCTCACGACGCACGGCGTGACGGAGCCGCCGATGCGGCAGGCCGGGGTCAAGGTCGGCTCGGTCGACGAGCTGGTGGCGAAGCTCAAAGCGCTGGGAGTCGCGTGATGAAGGCCCTCGTCCTCGTCGAGCACGACAACGATGGAATCAAGGACGCGACCCTCGCCACCTTCCAGGCGGCGGCGGAGATCGCCGACGTCGACATGCTGGTGGCCGGCAAGAACTGCCGCGCGGTCGCCGAGGCGGCTACCCGCTTCGAGCTCGTCAACAAGGTGCTGCTGGCCGACGACGCGGCCTACGAGCACCGGCTGCCCGAGAACGTCGCCCCGCTGGCCGCGCAACTGATGGCCGGATACGACGTGTTCGTCGCGCCCGCGACGACCACCGGCAAGAACATCGCCCCGCGAGTCGCCGCGCTGCTCGACGTGATGCAGGTGTCCGACATCATCTCGGTCGAGGGCGAACGCCGGTTCCGGCGCCCGATCTACGCCGGCAACGCCATCGCCACCGTCGAAAGCACCGATCCCAAGATGGTGTTGACCGTGCGGACCACGGCGTTCGAGAAGACCTCGCCCGAAGGCGGGCACGGCGTCATCGAGGAAGTCTCGGGCCCCGGCGATGCCGGGCTGTCCAGCTTCGTCTCGCTCGACGCCTCGAAGAGCGAGCGGCCAGAGCTGACCAGCGCCGGGATCATCGTCTCGGGCGGGCGTGCGCTCAAGGACGCGGCGACGTTCGAGCAGCTGATCGTGCCGCTGGCCGACAAGCTCGGCGCGGCGGTCGGCGCCAGCCGCGCAGCGGTCGACGCGGGCTACATCCCCAACGACTGCCAGGTCGGCCAGACCGGCAAGATCGTCGCCCCCGAGCTGTACATCGCCGTCGGCATCTCCGGGGCGATCCAGCACCTCGCCGGGATGAAGGATTCGAAGGTCATCGTGGCGATCAACAAGGATCCCGACGCGCCGATCTTCCAGGTCGCCGACATCGGCCTGGTCGGCGACCTGTTCCAGATCGTGCCGGAGCTGACGGCCAAGCTTTGAGCCCCCGCCGCCGCGACCTTTGTCGCCGATTGTCGCAGCCGCGCGAGCGCGCTTGCTCCGGCCCACCGGCTGAAATAGCATCCCGGCGGGAGCGGGAGGATCGCATGAAGCGAATGGGTACATGGGCGGCGCTGGCCGCGCTGCTGGCGGCGCCCGCGGCTTATGCGCAGGACGACACCGAGGTGTTCCGGCAGACCGGGCAGTGGGCGGTCGATTACGGCGACGAGTACTGCCGTCTCGCCGGCACCTTCAGCAACGGCAAGGACGAGCTGTCGTTCGTCGCCGAGCGGCTCCAGCCGGGCACCGCGCTACGCTTGCTCATCGTCGCCGACAGCCTCAAGACGTTCCGCAGCGCCGAGGAGTTCGGTTATCATTTTCTGCCCAGCGGCCCGCCCCGCACGCTGCGCCCGCTGCGCGGCGAGACGGCGCAGGGGACGCAGTTCTACAACTTCGGCACGGTCTACCTCGCCGAGCTCAGGCCGCCCGCGCCGGGCACCCCGCCGCCCGCCGGCCCGCCGGTCTACGACCGCACGGCCGAGCGCGCCGCCGCGCGCGGCGTGACCGGGCTGTCGCTCGATTCGGGCTGGACCGAGACGGTGCGCATCGAAACCGGGCCGCTCGGAGCGCCGATCGCCGCGCTGCAGGCATGCGCCGACGACCTGCTGACCCAGTGGGGCCTCGACGCTGCCAAGCACCAGACAATGACCAAGCCGGCCATGCCGGCCGGGGCAACGGCCGAATGGGTGCCGTCGGGCTCCGTCAGGTTCTCCGATTTCGGCGACCTGCGGGCGAGCCAGAACCAGTTCCGCGTGATGGTCGACGCCACCGGCAAGCCGACCAAGTGCGACGTGCTGTGGCCCTCGCTCGGCCGCTCCACCAACGAGCGGATGTGCGCCGCGATCCTCGAGAAGGGCCGGTTCAGCCCCGCGCTCGACAAGGACGGGCAACCGATGGCGAGCTACTGGATGACCGAGACGTTCGCCTTCATGGGCCCGCCGGGCGGGCGCTAGCGGCGCTCGAACAGCGCGACGGCCTCGCCGTCGGGCAGCACGGCGTCGCGCAACGGGGTGAAGCCGAGCCGTTCGGCGAGGCCCATCGACGGCGTGTTGCCGGCGGCGATCATGCAGACAATGCGGCGCGCACCGTGCTCGCGCTCGAACCACGCCAGCGCCGCGGTCATCGCCTCGCGGGCGAGCCCCTGGCCGACCTTGTCGTGGCGCAGGATCCACCCGGCCTCGGGCGCGTCGTCGAAGTCGGGCCCGAGGCCGCGCCAGGTGTGGAACACGCCGCAGTTGCCGAGCAGCTCGCCGCTTCCGCGCTCGCGGATCATGAACGCCCCGTAGCCGTACAGCAGCCAGCTTCCGGCCGCGCGGCTAAAGCGCATGAAATGGTCGTGCATGGCGATGCTGGCGCCGAGGAAGCGGCGCGTCTCGTCATGGGTGATGATCGCATGCATCGGGGCGAGGTCGTCCTTCGTCGGGAGCCTCAGCTCGAGCCGTTCGGTGACCAGCACCGGCGCGTCGCTCACAACCATTGCGACAGCGCATGGATGAGCACGCCGACCAGCCCGCCGACCAGCGTGCCGTTGACGCGGATGAACTGCAGGTCGCGCCCGACCGCCCGCTCGATGCGGTCGGTCACGGTGCGCGCGTCCCACCGGCGCACGGTCTCGGACACCAGCTGGACGATATGGGCGCCGTAGCGCGTGGCGATGCCGACGGTGGTCCGGCGGGCGAACCGGTTGACCTGCCACTGCAGCGCCGGATCGTCCCGCAGCGCGCGGCCGAGCTCGGCCAGGCTGGCGCCGAGCTGGCCGGCGAGCGCGGCATTGGGGTTGCGCGTCATCTCGATCAGCGAGTGGCGCAGCTTCTCCCACACCCCCATCCACCAGTCGCCGACCGCCGGATTGGCCAGAATCTCGCGCTTGGCGGCCTCGACCTTGCCGCGCGTCTCGGCATCGTGGACCAGGTCGTGCGCCAGCTTGGCGAGCCCTTCCTCGACGGTCTTGCGCAGCTGGTGATCGGGATCGACGAGCACTTCGGCGAGCATCCGGTAGAGCCCGTCGAGCACCGAGTTGGCGAGCTTCTCGTCGAGCCCGGTCCAGCGCAGCAGCGCGTTGGCGCGCGCCTGGATCATCGCCCGCACGAAGTCCTCGTTGCGCTCGAGCGTCACGCCCGCCCAGCGGATCAGCGAATCGAGCAGCGGGCGGTGGCGCCCGTCGGCGATCGCGGCCGACAGCGCGTTGCCGAGCAGCGGGGCGACCTCGATCCGCTCAGCCTGGCGGGCCAAGCCGGCCTTGACCTGGTTGCCGAGCCGTTCGGGATCGAGCGATTCGAGCAGCTCGGCGAGCAACCCGGCGGCGCCCTCGCGAATCCGCCCGTGCCCGCCGATGCGCGGCTCGGCGAGGAAGTCGCCGGCGGCGCGCGCCAGGTTCATGTCGCGCATCCGCCGCGCGACCACCGTGGGCGTGAGGAAGTTGTCGCGCAGGAATCCCGCCATCGTGTCGGCGATGCGGTCCTTGTTGGCGGGAATGATCGCCGTGTGCGGGATCGGCAGCCCGAGCGGATGGCGGAACAGCGCGGTGACGGCGAACCAGTCGGCCAGCCCGCCGACCATCGCCGCCTCGGCGAACGCGATCACATAGCCCATCGCCGGATGGAGGCCGGCGAACTGCCGCGCGACGACGAATACCGCCGCCATTGCCAGGAGCATCGCCGTGGCGATGATCCGCATCCGCCGCGCCCGGTCCGGCCGCCCGCTCGCCGGCTGCGCCGCCCCCGCCGCGCGCCGGGGTGCCGGCAGCAGCGGCGGTGCGAGGCCCTCGGGGCTCTCGACCCGGGGGCCCGGCTTGCTACTCGGCGGGATAAGGCTCCGCCTGCCCGGAGCGCTCGTCGCCCGGCTCATACGTCAGTAGCCGCTTGCGCAACCACGGGCCAACGCGCTTCTCGAGGCCGTCGGCGATGCTGAAGCCGGCGGGGACGATGATCAGCGTCAGCAGCGTCGACAGCAGCAGGCCGCCGATCACGGTGATGCCCATCGGCGCGCGCCACGCGGCGTCGCCCGAGATCGAGATCGCCGTCGGGACCATGCCGGCGGTCATCGCCACGGTGGTCATCAGGATCGGCTGGGCCCGCTTGTGCCCGGCATCGAGGATCGCTTCCTTCTTCGGCACGCCCTTCTCCATCTCCTCGATGGCGAAGTCGATCAGCAGGATCGAATTCTTGGCGACGATGCCGAGCAGCATCAGCAGGCCGATGTAGACGGCGATCGAGATCGGCTGCGGCCGCCCGCTGACGAGGCTGATGAGGCCGAGGGCGAGCAGGCCGCCGAGCGGGGCGAGCAGCAGCGAGGTCATGTTGACCAGCGGCGAGACGAAGCGGCGGTACAGCAGCACGAGCACCGCGAACACCATCATGACGCCGGCGATCACCGCGATGATGAAGTTCTGGATCAGCTCGGCCTGCCAGCGCTGGTTGCCGACCGCGCGGTTGGACACCCCGGCCGGCAGGTTCTGCATGATCGGCAGCGCCTGGATCGCGTCCATCGCCGGACCTTCGAGCTGGTCGGGGCCGAGGTCCGCGCCGACGAAGATGCGGCGCGACTGGTTGTAGCGCTGAATCTGCGTCGGGCCGGCGCCGAACCGGATTTCGGCGACGCGCTTGAGCGGCACCGCGCCGCCGGCGGAGGTCGGCACCGGGAGGTTCTCGATCGTCGACAGGTCCTGCCGCGACTGCTTGGGCAGCACCACGCGGATCGGCACCTGGCGGTCGCTGAGCGAGAACTTGGCCGCGTTCTGGTCGATCTCGCCCATCGTGGCGATGCGGATCGCCTGGCTCAGCGCGGTGGTGGTGACCCCGAGCTGCGCGGCCAGGTCGAGGCGCGGCTCGATGATCAGCTCGGGCCGCTGCAGATCGGCCGCGATGCGCGGCGCCACGACGCCTTCGACGCCCTGCATCTGCTCGACCAGGGTCTGCGCGGTGCGGTTGAGCAGCACCGGATCGGAGCCGGTCAGCATGACCGAAATGTCGCGGCCGGTGCCGCCACCGCCCCCGCCGCCCTGGAAATTGATCCGGCCGTCGGGAATCTTCTGCAGCTCGGGCATCACCCGCCGCTCGAACTCGTAGCTGGGGATCTCGCGGTCGGGCTTGAGCACGATGAACAGCCGCGCCTGCCCCTCGTTGATCCGTTCGAGAATGCGGCCGACCTCGGGCTGGCGCTGGAGCACCGCGGTGGCCTTGTCGGCCACCACCTCGGTCTGCTCAATGGTCGTGCCGGGGACCATCTCGACGGTCAGCTGGGTGGTGTCCTCGTCGGTCGTCGGCTGGAACTGCTGCGGCAGCAGCATCAGCAGCGCGACCGTCAGGCCGAGCGCGCCGATGCCGAGCAGGAACATCCAGAAGCGGTGGTCGCGCCAGCGGGCGCGGATACGGCCGCGCCAGAAGCGGCGCCAGTCGGCGAAATGTTCGTCGGTCGAGCGCACGATCGCGTCGATCAGCGCGCGGGCCAGCAGGAAAGCAGCCACCGCCGCCACCAGCTTGACGAGCATCGCGGCCGGCAGCGCGGCGCCGTATTGTCCAACCAGCCACCAAGCGCCGTACGCGGCGCCGAGCATGACCAGCATGAAGGCGAACTCGGCCCAGCCGTACCACGGGTGCGCCGGCGCCGTGGCCAGCCGCGCCTTGTAGGCCTCCACCTTCTCGGTGTTGAGCGTCCACGTCAGGAGGCGCATGTAGCGGTCCATCATGCGCCCTTCGCCGTGCGGCGCGTGGCCCTTGGCATGAAGGAAGTAAGCCGCCACCATCGGCGTGATCAGCCGCGCGACCGCCAGGCTCATCACCACCGCCGCGACGACTGTGAGGCCGAAATTCTTGAAGAACTGGCCCGATATGCCGGGCATCAGGCCCACCGGCAGGAACACCGCGACGATCGACAGGCTGGTCGCGACCACGGCGAGGCCGATCTCGTCGGCGGCGTCGATCGAGGCCTGGTAGGCGCTCTTGCCCATGCGCATGTGCCTGACGATGTTCTCGATCTCGACGATCGCATCGTCGACCAGCACGCCGGCGACCAGGCTCAGCGCGAGCAGCGACAATTCGTTGAGCGTGAAGCCGAGCAGGTCCATGAACCAGAACGCCGGGATCGCCGACAGGGGGATCGCCAACGCCGAGATCGCCGTCGCGCGCCAGTCGCGCAGGAACAGGAACACCACGATCACCGCCAGGATCGAGCCCTCGACGAGCGCTTCGATCGAGGTTTCGTACTGGCCTTTGGTGTAATCGACGCTGGTGTAGAGCTGGGTGAACTTGATGCCGGTGTTATGGGCCTCGATTTGCTTCAGCTCCTCGATCGCGGCATCGTAGACGGTGACGTCGGATGCCCCCTTGGCGCGCTCGATGCCGAAGGTGACGACCTGACGGTTGTTGATCTTGGCGATCGAGGTCTGCTCGGAAAAGCCGTCGTAGACTTGCGCCACCTGGTCGAGGCGGATCGTCCGCCCGCCGCCGATGCTGATGCGGGTGTTCGCCAGATCGCGCGCCGAATCGGCATTGCCGAGCACGCGGACCGACTGGCGCGACCCGGCGATCTCCGCCGCGCCGCCGGCGGCGTCGGTGTTGACCTGGCGCAGCGCCTGGTTGATCGAGCTGGCGGTGACGCCGAGCGCCTGCATCTTGGCGGGGTCGAGCACGACGCGGATCTCGCGGTCGACCCCGCCCGCGCGGCTGACCGCTGCCATCCCCGGGACCGACAGCAGGCGCCGCGAGATGGTGTCGTCGATGAACCAGCTGAGCTGCTCCATCGTCATGTCGTCGGCCTGGACCGCGAAATAGCCGATCGGGCCGCTGCCGCCGACCTCGTTCTTGGTCACCCGCGGCTCGAGAACGCCGTCGGGCAGGTCCCCGCGGACCTGATCGACCGCATTCTTGACGTCGTTGACCGCCTGGTCGGAGTCGGTGCCGATGACGAACGTCACCGAGGTGTTGCTGCTGCCTTCGCGGGCGCTCGACTGGATTTCGTCGACGCCGTTGACCGAGCGCACGGCGGCCTCGACCTTCTGGGTGATCTGGGTCTCGATCTCGGTCGGCGAGGCGCCGGGCTGGCTGATCGAGACGTTGACCGCCGGGAAATCGATGTCCGGGCTGTTGTTGACGTCCATCCGGCTGAACGACACCAGCCCGGCGATCGTCAGCCCGATGAAGAACACGATCGGGACGATCGGGTTGCGGATCGACCAAGCTGAAATGTACCGGAAATTCATCGCCCTGAAGCCCTAGCGCCCCGCGCCCGAGACGACCGGATTGACCTTGTCGCCCTCGTTGACGAAGCCGCCGGCGCGCGTGATCACCCGCTCCGTGCCCTCGAGGCCGGCGACGATGGCGATCCCCTCGTCGGTGACGATCCCGGTCCTGACGTTGCGGCGCACGACACGATTGTCGGATCCGACGATCTTGACGAAGCTGCCCTGCTCGTCGGTCTGGATCGCGCTTTCCGGCAGGCGCGGCGCCACCACGGTGCCGCGCGCGATGTCGCCGGAGACGAACCCGCCCGGCCGCAGCGCCGGATCGTAGGGCATCGCGCACCGGGCGATGCCCTGGCGATCCTGGGCATCGATGACCGGTGCGATCTGCCAGATTTGGCAGCTGAACGTCTTGTCGCTGCCGACCGGGGTGACCGTGGCCGTGCGGCCGACCGTCAGCACGGCGAGGTCATCCTCGTTGACGTCGAACAGCGCCTCCATCTCGCCGCCGCGGGCGATGGTGAACAGCGGAGTCCCGCCGGCGCCGACGACCTGCCCCGGCTCGACGTTGCGTTCGAGCACCAGCCCGGCCGCGGGCGCGACGATGTTGAGCCGGGCATTGCGCGCGAGCAGCTCGCGGTACTGCGCCTCGGCCACGCGCAGCCGGGCGCGGGCGCCGTCGCGGGTCGCGGTCAGGCGGTCGACGTCGGCCTTGCTGATGAAGCCGCGGTCGACCAGCTGCAGCGCGCGGTCGAGGTTGGCCTGGGCCAGCTCGGCGTCGGCGCGGGCGACCTCGATCTGCGCGGCGGAGCTTTGCGCCTGCTGGGTCTGCACCGAGCGGTCGATGACCAGCAGCGCCTGCCCGGCACGGACCCACTGGCCGGGCTCGACGAGCACCGAGACGACGCGGCCGCCTTCGCCGACGACGCCGACGGGCATCTCGCGCCGCGCGGCCAGGGTGCCGGTGGCCGAGATCGTGCCGGCGACCGTGGCGCGGCCGGGCGCGACGACGGTGACCGTCGGCACCTGCTGGCCGTCGGAGGCCGGGAACGGGGCTTCCTCGCCGCCGCCGTAATACAGCAGGGCGCCGCCGATCAGCAGGGCGAGCACAATCGCCGCCGCGATCACAAGCCGGCGCCGGCGCGTCTGCCGGGTCTCGATCTCGACTTCCTCGACCAGCATCCCGGGGGCGCCGCTCAGGTCAGCCACTTTCGCTTCGTAGTTCATCCGCGCATCAGCCCACTGCCTCGCCGCGGCGAGGGCATATCATGTTTGCCGCGGTTGCGCACCGCAATGCAGCACCCGGCGGCGTGGCGCATAGCCGCGCAGGGGCGGCGCCGCAACGCGCGACTCCATGAACGCGCCCCGCGAACCGACGAAGACCCGCGGGCCGCGGACGAAAAAGGGGGCGATCCGCCCGAGCGGATCGCCCCCGTGCTAATTTGTATCAAATTGTCCGGTTCAGCGGACCCGGCCGCGCTGGACCAGGTTGACGATCGCCAGGAGGACGACCGCACCGAGGATGGCGATGACGAACGCGCCCAGATCGAACGTCTGGATGCTGCCGCCGAAGCCGAGCAGCGGCGCCAGCAGCGCGTTGCCGATCAGCGCGCCGATGATGCCGACGATGATGTTCCAGAAGATGCCCATCGACGCGTCGCGACGCATGACGATGCTGGCGAGCCATCCGGCCACGCCTCCGACGATGATAGCGATAATCCAACCCATTGCTCAGGCCTCCTGTTCGCCGCGCCTCGAGTGCGCACCCCCTCCAAACGGAGGCTGTCGGGATGCGTTCCCTCGGCGCAGCGAGTGCGCCGCCAGGGAACCGGCGATGAGGGCCGAGGCGATCAGTACTTGAGCTGGCGCTCGTAGAGGTCGCGGTAGTGCTGGATGCGGGTGACGCGCAGGCCCTGCATGCCCGAGCGGTCGACCGCGCGCTGCCAGCCGGCGAATTCCTCGAGCGTCAGGTTGTAGCGCTCGAGCACCTCGTCGATCGTCAGCAGGCCGCCGTTGACCGCGGCGACGACCTCGGCCTTGCGGCGCACGACCCAGCGCTTGGTCGACGGCGACGGCAGGTCGGCGATCGTCAGGGGCTCGCCAAGAGGGCCGATCACTTGCGCCGGGCGGATTTTCTGGTTCTCGATCATTTACTTCCTCATGGCGCCCGCAGCGGCGCCGGCACCGGCGCCCCTGACAGCCTTGGCCGCTGTGCCTCGGGGCCCTTTGCCATTGCTTGAATCATCAAGGTTAACGGGGTGTTTGCCATTGTGATGCGCCATCCGGCTGGCGCAGACGGCATCGAAGCTCGCTTCGCCGCCCTCGGGGGCTTCGACAAACGGGCCGCGCACGCCGCGCGAGGCCGACAGCCGGGCGACGAGGTCGGCCCAGGTGAGCTCGCGCAAGGCTTCCCCCTCCCACTGCTCGTCCGCGAGCGGGCGGGCCTGGCCGGGCCGGGGCGGTTTTCCCTCGAACATGCGGACGCTGTAGCGGACCAACGGTCAAGATCAGGTAAAGCGGCGATTTACCGCGCGTTAGTCTGTGCGATTTGGTCCGCGCGGCATCGCGGTGTAAGGCGCGCGCGATGAATCCCGCCGCCCTTCTCGTGCCCGATGCCGCCGCGCTGTTCGATTTGCCGCGCCCCGCCCCGGCGTGCCGCATCGTCGTGGCGATGTCGGGCGGGGTCGACAGCTCGGTCATCGCCGCGCTGGCCCATGCCTCGGGCGCCGAGGTCATCGGTGTGACGTTGCAGCTTTACGACTACGGCGCCGCCACCGGGCGCAAGGGCGCGTGCTGCGCCGGGGACGACATCCGCGACGCCCGCGCGGTGGCCGACCGGCTCGGCATCGCCCACTACGTCTTCGACCACGAGACCCGGTTCCGCGAGGAGGTGGTCGAGCGCTTCGCCGACGACTACCTCGCCGGGCGCACGCCGATCCCGTGCATCCGCTGCAACATGGGGCCCAAGTTCACCGACCTCTTGCGGATGGCCAAGGAGCTCGGCGCCGACTGCCTCGCCACCGGCCATTACGTGCGCCGGGTGGTGGGCGCCGGCCGGCCGGAGCTCCACCGCGCGCTCGATCCGGCGCGCGACCAGTCGTATTTCCTGTTCGCCACGACCGAGGAGCAGCTCGGCTTCCTGCGCTTCCCGCTCGGCGGGCTGCCGAAGCCCGAGGTGCGGCGCATCGCCGAGGGCTTCGGGCTCGCGGTCGCGGCCAAGCCCGACAGCCAGGACATCTGCTTCGTGCCCGACGGCGATTATGCCGGCGTGGTCGGCAAGGTGCGGCCCGAGGGCGCGCGGTCGGGGCGCATCGTCCATGCCGAGACCGGCGAGACGCTCGGCGAGCACCCCGGAGTGATCCGCTACACGGTCGGCCAGCGGCGCGGGCTCGACATCGGCGGCCAGGCGGAGCCGCTCTACGTCGTCGGGCTCGACGCCGCGGCGGCCGAAGTCAGGGTCGGCCCGAAGCGCCTGCTGGCGGTGTCCGCCGCGCGCCTCGTCGAGACCAACCGCATTGGCCCGCTGCCCGACCCGCCGCTGACCGCCAAGGTCCGCTCGATGGCGAGGCCGGTGCCCGTCGCGCTGGACGGGCCGATCGGAGCCGGCGCCGCAGCGACCATCCGCTTCGCCGAGCCCGAATTCGGCGTCGCCCCGGGGCAGGCGGCAGTGCTGTACGCCGGCGAGCGCGTCGTCGGCGGCGGCTGGATCGACGCCACGCAGCCGGCCTAGCGCCCGCCTAGCTCTCCCATGGCTCGAGCACGCAGCCGAAACCCTCGCGGTAGCGGGCGGTGGCGCTGGCCAGCAGCGGGACGCGCGCGGTGACCGCCTTCGTCGCCGGGTCGTCGCTGAGGAACACCACTTCCATCCCCGGCTCGAAGTCCTTCTCGCAGTCCTCGAGCCCGCGCCCGGCGACGTAGCGGCACGAGCACGCCATGCGCGCCCCGAACGCGGTCCCGGTCGTGGTGTAGCCGGCGATCGGCTGGCGATAGAACCAGGCCAGCGCGCCCAGCAGCACGGCCGCGCCGAGCAGCGCGCGCGGCCAGATCCGGCGCCGGCCCGGGGTATTTCGCTTTGCGGTTGCCATCGTTCGGTGCCTGGATGAGAAACGCGCCGATGCCGCGCCGCTCCGTTCCTAGCCGCCTCGCCGTTTTGCTGCCAGCCCTGCTCTTGTCGGGCTGCGGCGAGCCCGCGCCCGAGCCGGCGAGGCCGCCCACCGCGGCGGCGATGAACGCGGTGGCCGACGATCCCGGCGTCAACCGCGAGAAGCTCGCCCGCGCGGTCGACGCGCTGTTCACCCGCGAGGGGATCGGCGAGACCCGCGCGGTGATCGTCATGCACGCCGGCGAGGTCGCCGCCGAGCGCTATGGCGCGGGCTACGGGCCGCAGACCCGGTTCGTCGGCTGGTCGATGGCGAAGACGGTCACCGGCGTGCTGATCGGGATGCTGGTTGCCGATGGGCGCCTGCGGCTCGACGATTCGCCGCCGATCCCGCGCTGGCAGCGCCCCGGCGACCCGCGCGGCGAGATCACCGTGCGCCAGCTCATGCAGATGCGCTCGGGCCTGCGCCACGAGGAGAAGGCCGATCCGGTCTATACCTCGCCCGAGGTGCGGATGATGTTCCTCGACGGGCGCGACGACATGGCCGGATGGGCCGAGGCGCAGCCGCTCGAGAGCGAGCCCGGGCGCACATTCGACTATTCGACGCCGACCGCGGTGATCCTCGCCGACGTCGCCACGCGGGTGCTCGCCCCCGACGGCGAGGCGGCGGCGCGGCAGCGGGCGATGGACGAGTTCATCGCCGCCCGGCTCGCCGTCCCGCTGGGGATGCGCTCGCTGACCGCCGAGTACGACGCGGCGGGGACGATGGTGGGCGGCAGCATGGTGTGGGCGACGGCGCCCGACTGGGCGCGGTTCGGCGAGTTCCTGCGGCACAAGGGCTCGGTGCGGGGCGCGCAGATCGTGCCGCGCGGGTGGATCGAGTTCATGACCGCGGCCAGCCCGCGGGCGCCCGACTACGGCGGGATGACCTGGCTCAACCGGGAATCCGGCGGCGAGCGCGCGATGCTGTTCGCCGAGCAGGGCCCGGCGAGCCTGTTCGCCGCGATCGGCCACCTGGGGCAGTACGTGCTCGTCTCGCCGGAGCAGAAGCTGGTCGTCGTCCGGCTCGGCAAGACCGACCAGGACGACCGCGCCGCGCTGGTCGACGCGCTGGCCGAGATCGTCGCCCTTTATCCCGGCAGGTAAAACGTCCCTTCGACCACGGTCGTGCACGGCCCGCCGAGCCAGGCCTGGCCGCGGTCCAGCCGGCAGGTGAGGTCGCCGCCGCGGGCCGAGGCCTGGTGCGCGGTGAAGCGATCGCGCCCGAGCCGCGCGGTCCAGAACGGGGTCAGCACGGCGTGGGCCGAGCCGGTCACGCTGTCCTCGTCGACCCCGGCGCCGGGCACGAACACCCGGCTGACGACGTCGGTGGCGCGCCCGGGCGCGGTGCAGATGAACTGGTCGTCGCCGAACCGCGCCAGGCCCCGCACGTCGGGCGCCAGCGCGCGCACCTGGTCCTCGTCGTCGAACAGGAACAGGCTGTAGCGGTCGGGGCTGCGCCAGACCTCGCGCGGCTGCGCGCCGAGCAAGGCGACGGCCTCGGGCCAGTCCCCCGGCGTCGTCGCGATGACCGGCAGCGCCAGCTCGTAGCCGCCCGCGGCCATCCGGCGCACTTCGAGCACCCCGGCCTTGCGCGTGCGGAAGGTGACGCGCTGGCCGCCATCACGCCCGAGCAGGACGTGCCCGCTGGCGAGCGTGGCGTGGCCGCACAGGCGGATCTCGACCGACGGGGTAAACCAGCGCAGCTCCCAGTCCGCGGCGCCGGTCTCGTCACGCACGACGAACGCGGTCTCGGCGAAGTTGTTCTCCTCGCCGATCGCCTGCAGCGTCGCGTCGGGCAGCCACCGCTCGAGCGGCATCACCGCCGCCTGGTTGCCGGCGAACGGCCGTGCGGCAAAGGCATCGACGTGCCAGTAGGGGATCGCCAGACCGGTCATCGTTGCTCCTCCAGCTTGTCGAACTCGTCGGTCTCGATGAGCGGGTTGCCCGGCTCGTCGACATGGCCCTCCGGGTCGACGTGTATCACCAGCTCCATGCCGGGGAACTCGCGGCACAAATCGGCCTCGACCCGCTCGATGATCGCGTGCGCCTCGCCGACGGACATCCGCGCCGGCAGGTCGACGTGGAACTGCGCGAAGTCGCGGTCGCCGCTGGTGCGGGTGCGCAAGTCGTGCAGCCGCGACAGCTCGGGATGGCGCGCCGCGCATTCGACGAAGCGCAGCCGCTTCTCCTCGGGCCACTCGCGGTCCATCAGGTGGTCGACCGCCCCGGCCGAGGCGCGCCACGCGCCCCACAGCAGCCAGACCGCGATGCCGAGCCCGAACAGCGGGTCGGCGCGCGAGACGCCGAAGTACTGGTCGAGCGCGAGCGCCGCGATCACCGCGAGGTTGAGCAGCAGGTCGGACTGGTAGTGGAGGTTGTCGGTGCGGATCGCCAGCGAGCCGGTCCGGCGAATCACGTGGCGCTGCCAGCCGAGCAGGGCGAACGTGGCGACGATCGCCACGGCGGAAACGGCGATGCCGTTTCCCGCGGCCTCGACGCGCCCGCCTTCGATCAGGCGAAGGACGGCGCGGAAGGCGATCGCGCCGGCCGACAGCACGATCAGGATGACCTGGAACATCGCCGCCAGCGCCTCGGCCTTGCCGTGGCCGAAGCGGTGGCTCTCGTCGGCCGGTTGCGCGGCGACAGCCACGCCGACCAGCGTCGCCAGGCTGGCGACCAGGTCGAGCGCGGTATCGGCGAGGCTGCCGAGCATCGCCGTCGAGCCGGTCCGCCACGCCGCCCAGCCCTTCAGAGCGCCGAGGAACAGCGCCAGCGCGATCGAGGCGAACGCAGCGCTGCGGGCGAGGCGGGCGCGGCCGCTCAGCAGAGGCATACGAACTCCTCGCGCTTGCCGCCGGGCGCGGGGGGCAACGCGTCGGCGAAATAGCTGAACCGCAGCGGGAAGGGGTGGCCGAGCATGGTCCGGATCGCCCCGGCCAGCGCTTGCTCTTCGTCCGTCGTCGCGGTGCGGGTGACGGCCAGGCGCACCTCGATGTCGTCGACGGCGTGCTGGATGAACTGGAATTGCACGATCGGTCCGTACTGCCAGAACGCGCCGGTCGCCAGCGGCGGATAGGCCCGGGTGCCGCCGGGCATCAGCACCATGTTGCGCTCGCGCCCCATGATTCGCCGGAGCGTGGGCAGCCCCCGGCCGCACGGGCAGGGTCCGCCGCGGACCGCCCGGTCGCGGATCATGTAGCGGATGAGCGGCGTGGCGTAGTTGCGCAGGCCGGTGACGACCACGTCGCCCTCCTCGCCCTCGGCGCACGGCCGGCCGTGCGGATCGAGCACCTCGACCACGAGGCTTTCGGGCACGTGGTACAGCCCGCTGTCGGGGCACTCGATGGCGATGTGGCCGAACTCGCGCGAGGAATAGAGGTCGACGACCGGCGCGCCGAGCAGCGCGGTCGCGCGCGTGCGGCGCTCGGGCTGCAGCATCTCGCCGATCGTGCGGACGCGCTGGAGGCGGAACGGCGCCTCGCCGGACCGCTCGATGTGATCGCACAGCGTTGCTAGCAGCGTCGGGTAGATCACCAGCTGGCCCGGGTCGAGCTGGCGTATCAGCGCGGCGATCTCGGCCATCGGCAAAGTGCCCGGGAGCAGCACCGACGGCCCGCTCGCGGCCACCAGCCGGACGGCGGAGCCCCAGTCCGGCAGCCGCTGGATCCGGGCGATATTGGAGCGCACCGAGGCCAGCGGGCGGGAGAAGTCGCTGCGGTGCCAGGCGTGCTCGAGCAAGGTCAGCGCCTGCCATTCGACCTGGGTGACGAGCGTGTGCATGACCCGGACCGGCTGCCCGGTCGAACCGGTGGTCTCGATCCAGCTGGTCGGCATGTGCGGTTCGGGGATCGCCCGCGCATAGACCCCCTCGCCCGCCTGCAGCTCGCGCCGGCCGAGCGGGGGCAGCGCCGCAAGGGCCGCGAGGTCGCCGAGTGCCGCGGGGCTCAGCCGCGCCTGGCCGAGCCGCGCGGCGAACTGCGGCGAGAAGCGCGCGGCGTGGGCGGCCAGCTCGGCCAGCGCACGCCCCTGCCGCTCGGCGAGCCGCCCGGGCGCGAGCCGCTCGCCCTGCTGGAGCTGCCGCAAGCGCCCGGTCACCATCTCGCGCAACCGGGCCGTGGTCAGGTCAGCCATCGGGCGGGCGCGGGGTCACGGGTACAGCAGCTCGCTCGCCCACCGGCCGCCGGCGCGGGTGAACAGGCGCCGCTCGTGAAGCCGGTGCGCGCGGCTGATCCAGAACTCGATCCGCTCCGGCGCGAGGCGGAACCCGGTCCAGTGCGGCGGGCGCGGCACCGCGCCATCGGGGTATGCTTCGCGCAAGGCCGCGACGCGCGCGAGGTAGGTGGCGCGGGCATCGAGCGGGCGCGACTGGTCCGAAGCCGCCGAGCCCAGCCGGGAATCGGGGTGGCGCGAGGCGAAATACGCGTCGGCCATCGCCGCCGGGACCTCCTCGAGCGGTCCCTCGATCCGCACCTGCCGGCCGAGCGACTTCCAGTGGAACAGCAGCGCCGCGCGGGGATTGGCCCGGATCTCCCCTCCCTTGCGGCTCTCGGCGTTGGTGTAGAACACGAAGCCGGCGGGCCCATGCTCCTTGAGCAGGACCATCCGCACCGACGGCGCGCCGTCTGGCGTGGCGGTGGCCAGCGCCATCGCGTTGGGGTCGTTCGGCTCGCTCGCCCGCGCTTCGGCGAGCCAGGTTTCGAACAGGGCCAGCGGGTCGCCGTGGGGAATCGCGTCCTGTTCAGATTTCATGCCGCAAACCTGACGAAAGGTGCGGGAAGTTGACAGGTTGACACAGTCCTGAGGCCAAACTGGCCGGGCCCGCAAGGCGCGGAGTGCCGCGGCGAGGGTTCGCCGTCCAAGCGGCCAGAGAGGGTGATTCGACACGGCATGCGTAGAACGTTGGCAGAACGCTGGCGTGTAGGAAAGTCCCGCCGGCGCGCTTGCGCGCCCCTGCTGTTCTGCCTAGCTAACACGCCATGGCAGCCGATCCTTACGCGACCCTGGGCGTCCCGCGCACGGCGACCGAGAAGGACGTCAAGTCCGCCTACCGCAAGCTCGCCAAGGAGCTGCACCCGGACCGCAACAAGGACAACCCCAAGGCCGCCGAGCGCTTCTCGGATGTGACCAAGGCCTACGACCTGCTCAGCGACAAGGACAAGCGCGCCCGCTTCGACCGCGGCGAGATCGACGCTGACGGCAACCCCGCGATGCCGTTCGGCGGCGGCGGCGGGTTCGGCGGCTTCCGGCCGGGTGCGGGCGGCGGGCCGGGCGGGTTCTCGGCCAGCGACTTCGAGGGTTTTAGCGGCGAGACCGACCTCGGCGACTTGTTCGAGGGGCTGTTCGGCCGCGGCAGCACGCGCGGCGCCGGGCCGGGCGGGTTCGGCCACCGCCGCCAGGCTCCGCCGCAGCGCGGGGCCAACATCGCCTATCGCCTGAAGGTGCCGTTCGTCGACGCCGCCGCGCTCAAGCCGCAGCGCATCGGCCTGGCGGACGGCGCGACGATCGACCTCAAGCTGCCCGCCGGGGTCGATGACGGGACGCAGATGCGGCTCAAGGGCAAAGGCCAGCCGGGGGCCGGCGGCCACGGCGACGCGCTGGTCACCGTCGAGATCGAGCCGCACCCGTTCTTCACCCGCGACGGCGACGACGTCCGCCTCGAGCTGCCGATCACGCTCGACGAGGCGGTCCGCGGCGCCAAGGTCAAGGTGCCGACGGTCGACGGTCCGGTCATGCTCACGGTGGCGCCGGGCTCCGGCTCGGGCAAGGTCCTGCGGCTCAAGGGCAGGGGCTTTTCGCGGAGGAGCGGCGGCCGGGGCGACCAGCTGGTCACGCTGGAGATCGAGCTGCCGGGCGACCTCGCCGACCTCGCCGGCCGGCTGGAAGGATGGAGCGACGGCTCCAATCCGAGGAACCGGCTTGGCGTTTGAGCCATTGGCGAGGGACAAGCGGCCAGAGGGTGCTTCAACAGTGCTTCGTCATTGCGAGGAGCGTAGCGACAAAGCAATCCAGGGCGGTGCAGGGTGGCCCTGGATTGCTTCGCTTCGCTCGCAATGACGACGTGATTTCAGTTCCATCGGCATTCCGCCAGAGAGGCGCGCGATGGCTCCCGGATTGACGGACCACGATCGCCCCGGGCCGCCGGTTACCGACCTGTCGCCGGAAGCCCGGCGCAAGGAGGCGCTCAAGCACAAGGCCGGGCTGCCCGGCCACGTCGCCCATGCGGTCGGGCCCGGCAGCCGCTTCCGCGAGGTGCTTCAGCGGGTGGTCGTCGGCACCTACAACGACGGCTTCATCCATGCCGGCAACCTCGCCTACCTCGCGGTCGTGTCGATCTTTCCGTTCTTCATCACCGGCGCGGCGCTGTTCTCGCTGATCGGCGAGGAGAGCGAGCGCGCCGCCTCGATCAACGCCCTGCTGTTCGCCCTGCCGCCCGCGGTCGGCGACGTCATCGCCCCGGTCGCGCGCAGCGTGATCGCCGAGCGCAGCGGCTGGCTGCTGTGGGGGGGCGGGCTGGTCGGCCTGTGGACCGTCGGCAGCCTGGTCGAGACGATCCGCGACATCCTGCGCCGCGCATACGGCACGCGGCCGACGCAGGCGTTCTGGAAGTACCGCCTGCTGTCGACCGGGATCATCATCGCCGCGGTGGTGCTGCTGATGCTCAGCCTGATCGCCCAGTTCCTGATCGGCGCGGCGCAGCAGGTCATCGAGGTTTGGCTGCCGCAGCTCTACGACGCGCTCGACAGCCTGTCGCTCTCGCGCGTGGTCCCGGCGGCGGGGCTGTACGTCTCGCTGTACCTGATCTTCTTCACGCTGACCCCGGCGGCCTATCGCAAGCGGCGCTATCCCAAGTGGCCGGGCGCGCTGGTGGTGACCGTGTGGTGGGTCGCCACGACCGCCGCGCTGCCGCCGCTGCTGCACACGGTGTTCTCCTACGACCTGACCTACGGCTCGCTCGCCGGGATCATGATCGCGCTTTTCTTTTTCTGGCTCGTGGGCCTAGGGATGGTCATGGGTGCCGAGCTCAACGCGGCGCTGGCCGAGACTCCCGAGGAAGAGGAGGACCGCATCGGCCAGGCCGACAACCGGGCGCGCGCCGCACGACTCGAGGGGGAGAAGGGGAGCGCATGACTTCTCTGATGCACGGCAGACGCGGCCTCGTCATGGGCCTCGCCAACGAGAAATCGCTCGCCTGGGGGATCGCCCAGAAGCTCGCCGAGCACGGCGCCGAGATGGCCTTCTCGTACCAGGGCGAAGCGCTCGAGAAGCGGGTGCGGCCGCTCGCCGAGCAGCTCGGGTCCGATTTCTGCTTCGATTGCGACGTGGCGCGGATGGACGCGCTCGACGCCGCCTTCGCGACGCTGAGGAAGCGCTGGGAGACGATCGACTTCGTCGTCCACGCGATCGGCTTTTCCGACAAGAACGAGCTGCGCGGCCATTTCGTCGACACCAGCCTCGACAATTTCCTGATGACGATGAACATCTCCGCCTACTCGCTGGTCGCGGTGGCGCAGCGGGCGCGGCCGATGATGACCGCCAACCCCGACGGACGCGGCGGCTCGATCCTGACGCTGACCTACTACGGGGCGGAGAAGGTCGTGCCGCATTACAACGTGATGGGCGTGGCCAAGGCGGCGCTCGAGACCAGCGTCAAGTACCTCGCCAACGACCTCGGGCCGGAGAACATCCGCGTCAACGCGATCAGCGCCGGGCCGATCAAGACGCTGGCGGCGAGCGGGATCGGCGACTTCCGCTACATCCTCAAGTGGAACGAGCTCAACTCGCCGCTGCGCCGCAACGTGACGATCGAGGACGTCGGCGGCGCCGGACTGTACATGCTCAGCGACCTGGCGAGCGGCGTGACCGGCGAGGTGCACCATGTCGATGCCGGCTACCACCTCGTCGGGATGAAGCAGGAGGATGCGCCCGACATCGCGCTGGCGTGACCGCGTTGTTCCTGATATGTTCGCGCTGGAGCAGGCCAGGAGGACGGCGATGACGCGAGTCGGCGGGTGCCATTGCGGCGAGGTGCGCTACGCGGTCGAGGGCGACCCGGTCTATCACGCCGTGTGCCATTGCGACGACTGCCGCGCCTCGTCGGGCGCGCCGATGGTCGCCTGGTATGCCGTCAAGGAGGAGCAGTTCCGGCTGCTGTCGGGCGAGGTGACGCAATTCGAGGGCACACCGGGCGCCGAGCGAAGCTTCTGCCGGCGCTGCGGCACCGGTCTGTTCTACCGCAACGCGCAGAACCTGCCCGGGCTGGTCGACATCCAGTCGGCGACGCTGGACGACGCCGCTGCGACGGCGCCGACGATCCAGGTGCAATGCGCCGACCGGCTGCCGTGGCTGGCCGCGCTCGGCGAGCTGCCCGAGTTCGAGCGCTATCCCGGGCCCTAGTTGCCGCTCGGCGGGATCGACGCCGGATCGACCACCACCGGCGCGCCGGTCGGCTGCGCCGGCTCGAGGTCCCCGTCCTCGACCTGTCCCTGCCGCTCGAGGTATTCGCGCTCGATCTCCTCGACGCGCGACTGGGTCGCGGCGGC
>Ga0196977_1000162_pt1 | contig 42550 bp, 21 predicted proteins | sample S3v_1013CmetaG_FD_148634 | JGI IMG/M metagenome (GOLD analysis project Ga0196977, IMG submission 148634) | Soil microbial communities from Anza Borrego desert, Southern California, United States - S3+v_10-13C | ecosystem: Environmental > Terrestrial > Soil > Desert | place: USA: California... | reverse complement strand
GAACGTCGGAGCGGAAGACGTGTTGGGCGAAGGCGTTCGGGTTTGTTGTGGTCTCGGCTCCGGTTTCCAAATCAAAGATGCGATTGGTTGCCAAACGCAGACCATTCATTTCGAGCTCCGCCGCGGGATCAAAACGCTGCTGGCTATAGAAACGAGCAATGAGCGGTCGAATAGCTGAAAACCGTAAGACATAGCGTCCGGGATCGACCGTGAAGGTGACAGGGTCGCTGCCCGCATCTGCTTGTTTGCCATCGATCCGCCAAACGACAGAAAGAGTTTCTCCTGACGGAACTTGCAACGAAGGTTCGATTTTGATCTTGCCTGCCACGACAGTAGTTTGTAGCGATGGAATGGCGATGCAGGGTGGTGCAACTGTATGTTGTCGTGAAACGATCACCACCGCCCGATATTCTGTCAAACGCCCATTAGTCGCAATGCGGACAAGCACGTCATAACGGCCTGGCCGCGCATAAGTGTGTGGCAGGGAAGCACTGTCGGAAAGACCCGTATTATCGCCAAAATCAAACGTCACAACCGATCCTGCGGGAGTATTTAGAGTCGCGTTAAGGATCAGCCCGTTAGTGGATAAAGAAAACTGGGGCAGCTCTCGCAACAGCTTAATACCTCCAGTCGCATCGACTTCGAATTCAACCGGGTAAGCACACATCAAGCGCCCGAGTTCCAAACGTTTTTGTGAAGCAACGCCAAGAACGGCCACATTACGCAATGCGCCTACAGATCCTCTCAACGCAAGAAAGTCCGGGTTGACGTGCCAGTCCATTCGCCCGCTCTGGGTGAATTGATAAAAAGCATCCGGGAATTGCTGGTGACCTGAGAACCAGGTGGTAGTTGCAGTCGCCGTTCGTGGAGCACGGTTCACCGCCTCACGTAAGAGTGGATCATAGTATCCGGCCAGCGTGAAGGTAATGAGTATGTCGGCGAGTGAGTCAGGCACGATCCGATTTTCTTTCATCGACAAGTCAACTCGCCACGCACTCGCTCCAGCTACTCCCTCGAACGAACCCCGCTGGTTCGCTGTAAAGAGAGAAGGTAAGCCGGCGAGATCCTGACGAGTCAGACCGGAGAACACGGCCGTTTCAGGCGGCGTAGTGCGCAGCCTTATGGACCAGTCGGTTTCAACGCCGCTCAGCCAGTCGGCGCCGAGTAACTCTCCTGAACCCGTCGAGTTTGCGTGCAGACGCACCTGTCCACTACCGAGGTGAGTAAGCTCGAGACTGAAGCGCGTAGCCTCCATTAAAGCGACCGGCAACACGTCCACGGAACTGATCCGCAGATTGAACAGGCCAGGGAAGCGGCGTTCGAGCTGTTCGAGTCGCATGCTGAAAGTCATCGCACCGTTGTCACGTAGTTCCTGCAACGCGGTGGGAAATTCACGAGCGAGCGACAGCACGTAACGCACCTGTTGCTGTCTGATTTTTTGTCCGACAATCAGATCCTGTTCCAAAGTATCCAGGTCGCGCAGCAGAAAGTCGCCCGCCAGCGAGTCGCCGAGATCGCTTACGTCATAGTCAAACCGGATCACGTTGATGCGTTTATCTGCTTCGAACTCATAAGCTTGTTCGGCAAGGAAAGCCATTTCAATTCCGTAACGGAGATAGGTATCAGCCACGCTACGAATTGCCGCCGAAAGGCGGTACCACATCTCGGCGTTCAAGGTTCGATTGCGTAGGAACGAAAGATTTTGCAGAGCAAACTCATGACGCAGCACGGCCGCAGCGCGTTGCATGCCGGCGACCATCAGTCCCGCCTGGGTGACGCCGCGCTGACGCAGAGCAACGATGGCCGCCTGGTTAGCTTCACTCACGGCCAGACCCAGGTTCTTTTTTTCAAACTCACGTTGTTCATCAGCGGTTTCAAGTTGCGCTCTTTGTGCTGCTACCTGACCGCCGCCGCCCAATAGTCCTCCGATCCCTCCGATGATCCCACCAGCGAGCGCTCCAATTCCTCCGGCCGCGGCGCCTGCGATCGCGCCCTGCGCAGCTCCTGAAAATACGGCGCCGATGCCGCTGGCAACCGCTCCACCGAGAGCTTGATCGGCCAATTCGTCAGCTCGTTCATCAAAATCTTCGAAGTTAGTGAGTCGCTGATCCGCGTTTTGCGCCGCTAGCTGAGCGAGTTCCTCGCTTGCTTTGGCGCTCTCCAATTCGAGTTTGACTTGATCGACCCGCGCTGTTTCGACGCGAATGTTGCTCTTTTCCATCTCAACGTTTTGCGCGCCGGTCAATTCCTGAAACTCTTCACGCTCAGCGTTACTCAGAAAGTTGAGATACTCGCGTTGAGCATTCTTCGCGTGTTCCGCAAAATAGCGAGCACGGTCGAGAAGAAACTGAAAACGCCATGGCGGAGTATATTCATCGCTGTAGCCCAGGTAGTTCAGGCCCGATTCCATTTGCAGCAAGCGTGCATTTGCCTGAATGATCAGTGCGTAGATCAAGGGGTTGGTTTCCAGGAGCGCGGCAGGCGTTCCATTAGTGTTCGGCGCTTCGATCTGCACTAACGATTCATGAGGGCTGATGCGACGGTCGGGCTCCGGGAAATCGCCCTGACGAGTGGTAATCGTTTGAATCGTGATTTTCTTTCCCAACTGGGCCAGGGCTTTGCGCTCATCAGGCGTGATTGGCGGTTGCGTGCCGGATCCGGCCAATTCACTAGCAGCGACCGGATTAAACGTGCGTTGCAGCAATCCTTCGAGTTGGGAGTTCATCGACTCCACGCCGGCGTTAACTAAATTCACGTACTGGCCCTGGTCCTGGAAGTTCACCAGGACGCCCTGATAAGTTGCCGCCGCCTCGAGACCCTGATACTCCGTTCTCGGCGGACGGGCCATAGTGCGCGCTTTAAACTGTGCGTCGGCCTTATCCAATAGCACTTGCGCCCGGAGGATTTGCACAAAGGGTTTTTCGATGACTTGCGAGAGAATCTGAAACTGACTATGGCGAGTGAGCAGCATGTTGCACTGGTGGAGCGCCTTATCAAAGTGACGCCGCAACCGATTTGCCTCCGCAATGGCCATCGGACAGAAGACCAGCGCGATCGCGAGCAATGGAGCATCGATCTTTTCCTCCATCTTCTCGCCCGAGAATTGCAGTGCCTTGAGAATTGCGAGCCTCGCCGCCAACAGCACAAACCCCGCGCCGATGTTATTAAAGTCGTCGAAGTCCGGTATCGGTTCCTGAAACTCAAAGGCCAGCGGCACGACGTTCGGACGCTGCCAATCGTGCTGATGCAATTCATCGAGCGTCAACGTTGCATAGCGCTCGCGAAAGTAGGTCCAGATCAGATGAGTTGGAGAAAAGTTGAAATTGATCAACTTGCCGGCAAGAACGTTCAGCGCGTCTTCGACTTGCTGTTCTGGCGCCATGTCAGAACCGGATTCGTCCGGTGGTGACAACTCAGGCAGCTTGAGCTGTGGATAGCGGCCGCCGAAGTAGTTGACGATGGAGCGCTGGCAATCAGTGTAATTGCGAGCGGCGCTCGCGTATTTACTCCGCTGCATGTCCAGATTGGCCTGGTTCCAAAGCAACAAACTGGAGATGGCCTTGCTGCCGTGGATGGCTCTTGATTTCAGATCGTTGATGACGCTCAACGGCACGTGAAAAGTTCCATTCCACGTGTCGGCCAAAGTCGGATCGTTGTGAAGCGCCGCGAGCACCTCCTGCATGTGAAGCAACTGAGTGCTATCGGCAAGCGTGTAACGGTACGTATAGAAATTACACGGCCACGTAAGCCACGGAGCTTGAGTCGACTCCGGGTCCAGCATGGGCGTGACGATCTGGCGCATCGGCGGATAGTCCGACGCAAGGGTGGCAGCCGCCTGGGCCGCCGTGTAATTGCCCGCCATGATCTCGTAGCGTGCTAACCAGTAAGGCAAACCCTTCGACTTGGGACTTAGCTCCACGGCTTGCTTTAGTTCGTTGCGAAGGTTTGGGCTGTTCCCTTCGAGCATGAAAGTCGCGTGCGCTAGTTTGAGATCGAGTTGAGCGTCGGGACGAAGCGATTCGCCCGCCACCTCACGCGCCGTATCGCGTCGCAGAGCGATACCTTCCCGAGCTGCTTTTGCTGCCGCATGCCAACGCCGCCGGGCTCCTTCGAGTGTCGAGATGCGCGCGGCATTTTTGCTTAAGCCAACGACGAGGCGACGCATGAGCTTCGCGGTTTCAGGCTGTGAAGTTGGAATCGGTTGCGCCTCCGGGCCGCTGCCGGTACGTCCTGCGCGCAAGTCCGCGAGCCGCGCCGACGCAAGCTCCTGCCACGTTTTCAACGCACTCAAATTCGCTTCTCGCTTCAACTCCGTTGGTATCACTCTTGAGTTGCCGTTAGTTTCCGCTGGTTCCGCCGGCTGCAATCGAGCAAGGTTTGCATCAGTGAGCGCACGCACTTCGGCGCGATGGTTTGTCAGCTTGAGAACGTGGTCGACAAATGCCTTGGGTTCTTTAGGCGGCTCGTTTGCGGCGATGGTTGTGTGAACTATTTGCTTGCGAGGCCTCTTACTACCATTGTGCCGTCCAGGTCGGTCATCAGCCATTATTGAATCTCCTCAAAATTACTTGCAGTCGCCAAATTGAGAGACTATATTGACGCTCAAGCTATCGGCGTGCGTCTTAACGGGTTAATCCTGTACTGCCGAGAAAGCTTACTGACCAGCCCTTCTTGCATCGATCGAGGTACGCTTCGTGACGAGCTTGCGGGGCTTTTAACTTTCCCTCAATTCTCCTGACAGTTATTGAATTACCCGGGCATTTGCGGCGGTACCGCGCGGTAGTAAACCCGCTTGCTCCCACCATAAAACAGTCGATTTTGCTACCGGAAATCCACCGACTTCCAAGGCGGGGTTGGCCAGCACGGCGCCACCAACGCGAACATGTTCCACCGTTATGTTTTGAACTTGATTCTCCCACGCGGATTGAATCATGAGTCGGTTGCCTCCAATTTTGTCGCTGACAATGTGCCCCGCTTCCCAGACGTCGGGATTGTCGATGAGTTCAGCGTGCGCTCGACTGAGAGGGCGTTTGAATCCAGTGCCACTAGCATTTAGAAGAAACCGTAGCGGATTGTTTGGCTCGCGTTGAAGTTTTGCCAGCACGTAATCACGGAACTGGGCGCGCGTGCCGGTGAAAGCCGTAATACGTGAAATCACCGTACCCGTAGTTGCCGGTGGCGGAGCCGGCAGCTTCGGTTTGGGAGTCATCATAGGCCCGAATATCGCGCCCACCATCACACCCTGAAAAATCTGGACATCCGTACTTTGACTTTCCTTCACGATTGCATCGGTCATCAGGAGAAATAAATTCGATTTGACTTGCCAGTCCCGGTGCCCGACTTTCATCTTCCAGTAACTCTGGGCACTATCGGAAAGATCTTCCCATTTCTTTCCCGTTGCCTCTTCTGCAACGTCGATCCACGGTGTAATCTCGTTGCGTCGTTCATTTATCTTCTGCATTGTGATCAGAGTTCCGCGAGCATGGGCTATCAGACTTTGTTCGCGCGATATGGCCTTTATTTGGTCAGGATCGAGTGATATGCCCTCAGTCAAATAAGCATCTTCAGGATTGCCCGTAGACGAAGGTCCTATCCGCGGTTTAGTTAGATCTAAGAGTTGCTGGATCTCCTGAGCGCGGGCATCGAGGTTCTGAAGACGACGTTGAATCTCAGCAGCATCCTTCGTTTCTTTAGTAGTGTTTAGATACCACGAGGGGAGATCTTCAGTGCCGTTCGGATCGATGAGGCCCACCGGATTGCACCCAACATATACATACAGATCGACTCCAGCTTTCAGGCCGATCGGATCACAACTTACCCACCTGCCCAACCACGACGCGTAATACCTCGCCGCGTGATAACTGAATCCCGTCTCCTCGTCTCGCTCTTTCTGCGTGAATCGGTAACGCTTACGACTAACCTCTGCGGTCCCTGGACCGGCCTGATAGGACGTGCTGCCGTAGGGGTAATACTCTTCGTAAGAAATAATCTGCCCCGCGTCATCCAACTCCAGGGATGCTGAGCCGAGATGATTGCCGAACTGATAGCGGATTAGCTGTTCAGGTGAGCCGTCGTTGCCGCGGGTGCGTGTCTCTACAATTGCGATCCGTTGCTTGTCATCAAGGACGTGCAGTGTCTCGCGCTCCAACGTTACACTGGTTCCGGTGCCCTCATACTCGCGAAAGATTTCGAACACTCCGATATAAATGCGCTCGTTCTTGCGGGTACCATTCTGCCGCTCCGTCACCTTTCTGACGCGGTTACCTGCCGCATCGTAAACGTAGAACGTTTTCTCGGGTGTGCCGTTGTTGACCACCTGGCGTGATGTCGCGCTCAACTCGTCATTGAAACTCCACTCCATCAGCGTCAGATGCTGCATGCTGGTCATATTGCCGTGAGCGTCGTGGGAATAGGATTCGCTTACTGCGTTTGGTCCCACAGTTGTGTTACTCAGGCGATTGCTGGTCTTGTTCGATTCGATGAGACTTGTTTCGTTGTATTCATAGGCGCGCGTCCAGTTACCGTCCTGCGCCTGATGGACCATCTGGAGGAAATTACCCACCGCGTCGTAATCGTAACGCTCGCTGTAGCGACGCATTGCATTTCCATCGTTCGAGTGTACGCGGTGACCGAGGAAGGGATAGTCGCGGTAGTTACCATCTGTCGGGTCGAAAACGAATGAGGCCTGCCCGATGTGCTCACGGCCCTCAGCACGTATCAGCCGGTAGAGAGCATCGTAGATGTAATCATTACTCGGCGTTACCACCTGGTTGTTAAAGAAAATTGTCTGCTGAGCGTCGTCTTCGATGTGGCTGATGTTGCCGGTCGGATCGTAGGTATAAGAAAGGTCTTGCAATCGTGCATCGCCGCGCAACGTTTCCAAATGTACCAGCCTGGATGTCAACAGATCGTATTCGTATCTGGTTTTGACGCCATTCTCGTATTCAATGAGCGTGCGCTGTCCCTTGGCGTTGTGGTTTATGTTCGTGACAAAGACCGTCGGTTGTTGCTCGTCCCCGTGCAGGTTTACTGACACGTTCTTTAGCAAGTTTGCTGCATTAAACGTTGGGAGGTAGACACTCCCGTCAGGAGTAGTTGTGGCTACCGGACGGTTCAGGGCATCGAAGTTGGTAGTGCTGACAAAGCTCGCTTCGTCCGGCTCCGTTTCAGGATTGGCGGTCCAATCAATCGTTCCGTTGTACTGAACTGACAATCGTCGACGGGTGCGCAACAGGTTGCCTTTGAAATCGTATTCCTCACTAAACACGACTCCGGCCTGGTCAAAGACCTGAACGACTTTGCCGCGTAGATTCCTTGCTTCCGGGTTGGTCTGACTTTCACCGTACACTGATTGACCAATGAGAGACTCCGGCCCTGAGTTATTGCTCAAGTGAGTTGTGACCGGGCGTTGTAACTCGTCATAGGCAGTTCGGAACCGGTGCTCCCGGCTGTCCCAGGCATAAATACGATTCCCGGCGACATTGTTGAGGATCCAGCGGTCTCCAGCCTCCATGCTCGCTACATGGATTTGATTGCCGAGCATGTCATATTCGTAACGCATGATGATGCGGTCCTGCGCATCGATTACGTCGCGCTGATTGCCTTCAATATCCAACGTGACCCGTGTTGAATACTTTTCCTCGATGACTTCGATGGTATCGTCTGGATTACGGCGCTCGAATTTGTTGTGGGCGATTGTTAGAAATGGCCGGCCCAGTGAATCGAAGTAAACAACCGTAGGCGTGCCGGCGTGTTTCCCAGCCTTCTCTGCTGCCTCTCGTTCAAAGGCACGTATTTCCGGGTCGGGCCAGACCGAGGCCGCCTCAGCCGCGTGAGCCGGATCGGTTCGCAAACTAAACCAAGTCGGCAGGTAGTCTGCATCCGGTAACCTGGTGAAGAGATCCCTGACGTCGTGATCTGTCCGTGGATCCAGAGTGACAGTATCGTTAACGTCAAATGTGGTCTGGCGCCACGGATCGAAGATGAACTTTTCCCATGTATGGTTAGGATCGAGCGTCGCGACGATCCGCCCGACCGGGTCGTAAAATAGGACGGGACTTACTCCGACCGTCTTCGCAAACTCGAAATGATGTGTGGCACTGAAGAAGGGCTCGTATTTCCGAACGGGCTTACCTTTGTTGTTGAAGATAGTCCACCCATTACCCACCCAACGAGGATTTGCTGCCGGACTGCCGTCAGCTACTGTGCCCGGTTCCGTCTCGATTTTCTTCTGAATCTCACGGCCAAAACCGTCACTATAGGAAAAGCTGATCTGTATTTTTGTTTGGGAGCCACCTGGGTCGGTGAAATGTGTTTCACGCGCCAACGTTGCGGTAAGTGGTGGTTCGCCTGTGCGATTAAAGCGCTCGAGATCATAGACGACTCGTGTCGTCGCGTTACCCAAAAGCTCGCGAGCAACTTGTGTTGGCACACTCTCGCCGGTAACCGCTGATGCTTCGCGTGGATTGGTTATGAATGCGGCCAGTTGCTCTGGCGCGGGATCGGGATTGAATGCGGAGTCGAGCAAATCACCGAGAGTTTGACCGGCCTTTCCCATAACTGCCGAGCCGACAACGAGGCCCAGAGTGTCAAACGCAACCAGACTCTGATTGCCGTTCGGATCGACCAAACGAACTGGTTGCAAAACGCGGTAATCACGTTCGGCGATTACCTGATTACCGAGCGCGTCAGTGGTACGAACTGAAAACAGATCATACGCGTCGAATTGCGTGAAAGCTGAGGTTCCGAAAGGATCGCGAATACGACATGCCTTATAAAAGTGTTGTTGCGCAAACGCGCGCTCCTCAGAAGGTGAGTCAGATTCATTAGGCGAAAAGAAAACGCGTCCCGATGGAACCCACCAGTTGGCGTCGTTTTCGGTGTGCACATACCCACCTTCATCGGCCAACATTGAATCCGTCACCCGATCGCCGTAGACATGGGTGAGCAAGGCGGGCGTGAAGGCGAGCTTAAAGCTTTCACCGGGGAGAGCCAGAGTTTCGAGTTCGCCCAAAGGAAGCAACTCTGTCAGGTCGTTTTTGCGATAGTAGGTTCGAATGTGTTCGATCAGACGCTTCTGTTGTTGTGTCTCGTCGGGACTTTTCTCATACGCGATCTCAATTGTTTGGTTGAGTCGTGCAAAGTCGTTCTCGATCCATTCGTCGACACTGAAACGGGTCGCATCATTTGCGGGCTTGAGTCCCGTCAATTCATAACTTCGCGACTCGCTCGGCATCGGCGTCCGGTGGTTGTCGGGATCAAGCGTCGCATCGTCGATTGCCTTAGTATAGGTGTTCTCGGAGTAAGTGATGTGAACTTGAGTCTGCTTGTCGCGATCCGCTTGAGCAGGGAGGCCGTCATCAGGTTGGCGCCGCCCGTACGCAATCTCGAGTGACTTCAAAGTATTTCCAAATGAATCCACTTCCAACGTCATTGCATGATTGAGGCGCGGATCAGTTGGATTGCGCTCATAGTGACAAGTTAGTGTCTCCAGTTGATGGCTGAAATACACTGCATGATGATTTTCTTGTTTTGGCTGGACTTGTCTGACGCGATATCTACTTTCAGTAACGGTGTATGGATGCTCAGCTTTGTCGCTACCGTCACGTGCATACACTTCGGTGCGTAGGAGCGCCGCACGCAGTGCACGATACGCCTCGTGTGGAGTCTCACTGGTTTCAACGTGGTGTTCGTCCAGAGTAAACGCTTCGTCGTCGCCGGCGTAAAACTCTGTGCGATACCTGTGAGTCAGGTCGTGGAAAGGATCATCCGCAAGATCTTCGTCGAAATAGATGCCTGTGTGAAACCAGGAACGAGTCTCGATCGGCGGCGCGTGAAAAGCCGCGAGTTTGTTATCAAAGAGATTGCTTTCGCCGTGTAAACCGGGACCTGAGAAATCTTCAAACGTTTCCGTGTCGAACTGGTCCACTCGTCCGAAACCGCGAAACTCTCGTTCTCGTCCATCAAAATATCCGTGGTGATATTTGTACGTGGTAACCAGCTTCGTCTTGCTGATGTGGTCGAGCACCTCTACTTTGTCAACAACCTGAACGGGGAAGGCAAGTTTAGTTAACCACGGGGTTCCATTGGCCTCATCCTCAAGAAAGTAGCGAGTCGAGGGCGCATAGCTGACCCTGGTAGTTGCACCCATGTTGTTACTCATTTCAGTGAGGACGTACGGTTTCACGCCGCCGCAAAAATCCAGGGCTTTGTAATTTGCTTCGGACTGGCCCACGAAGTCATAGCTCCAAACCAGCGTTGCGGTGCCCGTGCCGAAGACGTCTGCGAATTGAATGGAGTCAATGTTGCTGACAACTGGAGTTCCATGAATAGTTTGTGTGTTACTCCAGCTATTGCCGGACTGATTGAACCAGAAATGAACCCGGTCGAAATCAACGTACACAAGATCGGCACAACCAGTGCCATTTAAGTCCGCGAGGAAAAGTCTTTTTGGATCGAAGTCCACCTCAAGATGAGGAGCGTTCTCCATCGTGATGCGCTTGCCGAACTGTCCGTAGCCCAGACTGGGCCAGTAGTCGATTCGGCCGTTATGGACCAGGACGATGTCGCTTAAGCCATCACCACTCATGTCAGCAAGTCGAACTCTTCCGGTTTGATCGTCAAAGAACACGTCAGGAAATTGATCTAAATCACGTTTGCGCGCGATCTGTTTGGAAGGTGCGAAGCCTTTTTCACCCAGACATTCGAACCAGAGGAAACGATCACCTTGAGTCATCAACGCGTCTGACAACCCGTCGCCCGTAAGATCAACTAAACGAACATTTGGATCGCCAAGATTGAAACTGGGGAATACCTCGTAGGGCTTGAACGTCCGCCACGTTCCGTTAGGCGTGGTCTCGAAAAAGCCTGGCAGTAAGCTCGAGTGAACGAGCAAATCAGCCTGTCCATCGCCGTTCATGTCTCCCAAACTCACTCCCGGCTCTCCGATGGCGACCGTCGACGGAATCTGCGGCATGGGTCGGGGCCGATCCAACCGACCGCCGCCAAGGTTTCTCCAAAAACGAAATCCGTCCGTATTACCTTGAAGCACGTCGGGCAATCCGTCGCCGAACAGATCGACGAGGGCCATGTTCGGATCGTTGAGGGCGAGCGGCGGCATATCGTTTCCGTTTGCCACGACCGATTGGTAGTGTTGCTCATGCGGTCTGAACTCTGAGTACTTGAACGTTACTGGAGGCATGGGGGCGGATCTGTAAGTGCCCGACGACTCCTTTTTGTATCCCGTGACGGTTACAGTGGTAAGAAAAGAGAGAAGGGTATCGGGGTCATTGCGATACTCGAAGTTAGTAGAACGAACGAGTGTTGGACCACTTAGCTCGGCAAAGTGGTGGAACATCAGTACTCGGCGACAGCGTCGTAAGGTGCGAACTTCAAATCGTGCACGGAAGCTGGAAAAGACGTCACTGCGGATCGGAGTATCCGGCCCGAATAGTTCTTGCTCCCCCGCGGGAATGGGATCCGGGTGAGGGCTTTTAGTGGGAATCTCCCAATCGCCATAATCAAACACAACTTCGAAAGCGTATCTGCGAGTCTCGCGCAAGTGGCCGACTGCTGTGCCGTCAGAATAAGTGACTGGCTGTCCTTGCTCATCGATCAACGGACTGGGCAGGTTTCCATAATAGATCCTGCGGAGATAGAGTTGGGCCGGCCGGCGATTGTGTTCGAAGATTCTATTCAGATGCAGACTGGGATCTTCGTTGCTGTAGAGCTGAGGGTTGTCTCGTGCGTACTCGTAGAGAATGTGATTGCCGGTAGAATCGAAAGTTTCCTGTAATAGCCATTCATATACTTGATGTTCGTTCCCAGGGTTACTAAGGCGTGTCGAGGCGCGGCCACCGTAAATGCTGGTCACGTTATCTTTTGTGATGGAGCGCCAATGTACGTCGCCGGTTACGTTGTGACGCCACCGTTCAATCCTGGCGAAGAGGCCTTCGGTTCGCGGGCGGTAACGGCTAACAGTATGGGATTGGCGAAGGAGAGGATCTTCAGGGACCCACGTTTCGTCACCACTCACGGGATCGACGATCTTTTTTAAGTAAGGAACGAGATCTTCTGCCCCCGACATCACGAAGACGTCGAGATCGTCGTCGTATGCAGGGAGTCCTTTTTCCGTCTTGCGGGCAATTCGCGGGATCGATAGCTGCCATCCCAGTCCGAAAGGACCATTTCCATTTCCGGAGCTGTATTGCAGTGAGAGACTGGGGCCAAAACCGTTACGCCCGGGTGAGACAGCTAAGGGAATCGAGTAATTGCCTGTGCCACTGAAAAGATTTGCCTGGAACGTTTCGCCAATGCCCTTGATGGCGCCACCACCTTTGGGAAGGCTAATGCTCGCTTGCTGAACACCAGATTTGTCGCTCACCCTTTGATCCTCTGAAGTTATTTGATGACGCTATCAGTTCAGTCAGAGAAAAAGGCGGACGACAGGTAGTGCTCGGCAACGTTAGTTCCTGGGGGACTTGCCTGGTTGGTGAGGCGTTGATTGTAGTGGCTTATACGCTGTCTTGGCATTCGAAGTCAACGAATGTGTGAGCTCGGGAGGCAGCAGTGAGATCTGGATACAGCCAGTGAGAACAAGCATGTGCGTGGGGACGATGAAACGTCATGCAGTCGATGTCAGGTGCAGTTATAGAGCCACGCTTCAGACAATCGTTACCTTCGCTTCAACGACTGATGGTCCACCATAAGGCAGCGATCCTGAACGACTTTGATCCCGGCTTTCGCAAGTATTTGAGCGACGGCATCGTTGCGAATTCCGGATTGCAGCCATACGGACTTAGGCATCTTCGCTAAGATATCTTCGACGTGAGGAGGAACATCCTGAGAACGGCGGAAGACGTTCACGAGATCCACATCGATCGGAATATCAATGAGCTGGCGGTAGACCTGTTGCCCGAGTATGCGCGTCGTGTTTGGATAGTAAACAGGCACGGGAATGATTTGAAAGCCGGCCGTCTGAAGATAACTTGGGACATAGAATGCCGGCTGGCCTGCTTGAGCCTCAGTTTTAATACCGAGCACTGCTATGGTCCGCGTCTCGTTCAGTAGGTTCGCGATTTCGCTGTTGTTCGTAAGTACGTTGTCCTGCCAATTCATAGATCACACCTGACAGTAATGCAAAAGGGATGTATTTGTCAGCCACTTCATAGCTCTGTATACGAGGAAGACAACGAGGTCTGGTCTCGAATTCCATCGATTATGGGGAGGTATGTTATGAAGTCACCAACGTCTGTCTGCCGATCTCTCACGCCATTATTTATTATCATCTTATGTCTCAGTGCCACTGGCCGGGGCGCTACAGCCGCTCCACCGGCACCGTCTCCAATTTCTCCGGCGGCCAGCGCGGTCGTCACTCAGCCGTTCACGATTTCCTGGACGGCGGTGAGCGACCCAACCGCGATCGTCGCTTACAACTGGCAGGTTAGTTCGTCGTCGGCCTTCACGTCGGTGCTCGTTCAATCCTCCACCAACGGCGCGACGCAGGATGCGGTCAGCGGTCTTGCCGACGGCGCATATTTCTGGCGCGTGCAGGCCGTCAACGGCGACTTCGTTCAGGGGGCATGGTCGCAGCCACGTAGCTTCACGGTCACTGGCGCCGGCACCGGTTCGCCGGGCACACCGAGCCTCGGGCCGCCCCAGGGGTACTCAACCTTCCATCCGTGGGAGGCGATGACTTTCACCTGGAGCTCAGTCACGGACGCCTCGTCGTACGTGCTCCAGTATTCGACAGACTCAAGCTTCCCCGTGTCCTCGAGCGGAGAGTTCGACAACATTCCCAACACCACCTTCTCGTTCGCCATTGCGAACCCGGAAGGCAATTACTTTGCGCGAGTCTTCGCCGTGGACGCAAACGGCGTCTTCAGTGCGCCGTCCAACGTCATCTCTTTCTCAGTCTTTTATAAGAATCCGCTGCCTCCGCCGCCCTCGCCCGTTGCGCCTGCGAACGGCACGACGTTGACGCTGCCGGTCACACTCGAGTGGACGCACGTAGCCAACCCGCAGCCGAGCGGGTACGAGCTTCAGATCGCCCGCGACTCCGCATTCTCCTCCATCGAGGTGGACGACCCGCAGCTCAACGGGCCGACACGAAAGATTCTGTCACTTACTTCGGGGAGGAAGTTCTGGCGCGTGCGCTCCGCACAGGGGGATTCCTCCCCCACGACTGCTGCTTTGACCGCCTGGTCTGCGACTGGCACGTTCACCATCAGCTCGGCCCCGCCCGCGCCGGTGTCTGTGACGCTTGCCAAGGAGCCCCTTTACAGCGGTGAGACGACGTGGGTCGAGGTGCAGTTGACGGCGGCAGTACCGTCGGGTGGCGCCACTATCAACATCAACAGCTCGAACCCGGGCGTGGTTCCCGTCCCGGCGACTATAACGATGCCCGGCAATACCGCGTGGATGCAGTTCCAGGTGCAGGCAGGGCAGGTGACAGCGCCAACGCCCGTGACACTCACGGCGACGCTCAATTCCGCGTCCGCCTCCGCGGAGTTCAACTTGCAGCCAACCTCGTTGAAATCGCTTACAATCGCGCCGAGCACGATCAGCGGCGGCGCGCAGCCGCAGGGGATCGTGATGCTCAATGGGCAGGCCCCTGCTGGTGGTGCCGTAGTGACTCTCTCAAGCAACTCACCGTCTGTGAACCCACCAGCATCCGTGCTTGTCCCGGCCGGCAGCTTCTCTGCCTCGTTCCCGATCCCGTCAAGCACCGTTACGGCAAACACAACCGCTACAGTCACGGCAAGCTACGGCGACGCGTCTACGCAGGCGCAGGTCACGCTGACGCCTCAGCAGCCACCTTCATCGCTGGTGCTTAGTCCAACCTCGACGACGGGGCTGGGCGGCAGCTCCTTCGCCACTGTTACAGTCGCGTCGCCTTCGTCCACTGACCAGATTCTGCAGGTCGCAAGCAGCAATCCGGCGATCGCATCCGTGCCCAATGGTGTGATGATCCCGGCTGGCTCGACTACAGGCGGCTTCAACATCTTCACGAGTTCCGTCAGCACAGAGACCCTTGTCACGATCTCCGTCTCCGGCGCGGGCGTGACCAAGACCGCCAACCTGACAGTTAATCCGGAGGCGCCCAAGCCCACGCCGACGCCGGGCGCGCCGATACTTTTGTCGCCTGCGGCCGACGCGAGGGTCGCGCAGCCGATTACGTTTGACTGGTCGGACGTTGCCAACGCGACGAGTTACGAGATACAGATTGACGATTCGAGAAATTTCACTGCGCCGCTCAAGTTCAGGCAGACGGTGAGCGTGTCGCAGGCGACCGTTACGGGTCTTCCCGCGCAACGGCTCTTCTGGCGTGTGCGCGCCTTCAACTCGGCTGGCATCGCAGGTCCCTTCTCCAGCTCGCGTCGGTTCACCGCTCAGGCCGCTTCCACGCCGTCGCCGGTAAGTCTCTCCGCCGTGAGCGTAAGCCCGATTTCTGTCGTTGGCGGAAGTACGGCACAGGGGACAGTCACATTGACGGGCGGAGCGCCGACCGGCGGAGCACTGATAAGTCTGAGCAGCGCGAACCCGTCAGTCGCCGCCGTGCCCTCAAGCGTTACTGCGGCGCCAGGCGCCTCAAGCGTGACCTTCGCCGTAACCACGTCGGCTGTGGCCGCCAACACCAGCGTTCTCATCACCGCGACGTATGGCAATGTAAGTCGAACGACGACGCTGACCGTTACGCCTGCGTCGTCCACGCCACCGTCTTCCAGCCCGTTGCCTGCGCCCTCGCTCGTCAGCCCCGCGGCGGATGCGCGCTTCAAGCCCGGCGCGAGTATCACCTTCGACTGGAACGACGTCAGTGGCGCGGCCAGCTACACGATTCAGATAGATGATTCGGACAGCTTCAGCGCGCCGCAGGTAGTTAACCAAACGACGACGGTTTCGCAATTCACGACTAATACGCTTCCCACGATCAGGATGTGGTGGCGGGTGCGCGCCAACTCGAGTTCCGGCACGCCGGGCAGTTGGTCGTCAGCGAGACGCTTCGAGGTGAAACAGTAGCTATGAGTTATGATTATGGAGAAGCGGCCCCGACGATTTGAAGCTTGAAGTGCGGGAGTCGCTTAGACGAGTACGGAGATCGGCGAAGGACGCTTAAGTCCATCGGCGGCAGCCCTCACGGTCGACCCGCGGAGGGCGGACCAATTTCTTCTACTTAAATGGCGCGCAGGGTAATGGGAGGTATGACTCGATCTCCATTGATGATGTCAAGGCCGAACTGAAAAAGGGCACGTTGTTCGAATATTTGAAGCGAGAGCTTGGTTAAGATATTGATATAAGTATCTTCACGGAAGAAGAAAAGGCGCCGCTCAATGCTGAATAGCTTGATATGGCGATTGCTGTAAATGAAAGTCGTATGTGTTTTGAGAAAGGTGAATTGTGTCTCTTGGTTACGTATGTGCTTGAGAGTATTGAAACCCCCAAAGTGGCCGTCAGGACCAACTTTTCATTCAAGACCGACACAGTTTTCCCCACAGCTTCCGACAGACTAGAATGCCTAGAAAAGGACGATTCGAAGTAGATTTACTGCTTGGTTGCACCTTAGCTTTTGTGCATTTAAGACTTGCAACTCACCGACATTTGAGTTCCACTTTGTAAGATTCCACTCAGCGGTATTACAGGACCCTTTATCTCGCCGGAGGGATCGCGATTCAGTTTAAGTGGTCCGCCATCCTCCAAAGCGTTCAGGACGATCGATAGAAGGCGCCGTAGTCGCCCAACCTCCGTTGCCCATTCATTACCGGACCTTTTGTAGTAAACCATGTAATCAGCCCGCCGAACAGAACGCCTCCGAGAGTAAACAATAGATTTTGAAGTATGGCATGTATCTCAATTTGAATTCTCAAGATTCTTATCGTATCCGCTCACAAAGCCAAGAACTATCACTCGCCGATCGATGCTATTGTGGATCGTGGAAGGGTCAGAGCTTCACGCCAAGCTGTCGGAGTCGTTCTTCTTGCTCAGGCTTGATTGTGCCCGCCAGTCTCCGCATATATAACTTGCGACTTTGTAAAAATCCGTGTGCAGGAAAAGGCTGTCGATCGCCAAGTCTAACCCCTTAATAGCGTCCGGTATCCCTTTTTCACCACGTTGGATACATTGCTTTATAGCCATGAGTTGATGTGCCAGAAGTAAAGCCGGAATCGGACGCCCCTTGTAGAGCGCCAAAGCGATTCTCAAACTCGCACCTTCTAACATATCGTAGATCACACATGATCCGGCTCGGATTTCGTTGCGGTGAGCACTCTGCGAAAGGTTAATTTGGCAGCGATCGCTTCCAACCCTCCGCAAGCGGTTTCCAGACTTTTCCTCCATCCTCAGTGCGAAAGATTTTATCGGGGCCAATAGCCCAACCATGCATTGGGTCCGTAAACGTAATGCCTATAAGCTGTGTCGTAGTTTTTTCCGAATCTAGTTGATACTTCCAAGTAACTCCGCCATCAGATGTATGTATGATCCCGCGACCTACAGCCCAGCCATTAAGACCATCAACAAAAAAGACAGCGTTCCAACTGCCGTTGGAATCGAACTCCTGAGTGGTCCAACTTTGACCGCCATCCTGGGTGCGAATAAGCTTCCCCTGCCAGCCGTCAATGCCCCAACCCTTTCTCTTGTCAAGAAAGAACATTGAAACGACACTGCCCTTTGAATCAGCGTCGACATTTGATAGCTGTTCCCAATTTTCACCACCATCAGCACTTCGGAACAGCGCAACCATTCGCTTCTGTGTTGAGACATAGAGATAGCCCACAGCCCAACCATTTAGCGAATCAACAAACTGGATCTGACGAACTTCGTAATTGAGAGGCGCTTTTCTCTTTGCCCATGTCTGCCCCCCATCCACAGTGCGATATATTTCTCCAGTTGGCCCGCCCGCCCATCCGGCTTGCGAGTCCGCAAAATACACTGCGCTGATTTCTGATAGGCCCGGTATTTCGACCTTGGTCCAAGACAATCCTCCATCGTCCGTTCGATACAGCGATCTTGCGTCGATCGTCCATCCACGCTCAGCAGTGACAAAGATAGGCGCGCAGATGGTCTTCACATTTGATGCGAGCACCGGATGAACGATCCCATTGCGATCACGGAGCATTAGACCAGAACGCAAAAAGGCCGTTCCGTAATCCAAACGCCGCCCTGTCGATCGTTCACAACCGAGCAAAGGCCCAACTGCACGGTAGAGCGCGTTCGTGTTCTATCACTGCGCTGAGTTGAGGTCCGTGTTGTATCCCGCGTGCGGCGACTCGGAGACGATACTGATGCTCCAGTGCAAACGAGAATCGAAAAAACCGCAAGAATGACTTTCATAATTTTCAACCTAAGTAGATCGCATAGAACATACGACAATAATCTGCCTGACTCGTCGTAGACCGCCGTAGGTACATAAGTATTTCGATCCACAGACTCAGTTCAACTTGAACGGCTCTAGGACAAAGTTTGCCGTGGCATCCTTTCGGGGAAGATCCGGCATGAGAAGCACAGTCTTCGTACTAATCACGTAACCGGGCTTTAACACCGAGACGATGTATTGACCAGGAGGGCCGATTCTCAATAGAAATCGCCCTCGCTCATCAGTTCTGGTAACAAAGACCACTGAGGGTTTGAAGGCGCTCGTTACTCTGGTTGTCGCGTCTTTCAAAGGAGTGTTCTCTGGTCCATACACCGTGCCGCTCACAGTGGAAACCGGCAGATCCGTTAGTCTTCCCACTTCAAGACCAAAATCCACGAGCAGTGTTTCGCCATTAGCGAGACGAACGCGGCGCTCATCACGTAAAAAACCAATTGAATTTATTCGAATACTCAGTTGGTCAGCCGGCACGTTTTTTACTTCATAGCTGCCGTTTACGTCGGTTTTGGCTTGAAAACGCTTTTGGGAGCTCTCTGCTAAGACTTCAATCTCAGCATCTGATACTGGAAAACCAAACAAGTCAGTCACCCGTCCTCGAACCGTGCCGGTGACTTCACCTTGGTTGGCGATTACTATCATTGAGAGTCCCAAGAGCAACACCACACAGACACCACCTTTTTCTATCAACGATTTCATGCTTAATCGCTCCCAACTAAAAACAGTGTCGTTGAATGTAATCTGAAATTCCTCCAGAAACACCAGTCAAACCGAAGATGCTCATGACATCTTGATCGTAAAAGCTATTAGTTCGCGCACCGAAGCCGTGCAGTCCTTCATGAAACAGTAGTGCCATATTCCTGCCGTTGATTCCTCGAGTGTCCGTTGAGATGTCATCAGGGTTGAAGAAGGCAAGGAAGTAGGTCGATGTGATGGATGTTAACGCGGAGGTTCTTTGGCCGCCTGCGGTGCTAGCAAATATAGTGGCAATGGTCGTTCCTGCACCCCACAGGATATTTGCTGTGCGTTCAGGATGTATCGTACCAGCAGCTAACGCGTGAGAGGTAACACCATCGTAGAATTCGTAGTTTGAACCCAAGAAATCTACGAATGCACCTAAGTTAAAGCCATTTGAAGCCAACTTCTCAAGCACATTTGTCTTACAATCTGGACTTACTTGTTCCCAATTCAGTCGAAAGATAAGTTCTCGCAGAGCGTTGTCTAGAGCGGAACTCTTATCGGTTGGGAGCGGAGCGAGATTCTGCGTAGTGCTGCTCTGCGGCTCTACGTCCTCTTTCACGCCGAGCACTGCTGGCAACCAATGACCATTGCTTCGTAAACTGAATCCGATACCGGCAAAGCCAACCCCAATATTTTGAAAGTTCGGTGTAAACGAGACAGAGATCGGTGGCGTGTTGCGGAATGTGAACGAGCCATTGATCACGTTTGGCTTTAAGTTAGTGAACAATCCGGCGATGAATTTAAAGAGTGCGCCCCAAAAACGGCCGTCGGGATCGACGCGGTTAACGGGATCATTGCCGACATAGGAGTACATGTTGAGGCTCTGCGGATCGGCAAGGCTCGCCGCTGCCATGCCTAAGGGATCAACTTGAGTAAAACGACCCTGACGCGGATCGTAATGGCGATTGATGGCGTAATCGAGTCCTGTGGTAGCACTGCGGTCATAGCTCGTAAAGCGTCGATTGCTAGCCTCAGTAGATTCGGCAGTCAGCGCAGTGCCAAACGGCAAGTTCTCTTGACTGAACGAATTTGTATTGAGGTTGTTAGTGACGAGTTTTGTCCCCAAGCGATCAGGATGATGATAGCGAACGATCTCGCCCGTGCCGTTTGGCGCCTCAGTGGCAAGCAGTCGTCCCCCGAGATAAATGTAGTTTTTGGACCACTTCGGCATCGAGGCTGAGGTTTGCTCAACATACTCGGCTATGACCGAATTACCGTCGCAAATGTAGTAAGTCTTATCGGTTGAGGTCTCGCTGCCAGTTTGTGTAATCAGCCGTTGGTTGGAAGAGCCGTAGGTGTAGGTCGCGATGGTCGCGCCGCTCGAGCTTTTAACCTTTGCCAAACGCCCGGCGGCGTCATACACGAACGACTGGCCCGTGTTGTTCTGCAACTGATTGCCGGCAGAGTCGTAACTGAAACCCGACGAACTAATCCGGTTGGAGTTCGCGTCAAAGGTGAGCGACTGATATCCATCCTGTGCCACAGGCAGTCCGGTGTTGTTACTGGCCGCTACTGTGGTGCGGTTGCCGTAGCGATCGTAGCTATAATTCTGGAGCCAGTAAGTTCTTTGTTGCCAGTCCATGAAAATTTCATCAGGATTCGTCTGCTTGGCGTTTTGTATCCAGGTGTACTGGTGGGCCTTCTTAAGACGGCCCAACTCGTCATATTCAAAGGTCTGTTTCTTCCACTCACCGATTGGTCCATTATTAACCACCATGGTCAATTGACCGGTGTAAGACTCACTGACCTCATCCGAAAAGCACATAGCCATCGGGTTATCGCAGTATCCCTCCTTGTAACCGTAACTGTAATCCAGCAGCGTGGTGCTGCCGCGCTTCACCGACTGACCGGTCAAAAATTCCGAGCGCTCGTCAAAACTATAAGTTTCGGTTAGTTGATTTGGGCCTGCACCAATCAAGACCGAAGTGATCTGGCTAGCGGCGTTGTAGGTGATTTGTGAAGCGTAGTCCACACTGTTGACTTTCAATCCGTTAAGACGGCCGGCGGCATCATAACTCTGCGTCACAGCCTTGCGTACAGGGTTGGTTATGTTGTCGCGGTACTGCTGTGGATAAGTGGTTTGGGTTAATCGGCTGAGCGCGTCGTAGGCATAGGTGATCGTCATGGGCTGAGTGCGTCCGGCAAAAGACAATCGCTTTTCTTTAACCCGCCCTTCGCCGTCATAATCGTAATCCTCGGTACTGATTCCTGCCGCAACGACCTGGCGCACCTGAGTGACGTCGCTCAGAGCCGAAGCAGAAGCTTTGGTTCGATATTGATAAGTCACCGTTGGTGCAGGCAGAACCGTAAGCCCCCCGGGAACGCCCGAGAGATCATAGCTGACCGATTGCAACCGGTTCAGCGGGTCGTCAACGTTGTTGCTGTCCTTGTATTTGAAGATCGTTTTCGCACCACGCGCATCGGTTCTGGAAATCAAGTTGGAGCGCTCGTCGTAAGTGAAGACCTCGCTCCACCGATCATTTTCCGTTCCAGCGGTACTCCACTGACCCGACAGGTTCAAGGTAGCCTGGGTTTCCGCCAGCTTTTGGTGAGTCAGGCGACCTAGTGAGTCATAGCGGAAGCGTCTGACTTGGACGCCCTGTTCTACCCTGACGAGCTTATTGAGAACGTTGTAGCTGTACTTAGTCTGCAAGCCTGCACCCCCGGCGGGATTCGGCTCAACTACTTCCGCCAGACGGCCAGCGGCATCAAGTCGCATCCAGCGCCAGCGGTTCCACGCATCCACGGTCCTGCTTGTCTGACCCGGCTCATTAGATGCGCCCAGAGGCCGTGTCGATTCATTATAGAAATACTTAGTTGCAGGATGGTGCGGTCCATTGTCAAAGAATAGGGGAAGAGATGGATCGCGTTGCTCGGCTGTCCGGCCCGCCGCGTCATAGACAGTTTCGCGCCACTGCGGCGTCTGACCCGCACGATAAGGTATAGATTGTTTTGCCGGGCGACCGAACTGATCGTAAAGCGTCTCAACTATATCGATTACACCGCTAGCGCCAAGAGCCTCTTCCTTTTTTACCTGGCCCAGGCCGTTGAAGTATTTCGTCGTCTGTGCGGCAATTGGACCATTCGCCAAGAGCCGCGTTGTCTGTACTAGTTTCATCGCCGCATCGTCGTATGCAAAAGTAACGCGTGAGCCGGTTGAGGCAATAACCTCTTTCGGGCGTAACGACTCAGGAAAGTAGCTCGTTTGAGTAGGTCGGCCATTCGAATCTGTAACTGAAAGTGGTAGGCCGGTGCTCAGGTCATAAGTCGCACTTGTAATGACGCGCAGCAGCGAATTGGGATCGGCAGAGCCGCGGGTCTGTGAAACAGGAAAGGCATACTGCGTGGCTAAATTGTCGAAGTTCGAACTAAGTTCCTCGCAGCAAAGCTTTGACGAGGAAATAACGTTTCCGGCCATATCGTATTTCATTTTCTGGACGACAGGGGAGGTAGGAGCCGCAGGATTAGCAGTGGCGGCGTATCTGGTGACGCTTGTCAGATTGCCACGTTTAGTCAGGTAGTTTGCTCCCGTGCCACCATTGATACCTCCCGCAGGCGATGGGTTGAAAGCACTCACGTGCTGGAGGATTCCGGTAACGCCACCGGACTGTTGTGATTCGCCAAAGATAACTAAGTCTAGGCTACTCGCCGCATCATTTGGATAACTCTTCAAAGGTTCAGCATATTCGTCGTACTTGAACTCACTGTAAGCCGAGAGCAGATTCGCGCTGTTGTCTCCCTGAAAGATCTTGGTTGAGGCCACCAGATTGACCAGCCGCGGATGAATCAGCACACGGCTACCCCGCGAGCTATCGATCCCCTGATCCAGATCGCCGTCGAGGTAACTGACGAAAGTATTAACTGTGGTACGAAAGACCACACCCGAATAGTCAAGCTCTCGTGTGCGACCAACGCCATTGTTCTCGGCATACTGATCGTACGCAGTAGCCAGAACTTGCCCGCGCTCGTCAGTCGTCTCTGTGCGTTGCAGCCGTGGCGCTCCGTTCGGTCCCTGTTCCCAGGTAAATACAGTCTTCTGAATAACAGCGTCGTTGGCATCAAGTCGGCGCTCTTCTTTCGTGAGTCCATTCTTGAACTTGTTTGTATCCGAGTCAGGGAGGTTATTCAGGCTGAAAGCGATCTGCACAGTCTTTGTGCCATCGGGATTAGTGACCGTGACCGTGCGCTCGCTGGTGGCCGCGTTTTCCTGCACTACAAAGTTCGTAGTGGTAGGCGTGGTCCCGCCGCCATCCCACGTTTCGGTTATCTTGTTAAAGACAGGAGCCGCCATCAGATTTGCGGGCGAGGTCTTGTAGTCATAAGTCTGAGTCCGCGTCACGGTGCCTTGCGCGATCGTGCCCTGTTCATCGGGATTCGCAGCCGCGGAGAAACTCATGCCACGCTGCTGCATTACCTTCCACAGCATACCGTAACTGGAATAAGCCTCTGGTCCAAAGAAATAACCTGTGCCTGTGGCCGGGTAGTAGATCGCGTCGATCACAAACGGGGATGCATTACGCACGTGGGTGGTGCCGGTGAACGCTCCCGAGAGTCCTAAAGGCAGCGTCGCGTAGTGCAGGCGTACAAACGTTCGCGTGCTTGGATTGCCGTTCGCGTCTTTAAGACCGGGACCTGTAATCGACGTAAGGCGCTGCTGTGCGTCGTAGCGGAAGTTAATTATGCGCCCTACCGAATCAACCACACGCTGAATGCGCGGTTCAGCATCCGGCCACGAGTACAGGATACTAATGCTGTTGCCATTCTTATCCACGATCCTGGTTGGATAGAGATAGTTTCGTGCCTGTGCGCCGGAACTCAGGTTCGTGTAGAACACCACCGTTCCGTTCGGATACCGGGCCACGCCGCTAGGGTTTTCCCAGGAGGGCGGCTCGCAGCGGTACTCGATCATGCTGCCGTCAGTGGTTTCGCCTTTGAATACAGGTATATCCACGGCTGGTAACGATGCGATTTTGTCATAATGGTAGCTAGACACCGTCCCCTTGAACGGGTGACGGCTGCCATCAGGCTCAATCAACATGCAGCCGGCCGTACCCATCAGCACCATTTTGCCAAAGCCAAGATGCCAGCCAGGTGCGGGCGAGTCGTGGTCAATATCGAAATACATATCGTCGCCAGACTGATTCCAAACGAGCGAGTTGTAGACCAGGTTCAAATTCAGATTCATGCCTCGTCCCGGCAATGCCAGCACTGGCGCAACAATTTGGAAATTGTTATTGCCCGTGGCCTTGTTCGCCAGATTACCGCGATCGTTTCTTGGATCGTCGAGGCTGCGGCGATTGCTCGGGTCCCAGTCCGAAACGGTCGAGTCTATTGCCGTTATCTGTTCTCCACCCCCCGGTGGCGTAGTTACAGAAACATTTATGCTGGTTAAGCTCTTCGCCCCAAGATTGTCAGTTACAGTCAGTGAAACGAGATGGATGCCTGTCCTTGTAAACGTAAAGCTTGGGGTTGCTCCCGCTCCCGTGCCGAGGCCCGCAAAATCCCATCTGTATTGCGCGATTGAGCCATCAGGATCAAGGGAGCCGGACGCGCTGAATTGTGTGGGGTTGCCGGTGACAGCAGAGTATGGACCGGCGATTTTAGCGACCGGCAGTTTGTTTGATGCCGGATAAATCGTGGCCGTGGTCGTGCCTGTAGTTGTCAGACCTCCTCTGTCAGTAACAGTCAGCGTGACAGTATAGGTCCCGGCTGTGTTGTAGCTGTGTGAAGGTGCTGGCCCATTGCCAAAGGTGCTGTCGCCAAAATTCCATTGGTAAGTCTCGACCGGGCCTTCAAGATCGTAAGAATTGCTGCCATTGAACTGAATCGGCGCTCCTGTTGGTCCATTGTATGGTCCACCAGCCAGGGCGCTTGGCAGGCTGTTCGCTAGAGCTTCCACGTTGACGAAGAAGCGAAGCGTGCCGGATTGTTGAACGCCGAGCACGAATTGCACGTTAGTGCTTGCACCCGGCGCTAACGGTTGGGCCAGACTATACGCAAAGACTCCGAGAGTGCTGTTCAAGCCGCCGCCGTTTGCTTGCTGTGGCGGTGTCTCAATAGTGGTGCCTCGGACCAGCACCTGTGTGCCGTTTGAGAGTGTCACAGTCGTATCATTGGAACTCAGTGCCCGCACGTCAGCTTGCGTTCCAGCGGGCACATAGCCCGGTGTATTGAGCGTCGTGATATCGACGATTCGCACGCGCAAGCGAGTAACCGCCGCTCCTGTGTTGTTAAAGACCATGCGCCGCATCGTTAACGTTCCGGCAGCTGCGTTTGGTCCAATCGCTCCAGTGTCGCGGACTCGATTGGGGGCGACGTTCGCACTCACTGCCGGATCCAGCACAAACACCGGCAACTGCGCGTTTCGTTGCAACGGACTGCTCAAACCTTCTGGTCCAGGTGCGCCAAGAATGGCGAGCGCTCCATAGTTGCCGCCATCAGTGGCAACAAAGTTAAAGTCGGCGGCGTTGTTGCCTGTATCCTGCGGTAGACCTGCCGTCAGTTTCCGCACAAAGCTGTATTGACCGTTGGTGCTCGTCAACGGTGACAGGCCCGAACCTTCGCGGTATAGCCCATTGGCAGTAGTGCTGAAGCCGACTGCGTCAAGTCTGTTTGAGACCGTGAAATTAATTACGCTTGCCGTATTGAAGAGCGCCAGGCCGAGATTGTCGGGTGTGTCGGGCAGATAGCTGAGATCACCGGCTGCGTAGCTTGCGAGACTATAGCCGCTGCCGACTGCAAGATAGTGCGCTCGCGCTGGAATGGCTGTATCCACGGGAATCACAAAGCGCACGAGGCCATCAGACGAGACTAAGGCCCAACCATTTGAGCCATCAGCGGTGCAGATCGTGATGTCCTGATCGGTGTTGTTGTAGAACTCCACAAACTCGTCGTTGACACCATTCGCACCACGCAGCCGAAACTCGCTGATGATGATTCCAGTAGGCGGTGTGCATACAGCTACTGGCATTTCGAGCGATAGGTGCGTAGATACCTGGTTGATTTTGGCAGCTGCCGGCGTGATCGGGACTGAAGCTCGTGGCGTACCCTCATTTGCCAGTAACGCTGCCAGTGAAACGGACCAGCGCACCGATATACCTGCAGCGATGCAAATTAGACCAAAACAAAGAAGGAACAACAGACGCGCTGTGATGAGTTTTTGGATTGGGGAGGATTTTCGCACACTGATACCTTGAGGCATACTTCACCACCTTTGCAGAATTGAGTTTTTGCTGTTTATAGCGAGGAGGCAAGACCTCGCTGTGTAGTTCAGTTGTTTCCGATCAACCCATTAATAGATGCGAATTATCGAACTGATGATTCACCTGGGCCAAAATAAAATCCAGGCGATTCGTTTCGACCCCGTCACCACATCTCTTAGTACCGTGGGGATGTTTTTCCAGAGCCACCACTACGTGCGGCGTCGTGATGGCTCTGCTTGGAAGATTGCAAGCTTTTGTCACCGCTCCCAGTTTCCCAATAGCAACTTCAGTAATTTTCAAAGTAGGGCCAACAGCCATGGGAGAGCTGACACTCCCTGTCCCCACGTTATTCCGGGCGCTCACGTGGTTACAAAATCCTGCGGCGGATCGCACCGCGCCCTCGCTATCTCACCGCGAAGATCACTCTGCTAGGTTCGAAAGCCCCCCCAAGACCACTGGCAACCGGCTCACGCATCGCCCCACGTGCCGAGTGGTCCTGCTCTGGAAGATGTTACCCCCCCCTTCGTCCACCAGCATCTTCCAGCCGTTCCGTATCAATGCAGGACCATTCGCAAAGCGCTTCCGTGGCGGCGAATGGCCCTGCTGATGGAAACCAAGGCACTGACCCGGTCTTCCACATTCGAACTCTTCAACTCCGTTCCTGTTCTTCCGCGCCTTCATCAAGTAATCGATTGACGGTCTCAACGAGCGACGTTACATCTTGTGGCTTTCGCAAAAAGACATCTGCACCAGCATCGCGGGCAGCGGCCTCTACCGGGCTCGCGGTCAGAACTATCATTGGAATGCCACAGCGATGGTCCACTTCACGAGCGCGTCTTATAATCTCTAACCCGTTAATACCGGGCAGATCATAATCGACAAGCAGCAAGTCATAATGTTCCTTCCCCAAAATTTCCTCGAGCGCTTGCTTTCCATCCGCACACGTTTGAACCTGCCAGCCTTCTTCCTCAAGCATTGCCTTGACCACTCCCGCGACTATTTCGTCATCTTCAACGTGCAGAATCCTGCTAGTCTCTACGCCACTGTGTGGTCGTACAGTGCCACGGGCGGTAATAATGCTTCGCTTGCGCCTCGTAACTGTAATATCTGGATGTTTCTTTAGTAGCGAAGTGAGCGCCTGATGCCCCTTTAATCGGAGCAAACGAGCAGTTCGGGTGGGTTTACCGCCAGCGGCCTCGACAGCTAGTTTGATAAAATGCGCCTCATAACGATTTACGGCATCAGGGAAGGAGAAGGTGGGCCAATCGACGTTCCTAGGAAGCTCTAGGTGGTTCCGAACCACCGAAAGCACATTGCATGCATCTTTGGCCAACCGCCGAAAAGTTGCAATGTCGTGGCTCTCGGAAAGAAAAATCTTTGCCTGATCAATGACCCCACAGAGTTCATCATTCGTCAGGTCACTACTTAATTCCTCGCTTAGCCCCAGCGCAGCCAATCCCGCTCGCTGAGTATCCCCGGCTTCCTCTGCGACTCGGATCGCTCGCTCAAAAGCCGAGCGCGCATCGGTAGAATGGCCCAAACGGGCTAATGCGGTTGCATGCGTCGTAAGTGCTTCGGCCAATACCCATGCTGCATCACCAGTTTCAACTGTCTGCACTGCCCGACGTGCGGCTCTTTCGGCCTCTACAACCCGCCCTTCGGCAAGTAGCACTTGCGCACGAGTATCATCAACTTGCGCACCATGAAGTGCGTCTTTGATTCTGGCAAAGAGAATCTGCGCACGGTCTAGATGCTTGTGTGCATCTGCAGATCTTTGCAGTTTCCAGAAAAGACAAGCCAGATTGTTTTCGACGCAAGCCTGATAGCGTATGTGACGGGCTTGCTCAAAGTGATATGCAGCAGCAGCATATTCAACCAAAGCCAAGTCGATGTAATCTTGTCGATTTTCTGACGAGCCCAAATTCCTCAAGACAATCGCATAAGCGTTATGGTAGCTCCCTATAAGGCAATGATTCTCAATTTCTTGGAACAGTGGACCAGCTTCAGTATGAATTCTCAACGCATCGCCGAACCGCTTGGATTCCTCTTCGAGGATTGCGCTTCGAAGTAGTGCCTTTGCCCTTAACTCCGTGTCGCCTTCACTTAGGCGGTGCAGGGCCTCATTAACTACAACCCTGCCCTCATCGAACCTACCCTCACGCCAATAACAACAAGCAAGTTCTATTAATCCTTCGGCTGCGCCGCTGTGCTCTCCTATTGCCTCAAATATGTGAATACTTTCAGTGATTAAATCCTTTGCTGTTTCCTGCGTACCACTGATCTGTTTAGCACTCCCCAGCCAGCCCGTCAGTACGCCGGCACGTAAGAGAACAGCGCCCTTTGTTTCCTCATCAAGTCCCTCCAACAAGGGCCGTTCACCTATGCGATGCCAGAGATCTCCCAATGCGTCGCGTGCTGAATCGTAATCGCCTTCGGTTTCCAGTTGCACTGCAAGTTGACAGCGCGCTTGCGCTCGCCGATTGGCCGAGAGGTTTTCGTCTGTTAACTCGTGAAGTAAGTCTCGTTTTGACTTCATGTGAGCGTCGATTTTCTTGCAACCAATTTTGCACGCCCCGGTGGACCGGTGTATGTGCCAACTCCGTCGAATGCTAAGATCCGGCCCCAATCGGAGACAGCCCATTTACTTTGTGTTTTGCTGTCACCAGCGACCCATAATTTCCTTACAGGAGAACACCATGGAAAAACTTCAGCGACTTTGCTTGGCGACCGTGCTCGCTTTACTGCTCACGAGCGCAACATTGGCCGGAGAGATCAATACTCCTGGCGTAGCGCAACCCTCGCCAACTCCCGCTCCATATTCAGCGATGGCTGCTGGGGAAATCCCCACTGGAGGCTCCAGCACGTCAGAGGTTGACGTTACCGAGAGCAACGTGCTCACAGACATCGCGATGAATTTGCTGCAAATAATGCTGTCGGTTTTTTAGAAATTCGCCCAGCTTGAGATCTTCGCTCACTGCTCAACACGAAGTTGCGGCAGTGAACTAGCAGTGTGTCCCCGAGAATCCGGAACAACCGGTGGGAGGCGGGGCGAGAAAACCGCAGCGGCGGGAGATTAAACTTGCTGATTAGGTAAAGCAACGGAATTTTTCAGATGCCATAATCCTATCTAAAGGACTTACGGGCACATGCAACAATTCTCACTAAAAACTTTCGTTTTGACTTCGCTTGCCTCAACGTACGGCGCAAAAACCAGCAGTTTGATATTGTCCATTTCGATACCGTTCCATCAACCGACACGTGCACTGAGTACAACGTGCGGGGGCCTTGCGTTTAGGGACGATTTGTTCGTGGGGCAGATTACCCCGATGGTTTTAACTTTCTGCCTAAAGGAATCAACCGCTGGCGCTTTTGCAATGTCAGCGAAGCGGATTACAGGCCGGTCCAATTAACACTTTTCCGAAGTGGAAGGAGCTAGGCCGCTACGTCAAACCAGGGAACGAGCACGCAAAGCGATCCGAATCGCTCAGGTATTCTTTGTGCTTCGAGTAGCATCCCTGTCGAACTTATCGTGGGGATGATCACATTTGACCATCCCTGCAACTTCTAATGCACCACTGATCGCCACCTTGCCTCACGCTCTTGAAATTCCAACTCCAAACAAAAAAATAAAAAACGTGCTGCGCACCCGAGTGCGTTTCAGATATAGCCGAGTCGTCGGATTTTCCCGGTACTAACGCCTACGATTTACCACCCCTGAAACTCTCCGATCCTTTTGAGTGCTTCGCGCCGCCGGTTTGGGAGTGACTGCAAACGGAAAGTTCGCCAGAAAAGTCACCCGAAAAGGAGCGCGGCCCAATGGAACATCAAAACAACCAATCACCCTCAATTCCCAAGTGGTCCGCCTTACTTATCGAAGCAGTTACCAAGCCAGGTCCGTCGAGGCAAGGTGACAGAGGTCGCGGACGAGCGCGAACGCTTCGAAGCGATAGCCCAGGACTACGCCAAGAACCCCACCGGCACACTCGTTATTTCGCCCGCCAACCGCGACGTTCCGAACTTAATTGGCTTATCCATAGAGATCTACAGCGCGAGGGAATAGGAAGCGGTGATGATCGACAAACGACCGTCTATGTCGAGCGTAAGGATATGACCGGAGCGGAGCGCACCTTCGCCAATTCCTACAGCCCTTTCGAAGACATAATCCGCTACAACTCCGCCGGCAAAGTCCATAAAGTCAACAGGCGAGTGCGCCAGAGTAATCGACACGGACCACGAAACGAATAAGATTACCGTTCGCTTTTTGAATGGCCGCAAGCTCACTTATAACCCGACGCGGTTTTCCGGTGTGAGCGTTTACTACGAAGCCGAGCGAGCCTTCGCAGAAGGCGACCGCCTTCGAATCCGCGCTCCATTTAGAGAGAAACGGATCGCATGAGCCACTAATCTCCACAGGATTGTACGATCGTGTACAGGAGATTCTTGATGGTCGCTACTCGACAAAACAGAAAGTCGCCAAACACGAGTTTACGTTCTCAGGGCTGGTGAACTGTGGGCACTGTGACTGCGCACTTGTAGCTGAGAAGAAGAAAGGCAAATACGTTTACTCCACTGCACAGGCAATATAGGAAAATGCGCCGAACCTTATACGCGAGAAGAAGTGCTGGACGAGTGCTTTGCTGATTTACTAAAAGGTTTAGTGTTTAACGATCAAGTCATGGACTGGATCATCGAAGCCTTGCATCAGAGCCACGCAGACGAGAAGCGGTTCAGACAAGATGCATACTGCTAGCTCAATTTGTGGCAGGATTGTGGCGAAACAGTAGTCTTAGTCGGATTCAAGTTTCAACTTCTTCCCACTAACAACCAGATTAGAATCCTTTTCGTGCGCGGCCAGGCGCGCATCGAGCGCTGTTTCTTCGGCTGTCGATTGTTCACTTTCATGTAGCCAGGCTTTGCGATCGAGCTCTATTTTCGTCACCTTGGGAGGAGCTTTGAGGTTCACAGTTCTCATCTCGCAGCAATACTATGTCAACTTAAGAGGGTTAGTTTGCTATGAAGTTGTCTTCCGTAATCTTACTGTTCCTGACGCTGACGGTGGTTGGACCACAATCGTCAACTGGCTCATTGCGAGTTCAGTTCATGACGTCTGCAAATCAGCCGTTGCAAAAAGCTGCCGTTCGCATCCAATTCGAAACGTCCAGCCCACGTCGATATCCGTTGGAGATTCAGACGACGACTGACAGTTTGGGCTTCATACTTGTTCCAGAGCTACCAGTGTTGCCGGTGAAGATCCATTTGGAGGCCCGAGGGTTTGACGACTATTCGGCTGATGTGAATATAAAAGCCGGCGAGATTACCACCGTCACGGCACGCCTGGAACCTGTAGAAGAGCTGGCCTTTGAGAAGCTGGCAGCGGAGCAGGCTCGGACATTTAGCCAAGCCTGCAGGGAGAGCGAGTTTCTGAACGTACGATTTCCCAGATATAGTTTTGAAAACGAGCAACAGTGGACAGAATTGTGGTCTGGATTAAAGCTGGCGGCGCCTCCGGTCGACTTCCAAAAATGGAGAGTTGTGGCATTCATCACCCGAAACAGTAATGAACTCGGAGGGCCGCCTAAAACACGACGAATAACTTACAATCCAACACAGAAAGCGACCGGATTCGTCGCGATTCGTCGAGAATACCCGCAGAGATCCTGCCACCAATCCAAACGTGCACGGGCGAGTTTGTTTTGATTCCTCGTCGCGCCGGTGACGTGACGTTTCGATAAGCTGTTGGCCCTAGAACCCGACCTTGAGTCTTCCTCCCGTCACAGTAAATCCGTTGAGCGAACTTGTCGCTCTTCGAGCAGAGGCCAAAATTACCTTTTTTGCTCTGCTCATTGTTCGAAGCGCAAACCTGTACATGGTCCACCAATAATCAATAAAGCGCCCGAGGCGCAGGCTTACTGTCACCTCGGGCGGTTAGCGGTGCCTAGCGCGGACTGGTGACTCGATCAATGATCCTTGTCGTTGTGGTCCACGCGTCTGAACGCGTTTTCAAAGACATAATCCGCCACCTTCCGACCCTGCGCGATGCCCTCGGTCTTGTCGAAGGCCCAGTGAATGCCAAGGTAAATTCGACTTTGACCGTTCTCTTCCTCCGCCTCCGAGAGCCTATCGAAACTGCGGGGTAGGAAGGGCCGGACTTGACCATCATTCCCCGCCGTCACGCCGTTGAATTCATCCGAAACGAAGGTGAAATGAATGTGATCGGTTTTGTAGAAGTTGCGCAAGGTCTCAAACAATGCGCCCCCAAAAGTCGCATGACCGGACGGGTACGCGGGGAATGGTGGTGTGAAATTAGGCCCGTTCAGATTGCTTGCCGGTGCCCCAAGTGGCGAGAAGGTCACATCGCCGTGCGTATTGGGATTGCCGTCGCCCTGGCCCAGTGGTCCAGTCCCGAGATCGGCCTCGCGAATACCCGCTACCGGGCGCCAGAAGTCGTAGTGAAACTTCGACTCCCAGGATGCGATGCCGGCATCAGCCATCGCCACATTAACCAACGCCAGCAGTCTTGCTAAATCCAGAACTTTGTTCGTGTTTCTTACGTCGGCGACTGTCAATGTGATCTGGTTGTACAAGCGTGGCGGTGCGCATAAACTCGGCGTTCCGTCATAAGCCCAGAAGAGACCAATGTGGGTCTGGTCTGCAGTGCGTTCGGTCGGCGTCACAATGCCATCGCCGCCCAAGCGCTTGACCTCACGAAAGGCGTTCGTATATGCCTGACTTTCCATCGACGGCGGCGCAGGAGTTCGGAACTGATTGGCTGTCTGTAAGACGAAGGGATCTACTTCACCCCAATGCGCACCAAGAGCGAGACTAAGCAGGCTGATAGGATCGCGCCGCCACCTTCCTGGCAGATTACTCGTAACCCAATCACCTCCATCTTCAGTCAGTACGGATTCAGCATGCGCCGAATGGTCATTGCTTCTCTTTGCCAGAATTGCTGCCGCCGCTTGCTGGCCCAATGCGATACCGCGAGTCTTGGCGACGCTACTTGGAATGTCGTTCAGATCCGTCGCGAGTTCCTCGTCAAAGGCGGCCGTTTGCGAAGGAAACATTGCAACGAGTGTATCGTGAGCTGACTGCGCGATTGCGCTGTCAACGGATGTATTTTCATGGACTCGGGGAATGCCGCTAAAGCTGCGGAAACCTCCTTCGATCGCGTTTATTGCGTCGAACATCGCGATATGAACTATAGCCATCGCGCGGGCTGACCGGCCTGGTCCCAGTTGTTCGCCGAAAATCCTGGGATCCCCGGGAGCGACCGGAGTATGGTCTAGACCACTGGCGTCGATTGCAACATTATTCCAGCGCACTAAACGGCGCAGTGTGGTGCCTCGGTGATTAAGGTTGAACAGTTCGTGTGCCGCCGACTGCGCACGGATTCGTGTTTGCTTAGTGGGTGTGTAACGTTCTCCCCACACGCGGTTGAAGCGAGCGCCGCCTTCCTGGGCCAGTGCGGAAAGGGTGAAGGCAAGAGCAAACATTGCGAATAGTGGCACAAACAGCATTACGGCTGTTCGCCGAAATCTGCGTTTGTTGTGAGATGTTGGGGACGTGTGCTGGACGTAGCGTACTTTCATTGGTTTTCTCCTCAACTGGTTGTGAGTTCAGTTTCAAAAACGCGCCTTTACAAGTCACGTGGACGTTTGAGTCGCTGGCAAACACCTGGAAGGTGGATTTGTTGAAGGTCAGGTTCGTTGAAGATGACTACCACCTGGGCATTGATCGGCACTTGCGTCAAACCATCAGCGGGACTGATGCTGGTTAGTTGTGGACCATCGCCGCACCGCTATCGAGAGCGACGCCGCTGGACCATTGCCGGGGAGTGGCTTACCAAAGAGTCAAATTGCCGAATTCTAAAGGGCCGGGTTGACAAGTGTGCAAGGAAGCATGGGCCCATAAAGAATACAGCCGCCTGGTTTGAGGGCGACACACTACGCTCATACGATAAAGATGTCAATAAAAAATTGGAGAGTTGGGATTGTTATTGCCAAATCGGGGCACGACTGCATCGCTGGTCTGCAACTGCTTAAGGCTAACAAGGCGCAATGAAAACCACTCGCATTTGCTTCGGAGTATAGTTACCTTTGTTATGCTCTTGTGCATGAAACCTTCTACTTTGCTGCGACGCATAAGCCCTTCGCTTCTCTTCATGGCGACTTTATCATTAACGGCCCTCGCACAAGCGCCTTCCACTTACATCAAAGCCGGCAAGCTTTTCGACGGCCACTCAAACCGGCTTCAGGAAAACGTCGTTATCGTCGTTCAAGGAAAGAAGATTGTTCGCGCCGGCAACGATGTCACCATTCCCGCTGGAGCAACAGTCATCGATCTGAGTCAGTTGACAGTGATGCCCGGTTTGATCGACGCACACACGCATATCGTTCTGCATGCCGGAGACTACGACGCACAGATACTTCGCGAAAGCCCGGAGTTTCGGGCCATCTATGCCACGCGAAATGCGAAACTGACGCTCGAGTCAGGTGTTACGACGATCAGAGATCTAGGCAATGAAGGCGCAGGCTTTGCCGACGTGGCTTTGCGAGATGCAATCGCGCAGGGACTCGTGCCTGGACCACGCATCGTTGCCGCCATTCGTCCGGTCACGAGCACAGGAGCCTATCGGCTAGTGGGTTATTCTCCGTATCAAGCATTGCCACCGATCTCTGCCAGCGCAGATGGACCATCGGAGATACGCAAGGAAGTGCGCCGGTTGATAGCGGACGGTGCCGATGTGCTCAAGATCTACATGGAGTCGTATGAGAAGCGTCAGCTGCGTGAGGACAGATTGTCAGGCGCGATGAATTACTCCCAGGAAGAATTGAACGTCTTGACCGAGGAAGCGCACCGCGCGGGCGTTCGAGTCGCCGCGCACACTTATTCGGACGAGGCCGCTCGAATGGCGATTGCGGCTGGAGTTGATTCAATCGAGCATGGTCTCTACTTGCAAACAGACACGTTTCGATTGATGGCTGAAAAAGGGATCTACTACGTGCCGACTCTCCTGGTGTACGAGCTCTGGCGTGATGCAAAAATCTTCGGAGCGATCACTCCCGAGAACAAGATCAGATTGACAAACACCGTGAACGAACACACTACGACTTTCAAACGCGCGCTCACGACAAGTGTGAAGATTGCGTTCGGGACGGATACCTTCGAGCTGCCCGGAACGAATGCGGAGGAGCTTGAACTAATGGTGCGCTACGGGATGAAAGCGGCTGATTCACTTCGTTCCGCAACGTCGATTTCGGCTGCTCTGCTGGACGTGAGCGACATTACCGGAACGATCGAAGCAGGGAAGTCAGCGGACATCATTGCGTTCAGAGGCGATCCCTTCGACGACATTCGCTCGCTGCAGCATGTCTTGTTCGTGATGAAAGAAGGCAGAGTCTTCAAGCAGTAAAAGCCGCAGGCGCCTTTTAATACCACGGCGACTAATTCCAACGCGCTCCTCAAGGCTGACTTGAATGAACCATAGGATTGTTGGCCGAGGGTACTCTGAATACAATCTGGCGAGGATGAGCTAGCGCAACCACGACTTACCCATGTTTACTCGAATGACGTTTCTGGTTCTGTTCGCGATCTCGTGCGGGGTCTCTCTGTGTAGAGCAAACGGCGAATTGCGGGTGAAGCTCGCCCAGGAAGTTAATAATCAAGAAGATCGGAAGCGCCTGGCAGCGTCGGCCATTGCTGAGGGAATGCTATTCGAGTCGCAAGGGTCCGCAGAGGCTCTTCGCAAGGCGCTTGAGAGATACGAAAAGGCACTCACGCTTTATCCATTAAATGACCGGCTCGGCGCAGCGATCACATTGGGCCATATCGGTACTGTTCATCATCTGCTGGGGGAAAAAGAAAAGGCACTCGAGGCTTTCCAACACCAACTGCAACTGTGGCGAGCGGAAAGCGAGCGTCAGAGGGAAATCGCTGAGACACTTCACAACATCGCGACGGTTTACAGTTCGATGGGCATGGCGCCGAAGGCAATCGAGTTCTACGAGGAAGCACTTCCACTGCGCCGCGCCCTCAAAGATCGCGCCGGGCTGGCCTCTACTCTGGACAGTCTCGGACTGGCATATCTCAATGCCGGCGAAATGCAAAAGGCATCCGATTACAGCGATCAAGCGCTGACACTGTTCCGCGAGCTAAACGACCGCAAGGGACTGGCGAACGCGCTCAACAACATCGGCGGTATCAATTTCACAGGTGGTGATTATCGCAAGGCTTTAGAGTACTTCGGTCAGGCATTGGAGTTAAGACGCGCTTTAGGGCAACTACGGGAAGAGTCAATCGCCCTGAACAACATCGGCCGCGTGCACGATCTTCTCGGCGAGCCGCAGAAGGCGCTGGATTACTATGCTCAAGCGCTCCAGATCAGACGTGCGCTGGGCGACCGATTATTGGAGGCCGCATCACTCAACAACATCGGGCTTGTCTATGACTGGCTGGGCGAGAAGGGAAAGGCTCTGGACCACTACAAACAGGCGCTCGAACTCTTCCGCGCCGCGAATGATCGCAACCTCGAAGCGACCGCACTCAACAACATCGGCGCCTTCTATCTCAACACCCTGAAGGATTCGAAGACGGCGCTTGACTATTACAACCGCTCTTTGGAAATACGGCGGGAGCTACGGCAACCAATTGAGCTAGCTATCATGCTCGATAACCTCGGCTACCTGTATAACTCGACGGGCGACCAGCGAACCGCGCTTAAGTACCATCGCCAGGCACTGAACATCAGCCAGAAGTCGGGACACCGGCTCGGTGAAGCCGTCTCTCTGAACAACATCGGCGCCGCCTACCACTCTTTGGGCGAACTTTCCACTGCGCTCGACTACTTCAACCAGGCGCTGAAACTCTATCGCTCGCTCGGTGACCGGCCCAGAGAAGCGGTCGTGCTCTACGGCTTAGCCATGATTGAACGCGATCGTGGCAACCTGCACGAGGCTTTCGTGGCGATGGAGACGTCGCTAAAGATCGTCGAGTCGCTGCGAGCCGGCGTCGCAAACCAGTATTTGCGAGCCTCATACCTCGCGCAGAAGCAGGATTATTACGAGTTTCAAACAGACCTTTTGCTGCGCCTGCATCAACGTGAACCAGCTAAAGGGCACAACCTCGCTGCATTTCAAGCAAGCGAACGCGCGCGTGCACGCAGCCTGCTGGAACTTCTGGCGGAAGCGCGCATCGACGTTGAGCAGGGCATCTCTGCTCCACTGAAAGAACGAGAGCGGGCCGCGCACCTCCGCATCTCGCGGCTTCAGAGTCGATTGATCCAAGCCTATTCGCAGGAGCAGCCGGATCGAAGTATCACGGCAGGGCTGGAAGAAGAGTTGAAGCAAGCCGACGCCGAACGCGAGCAAGTGCGCGCGGAAATTCGGCAGCGGCATCCGCGCTACGCCGAGCTTCAGTATCCAGCAGCGCCAACGATAAAAGATGTTCAGGCGTTACTGGATAACCAAACCGTATTGCTGGAATATGCGCTGGGCCAGAAGAACTCGTTTCTGTTTGCTGTGACCCAGAAGGATTTTCTCGTCGTTCGTCTTCCTGCGGCTTCAGCCCTCACCGCCGAAGTCGCAGCTCTGCGCGCAGTGATTACCTCGCGACCGCAGCGGAGCAACTTCGAGAAACAGATCAAGCATTCTCGCAAAATCTTTCGGGACGTTCTCGAACCTGCTGCCAAACTTCTCGCGGGCAAGCAAAGGCTAATTATTGTCGCCTCCGGCATCCTGCATTACCTGCCATTTGAAGTATTGTTGACGAGGGGCGAAGAAAAAGCGCTCGCAACAATGACGCCAGCGCAGTTGCCGTATCTGCTTCGCGATTATGCGATCAGTTACGTACCCTCTGCCGCGGTGCTGGCCAGTCTGCGAAATCAACCAGTAAAGAGCACCGCCAGCGCCTCTTTCCTTGCCTTCGCCGATCCGCTCTATGCGAAACTAACAGCATTGCCACCCGGTCTCACCGAGCCAAGTCTTAGCGACGCGTTTGGCGATCAGAGGCCATGGCGACTGGAGCGACTGATCGAAAGCCGTCGCGAGGTCGAACAAATTTCCGCGCTTTTTCCGCAAGACCAGGTTTCGCTTCTGCTGGGTGAACAGGCAAGAGAGGAGAACGCGAAAACCACGGGACGTTTCGATCGATTTCGGTTTATTCACTTTGCGACGCACGGTCTTTTGAACGAAGAAAGGCCGTCATATTCCGCTCTCATCCTGACCCTCGCCGGTCGCGACGAGCAATCCGAAGACGGGTTGTTACAGGCCTATGAGATTTTCAACTTAAAACTGAATGCCGATCTCGTGGTGCTGTCGGCATGTGAGACCGGGTTAGGCAAAGAAGTGAAGGGCGAAGGTCTGATCGGGTTGACGCACGCTTTCTTCTACGCGGGCACGCGATCGTTGGTGGTCAGTCTTTGGAAAGTGCAGGACCGCTCTACGGCAGACCTGATGGTGAATCTTTATCGAGAAATCGGTCGCACTCAAACCAAGTCGGAGGCGTTGCGGCAGGCGAAGTTAAGATTGATCCAACAGAGTCGATATGCTGATCCTTACTACTGGGCGCCCTTTGTGCTCACGGGCGATCCGAAATAACAGTTGAAGCTTCACGCAAACTGCACTACATACTCGGCGATTAGTCGCCCCTGCCCGAGCAGCTTCAGTGTGTACTTGCCCTCACTTAATAGCGATCGATCCAGCGTCACCGCGATTTCACCACGTCGATCCGGTTTGAGCCCGGCGCGCCGCGCGACCAACCGTCCGGATGAATTCATAATCTCCAGCCCATAATTCGCGAGGCGGGGTTGGAAGTCGCTCAAAAGCAGTACAAATCTTCGAGTACCGGGCGGCAGTTGAACTTGATTAACTTCACTCGTTCCGCCGGAACGCTGAGCGTCGCCCACTGGATAAATATTAATCGTCGGCAGGTTTGTATCGGGTTGTTGTACCTGGGCCAACTGAGATCCCCGCTGCCCTTCAGTCGCCGCAACTTGCTCTTTAAGCCGCTGGACTTCTTGCTGGAGTGATTCTTTTTCCGCTTGTGAGGCAAGGCCACGATTTTCGAGTTCCCGAATCTTTGCTTCCGAAAGCTTCAGTTGCTCCGCCGCGCGGTTTTGTTCCGAGGTTTGCTGGGCCAACTGCTGATTCTGACGCCGTAACGATAATGCCCACCAACCAATCAGCGCGACCGCAATTAGCAAGCTCGCGGCCAGCGCAGGCGCCGCCCATTGAAAAAACCAACCCTGATTGGACCAAGCGCCGACTGTTCGTGCACGTTCAGGCTGATCAGGCGCAGTCAAGAGGCCTGTTCTCGATGCTTCCCGAACCCCCGCCACGAAGGATGCCGTAACTTCTACCTGTTGGAAGCACTCGTCGCATTCGAAGAAGTGCTCCTGAAACGCTTGGCGCTCGGCGTTCGTCAGCTTGCCGCGCACGTACTGTTCGACGACCTCGTTAGCTTGAATTTCCTGATGCGTCATTCCTTCATCCACACATAGTGCTCAAGCAAAGCTGTTTTGTATCAGTCGCTCGGGCGATTCTGATAAATCTTTCGGAATCTTTGCAGCATGCGCGATTTAATCAGCCGCAGACGCTCTTGCTTAATTCCCAGCGCGCCCGCAATCGCCGGCAACGGCAACTCTTCGTAGTAATACATCCGCAGAAATTCTCGCTCTCTGGGCTTGAGGTGTTTCACCGTCTCCTGGATTGAACTTCTCACTTCCTCATCGAGAAAAGCCTCTTCGGGTGAGGCCTCAACCGCAAAATTAGCGTCATTCTCATCGAGAGATTCAGTGCCGAATCTTTGTCTCCGCAATTCGCGAATGACGTTCAGGGCGATGCCCACCACAAATGAACCGAGCGATTCAGGCTTGAGCAACTTCCCCTGCCGCACGGCTTGAATGACTCTTATGAACGTTTCGGAGCGAACGTCTTCAGCGTCTTCGCGCGAGTGAAGTTCGCTCAGCGCCAGAAAATAAAGTCGCTCCGAGTACTTCCGATAGATCTGATCCTCCGCGAACTGGTCACCCTGCTCGACGCTGACGACCAGGTCGCTGTCACTCGGAATACCCTGCCGCATCGGTCTGGATTCTATGCGCGCAAAAGTCTATCGGGCAATTGTTAAAAAAAAAGCGCGAGCGTGCTGATACATTTCGCGTCCTCACTACACTATTTGGCGATGCACAATTCTGAAAGGTAAAGAATCATGAAACGCAAACTAACCTTAACCATGATGCTCGCGTTGGGCAGCGTCTTAGTATCGCTGATGATTTCCGATTCGCCTGCGCACGCGCAGCAGCGAGCGAGATTCCGTGCTGATACCGGCATCGTCAAGCTCGGCCCAAATCAGGTTCTGCGCGTAACGGCGACGGCCGATGTGGACGGCGGCGATTTTCTTGCTTTGCGCTTCAGACGGATGCAATACGGGCAAGGCACGTGCGCCGGCACAGTCTGCAGACTAGGCAGCGTGACGGACCTTATCATCGACCCGATAACTCTCAAGGCGGGCGAAGGTGCTTCCATGGACCTTGCTCAAGATGGCTTTGCTGGTGTTCGGATAGTGGTCCAAGGCAGCCATCGAAACGTGCGGGCGACGGCGATGATCATCGACACCGTAACGGGTGAGACAACCTCACACATCATCATGGCCAACACTGAAGGTGACTAACCTGAACAGCACGATCGCCTTTTTTACGGAGCTCGAGATGAAAGCGTTTAGATTACGTCACCTGGTCCTGGTTGCCGCGGTTGGTTTCTTGTGCCTTGTTTTGTCCGGAGAAAGCGCGGCGCAGGTTCCTCGAATCAAGGTTCCGAGTTCGCCGCTTAAGAAAAACCAACAACCGCCCGAAATTGCCGCGAACGAAGACGACGGTGACAGCGTCGCCTCGACTGGCTACCAGTCGAACAAAACGGCGATCAGTTATGAATCGTTGATGGACCTGCGGTTCTACGAGAACAATGGTGGCTTTCTGGTAGAGGACCTTCTGGTCATCTTTCCGCCGAGCGGCAAACCGTCTGCGACATTCGTCATAATGCGGCCGAGCGGCGAGGTCGTCGCGAGTGTGCCGCTGCAGTATTCGTCGCTCGAGCGGTTCGCTGCGTTCGGCAGACTTCACCCTGCGCCAGGCAAGCCCGGCACAGTCAGCCTCAACCAGACCGGTGATTTTGTAATGGGCGTGAAAATGAACGGCGAGATGATCACCACGATGCCGTTCAGTCTGAAGGAAGAGGTGAGCAGCGATCCTTTCAATCCGGGCAAGAGGTATGTTCGTTCGGGGGCGTGGAGCGACCTTGCCTTTTTCTCTCAGCTCACCGAGGACCCGGACGCGATGCTGCATTTCAATTTTTGGCTGAGTACGCGCGAGCTGCCTGCCGGCATGCGCCGGCCAAAGGTCACACTTCATCTCGTGCTGAATGGTAAGGAGGTCGCCGCTAGCCGCGCGCCAGTCGTGCCCGATCAGACGGACTGGTATTTTTACGAGCGGAAAGAGTTGATCATGGAGACCAAGCCAAAGCAGAAGTGGCTCAATCTCACCGACCTTACCAAACAGGATGGTGAGTTGCTCATGATCGTGAAGGCAGAGGGCCAGACAATCAAGTCCTACAGGACGCGAGTAAGAGGCGGGAAGCTGGAGGGACTGGACCGAAGCCGGCTTGGTTTCGAACCTCGCACCGACTTCATTTCGCCACGCTACGTCGATCTTACCGACCGATCAAGGTCGGATTTCACAATGCGCGATATGTTCTGGGCGAGCAAGTCAAGATAAGGAGTCGAGAGGATTCGAACCTCCGACCTCAATCCCACAAACAGCTGCATGCGAGTTGATTGCAGGTCATGAGCTGCGCTGCCTATGCGCAAGTTTTTGATCGGACGTAATTTTGATTGACAAGGACCTGCATATCGTGTGAAGGTAAGCCACTCCCAAAATATCGCCCAAAACGCAGAGTAGCTCTCACATTTTTACTCTGATAAGGCCCAGCGTCGCGTTCCGAGCCCAGATAGTACGTAACCTAACATCCAGGCACTTGCAAAGCGCCAGGAGTGCTCACTTTGCAGTCAAACTGGCTGTTTGTAACAGCGATCTCTGTGCTCGCAGCATTATGAGTTTCACCACGAGCACTTAAAACTGATCACAAAGAGTTTTCACTAATCATCACCATCTTTGCGATCAACTAGCCGCGTTCCCCCACTGATCAGCAACCCGTTGTCTGAAAGGAGATTTTATGAGCTTGATTAAAGGTCTTCGACG
>Ga0196977_1000161_pt1 | contig 42902 bp, 28 predicted proteins | sample S3v_1013CmetaG_FD_148634 | JGI IMG/M metagenome (GOLD analysis project Ga0196977, IMG submission 148634) | Soil microbial communities from Anza Borrego desert, Southern California, United States - S3+v_10-13C | ecosystem: Environmental > Terrestrial > Soil > Desert | place: USA: California... | reverse complement strand
TCAATACGTTGCTCATGTCGCTGGAGGCTACTTTGCCTCTCAGCGTCGTCAACGTCCCGAACGACTACTTCTCTATGGCCGGTTTTGAAATGACTCTACATGGCCGGTTTTGGGTGACCGCCGAGGGTCGTTGCTGGGCCGATGTGCCAGCCCATCATGTAACGACTCTTTACAGAGTTCAGCAGAAGAAAGCCTTTGAACTTGTCGAAAGAGGTTTCGGCACTATCCCTGACCTTCCAAACGATTTTAGTCTCAGCCAAATCGCTGAAAGACAACGAAGAGCCGTCATCGAAAACAACCTAGTAGTCGAGGCGACTCTTAAAAACGCTCTAAGCGAATTGCCCGAATCAATCGGTTTCTTAGATTTCGAAACCGTTGGACCCGCCATCCCTGTCTGGCCCGGATGTCGACCATACGACGCGGTACCGGTCCAGTTCAGCTTCTGCAAGCTCGAACCTAATGGAGAATTAACCCAGTTTGAGTGGTTGGCGGACGGAGCTGAGGATCCCAGAGAGGGAATAGCTCTTGCTCTAATCGATGCCTGTCGCGGAGTCAACAAGATTGCAGCTTACAATGCATCATTTGAGTTACGGTGCCTTGCACATTTAGCCAACGCCGTTCCGCATCTCGCAGTTGAACTCGAACAAATCAGTTCGCGCATTATTGATTTGCTTCCGATCGTACGTGACCATGTGTACCACCCTGAGTTCTATGGCAGCTTCGGATTGAAAGACGTTCTGCCAGCGATAACCGGTGAAGACATATACGGAAAGCTTCGGGTTGCTGATGGAACGAACGCAAGTTGGCTGCTCCAGAAACTTCTGTTTGAACCTGAGCAGTTTTCGCCCGAGGCGAGACTGCGCCTTAACCAAGATCTACTTGACTACTGTCGCACGGATACTATCGGCCTGCTTAAGCTTCTTAAGAAGCTTAAAGAAATGGCAGCCACTTCCGTAGTGGAACAGGAGCTGGAGGCGCTGTGCGTCCACTAACTTACAGCGTCGCCACCTTGACTCGTGGCCAATGTTTGTGAAGAATCGGCACCATATCCGGGCCTCAATCCCTGTCCGGAGTAATGCTGCACTTTTCAGTTATCAACCGCATACCGCTCGATGGATCCTGCAAGCACAGTTGATGCAAGCGACCATGGGCATTGCGTGCGGCTTCAATTCAATGGCAAGGAGGGCAGATTGAACGACCTGATCCGTAAGGCAACTTCGGAACTCGCCCGATTCTTGGGTTCGATCTTACCCTCACTGTCCTCGGATTGGTGGCAGACGCACGTATTAGACTGCTTAAGTTTTCAGCAACAACGATTTGCCGAAGAAGGTCAATTTAGAACCCTTGAGGATCTGGATCTGTCCGCGTTGCTGCGCGTATTCGATCGTAACTGGTCCGAGCTCGCATTTAAGTTACGTTTACCTCGTGAGGGACGAAGTTTGGTGAAAGGACTTCAAACAGTCCGCAATAAGTGGGCTCATCTTTCGTCAAAAGAACTGAAACACAGTGAAGTCTACCACGATGCTGATACCCTTGGTTCATTCCTGGAGATGATAAGCGCACGGCCCACGTTGTTGGAGGATGTGGAGTTAACAAAAATGACGGCCATGGCTGCCATGAGGAACAATATCAGTATGACTGACTTCTCGATCTCAAGGGGCGTAGTCGATGTTGAATTGGAGATCGCTATGACACAAGCTAACGATGCAGGTGCCGGTCCAGCAATTTTTAAGGTTGGCGATTTAGTTGCACTGCGATCGGATCCGTCGGTGGTCCTTCCTGTTATCGAAATTCTAACCGGCAGTGGTGAGACACGCTATCGTGTATTTCAGAATAGTTCTAAAGCCACATACTACGAATCTCAGCTGATCATTCCTCCGACGACTTCACACCAGAACCAACTGTCAGCCAATGAAGTAAAAGCATATCTAACTAGCGTGCACATTCTCTCACCTTCCACGGCTAATTTGTTCTCCCTTCGCTTGGGCAGAGTTCAATTTGTGCCATACCAGTATCGTCCGGTGCTGAAGCTGATTAGATCGGACCGACCTCGACTGTTGATTGCGGACGAAGTTGGTGTCGGTAAGACCATAGAAGCAGGTCTGATCATTAAGGAGTTACAAGCCCGGATGGACCTTTCTAAGGTTATGGTTATCTGCCCTAAAGCATTAGTCGCTGAGCGGAAGTGGGTATTAGAAATGAAACGTTTTGACGAAAACTTCACCGCTCTGGATGGAAAGGGCTTGCGGCATTGCCTAGATGAAACCCATTTAGAAGGTGAGTGGCCAGACGCCTACTCAAAATGCATCCTACCTTTTTCCCTTTTTGACTCTGATCTGATTTTCGGACGCACCAATGGAAGAGAAGCCCGCCAAGGGCTATTAAGTATTGATCCTCCGCCGAAGTTCGATCTCGTTATTGTAGATGAAGCTCACCACATCAGAAATTCGGAAACCTTCTTGCATCAAGGCGTACGCTACTTCTGCGAAAACGCTGATGCAGTACTATTTCTGACGGCAACACCTGTTCAGTTGGGCAGCGACGACTTGTTTACTCTCCTGAATGTGCTTCGGCCAGACTTGGTCATGGACCATGCGAGCTTTGACCAGATGGCCGAGCCCAACCGATTCATTAATGAAGCAATACAGCATTGTCGGAGCGTGGGAGATAGTTGGCAGGAAGACGCTAGTCGTAGCTTGACGCTGGCAGCTCAGACGGATTGGGGTCGACTATTTGTTCGTGAGAATCCGGCATTCCAAAATGCCTTCGATCTGCTGCGAGGCGAAGCGCTTTCGGGTCAAGAGCGGGTAAAACTGACGCGAGCAATCGAGGAGTTGTATACCTTCAGTCCCTTAATTAACCGAACCCGCCGACGCGACATTGGTGAGTTCACGACGCGCAAGCCCGAAACACTGACCGTCGACTTCACCTCCCCTCAAAAAGACTTACATGACAGTTTACTCGACGTCATCGCTCGCATCCTCGCATTCTGTCACGGTCAGCAAAACGTCAAGTTTATGATGACAACGATTCGGCGTCAGGCAGCAAGCTGCCTCTACGGTCTTGCGCCACTGCTTGAAGACATGCTCACCGGACAACTGGATCGACTAGAACTGATAGAAGCCAGCGATGCGATTGAAGTAGGCGACCTCAGCTTTATTGAGCAGGTGAGAACCGACATAGCGCTTCTCTTGGACAAAGCGCGGAATCTGGACTCTGCGGATCCAAAGATTTTAGCCTTTATCAAAGTACTTCGGGATAAAGAGAAACTACGAAATAACAAAGCACTTGTCTTTAGCACGTTTCGACACACGTTAGCGTACCTGGCCCGCCACACTGAGCATACAGGTTTACGCTACGGCCTTATTCACGGTGATGTGGCGGATGAAGAACGCGCGGAACTGCGCCGGCGGTTTGCGTTATCTAAGGATGACCCCACGGCAATCGACGTGCTTCTTTCGTCAGAAGTCGGTTGCGAAGGGCTGGATTTTCAGTTTTGCGATTTCCTGATTAATTACGATTTGCCGTGGAATCCGATGCGTATCGAACAGCGCATTGGTCGAATAGACCGCTACGGTCAAAAAAGCGAAGCTGTTGCGATCGTCAATTTCGTTACTCCGGGCACGGTCGATGCGGAGATTTACGACCGCTGTCTTTGGAGGATCGGTGTCTTTCAACATGCGGTCGGGGGAAATGAAGAGATTCTCGGAACAATCACAAGGGAACTTCACGATATAGCTGAAAGTTTCGAATTGACCCCGGGAGAACGAGATGCTCGCCTCCAACAGTTAGCTGACAACGCTGTCCGGCAGATTCAAGAAGAACAGGCAATTGAATCAAAGCAAGCTGAGTTGTTTGGACTGAATGTACCAAATCAAACCTGGCGGGAGGAAATCGAAGCCGCCGAAAGCAAGTGGCTTTCTCCTTTGGCGATACAACGGTGCGTTTCCGCTTATCTGACGGCCCGTCTCGGAAGCGAGACGTCACACATACTCGGTGAACAACCCCTAAAGACTCTACGCCTAAATCAAGAAGCCAGAATGACAGTGTTGGACGACTATAAGGCGCTGCCGCGGTCGACAGAGCTCGTGGCTCGGGAATGGGAGAAGTGGCTGAAGGGCGGGCAACCGACGATAACCATAACGTTTGACCAACAAACCGCTGCCGAGAACCGCAAAGCGGTACATCTCTCGGTTGTTCACCCGCTAGTCCGGCAAGCGGCACGTTTCTTACAGCTCGATGAACCTGCTCGCGTGGCTCTAAGCGCCAATAACACATCTGTTCCACCTGGCGAGTACCGATTTGCAATCTATAAGTGGAAAACCACCGGGGTAAAGCCCGATGAGCAGCTGGTCGCAGTCGGCTCGGATTCAGAGATCGAAGATGAACTTTTCGAACTAATAGAGTCTGCTTGGGGAGCCGACACCCAACCACTCCAGCGGACCGATTTCGATGAGCTCGATAGTGAGCACCATGCTAAATGGACCACCGCGCGAGCCAACCACATTGCTGAAAACCGACAATTAGTTGAGCATCGAATCCAGAGTCTGCGTGTAAGTCACAAAGCTCGAGCCGCCGCAATCGCGGATCAGATTTCTCGATCCACAAACGCCAAAATTCAACTGATGAAACAAAGTGAGCTTGTCCGGGCGGAGGCGGATTTCGTTCGTCACTTAGTCGAACTAGAACGGGCCGCTGAGAGTGCGGACATCATTGCGAATCCCGCTCTATTTGGAACTATTAGAATCATGGAGGCCGGACTGTGAGCTTCCTGGAAGAGCTTTACAAAAGGAGGCAGACGCTTGCGAACCTTCTTGCAGATCCTGAGTACTCGGGAATCCGCGAAATCGTCGAAGAACTCTATCCCGATCGCGCCCATTTTATCTTTGAGCTGCTTCAGAATGCTGAGGATGCGGGTGCGACAGAAGTTAGTTTTGCTCTGCGTCACACTTGTTTGACGTTTGAACACAACGGTCGCGAATTCAGTGAGGCTGATGTCAGCGCAATCACAAACATTGGAAAGGGCACAAAGAGAGATCAGGAGGATAAGATCGGCAGGTTTGGAGTAGGTTTCAAGGCTGTGTTTGCCTACACCGAAACACCACACATATGGTCACCGCGTTATTCATTCAAGATCGCTCAGTTGGTATTGCCGGTTGAAATCGACAGGGATATAAGCCTGGGCCAGAAAACCAAGTTCGAATTCCCTTTCAACAATCCTAACAAGAAAGAACGAGCCGCCTTCGCAGAGATAGAGTCAGGATTAAACGATCTAGAACACACAGCACTACTCTTTTTAAAACATATACAGAATATTCAATGGAGTATGACTCCGCGTTTGTGCGGCAATCTGCGACGAATCGAGCATGGGCAAAATCACATCGAAATCTCGAAACAAGTTGGTGCTCGAACCGCGAGTGCGCACTTTCTTAGGTTCTGCGAGTCTGTTCCGGGACTTCAGCGTCAGCAAGTTGCAATTGCCTTTGATCTGGATTTTCACCCCAATGTGACTTCGTTTGATCCTCGTAAGACACTATCGCAACAACTGAGGATCGTTCCTGCGAGCCCAGGTAAGGTTGCAGTTTTCTTTCCCGCAGAAAAGGAGACGGCTGGTCTACGATTTCATTTACACGGTCCGTTTGTCCCGGAGTTGAGCCGGGCGAGTATCAAAGAAACTACAGCAAACCATCCTTTGTTTAAGCAGCTAGCAACAGTGTCGGCAAGCGCGCTCCATACGATTCGTGATCTTGAGCTATTAAACGTTAACTTTCTTTCCGTATTGCCCAATGCGCAGGACGCACTACCCGCACGATATCAACCGATAAGAAAAGCAATCGTGGACGAGATGAACAACGAGCGACTCACTCCGACTTATGCTAAAGGTCATGCTCCAGCAAGCAATCTATTTCAAGCAAAGGCTGCGCTTAAGGAACTGCTGAGTATCGAAGATTTGAGATCCTTGCTTCCTAACGAAAGACAGGATCCTCAGTGGTCAGCCACTGCAACACAAAGGAACAGCGATTCCGACAGGTTCTTAATTGGGTTGGACATCGTGAATTGGGATGTGACGGAGTTTGTAGATCTCTTATGTGAGAGACTGACCAATACACAACGACCTGATGAATGGTTGTCGAAAAAATCTTTAGATTGGCATCAACAGTTCTACGCGTTACTGCAGACTGAATCATCATTGCTCAGACCGGAGTACATCCGCAGAAACTTTTTCGACAAGTTAAAAATGATGTCAATAGTTCGCTTGAGCAACGGCTCATACGGGATCGGCCGTAAATCCTACTTTCCCACTGATAGTGTTCAGCACGACGACATACTGCCAAGGGTGGCGGCTGGCGTTTATACCTCGGGAAAGAGCAAAATCCAGCAAACCGAGGCAAAAAAACTACTTGAAGAGATCGGCGTCCGCGAGGTTGGGGAACGTGAACAAGTACAAGCAATTCTGAAACGATATTATTCTGCGCAGCCTTCCGTTTCTGAAACGACCTACGTGAATCACCTGAAGCGCTTTATACCACTGTCGCAGACGGATGCGAACATCTCCGCCCTATTCGGAGCTTATTACATATTCCGAAGTGCCAATGGCCAATGGGTCAAGCCGGATCAGATCTACCTCGACTTCCCATTCGTTGAAAGTGGATTAGCCGCTTATTACAGAGCTTTTGGCAATAAAGCCACACGACTTCCACTCCATATTTTTTATGAAAACCTTCGCCTACCGATGAAAGGATTTCTCCGGTTTGCTGAGGCCGCCGGTGTTCACGTTAGATTAAGTGTCAAAAGAACGTCATGTACAGATAACCGCGCTTTCGATTATCTAGTTGCGAAAGCGCCTGGCCGATGGTCCTCTTCCGGCCTTAATGAGGATTATGCAATTCCAGATTTAGGTAGGCTTTTAAACAAGCAAGACGAAGCTCTCTCACGGTTAGTGTGGAAGACTGCTTGTGAAATGAAGCAAACGGATTGGTTATTAGCGAGGTTCAAGAATAGTCAGAACCAAGAACTACGAACGGCTCCGTCCCAAATCGCATACATTTTGAGACACTCCGCGTGGATTCCGCAGACGACTGGTATATTTGTTCGCCCAGCGAGCGCTTCTCCTCGCCTGTTGCCTGATGGCTTTCCCTATGATCCAGGTTACCAATGGTTGAAGGCGATCCACTTTGCTGAACATGAGTTAGCGCAGTCTGAAGAAAACCAACAGCAACAGACGTTGGCGGAACGTTTAGGCTTTCCTGATTCTGAAGCTCTTGAACGAGCTAAGACGTTTGCGAGAATCCCTCGAGACATTCAAGAACGAATACTTGATGAGTTCGTGCGTTCCCAGTCGGACCTACCAGAACACGAACCAAAAAACCCCGAACGCCGAGCTGAACGAGTTTCTGACCTAGCTGGTGATGCACCAAACAAAACCACACAAGAGCGAACGCGATCAGTATCAGTAGGATTAGATGAGGTCAAATCCAGAGCGGCGGAATATCTACGCGAACAATATACAAACCAAGATGGCGAGATGATCTGTCAAGCCTGCAAGGCAGTTCTTCCCTTTAAGCTTGCAGATGGAAGTTATTACTTTGAAAAGGTGGAATTCCTTAAGGAATCAGAAAAAAGATATTACCAAAACTACCTGTCGTTATGTCCAAATCATAGCGCAATGTTCATCCATGCCAACGATTCAGCCGAAGATTTGCCAAATCTCTTCGACAACCTAACGAAAAGTGAACTTGACGTGACCCTAGCTCAAAAACGACACGGGATTTATTTTACCAAAACGCACAGGGCCGACTTAACAGCGATTATGGCAACGCTTCGAGCTGTGCAGTCTTCTCAGCACACTTCCGATGCGTGCGATAATGAAGCCAACTCGGATCTGGATTACTCCAGCAAGGTAGTAATCCCGCGACACTGTACCAGTGGGACCCGAGCTGATGGTGCCTGGGTCCGCGATGCCAAGCGAGTGTGTATCCAGCACCTCGCGACTGCCAGGGCGGTTTACACTCTTGTGCAACGCAAGGGCTTCATCTTGCGCAGCGAACTCCGAAATAGGAGAGAGAGACAAATAGCGATTCGGTTGGCCTTACTTGGTTATCTAGATTGCAATGACTATACAAAGGATGCGACTGAGCGCCGCTTTACCATTTGCGCGTTCCCAGATGAGAACGTGTTAAGTCTTTGACATGAGCTCTTATAGTAGGCCATGGAACTCGACACCATGTCTCAATACTTTACGTACTGTTCGAGGCTAAATGCATTTTGTTTTCATCGATCAGCCGCTCAGGCGCTCTTCTTCAATAGCCTCAATCCAGAGCTTCAAAGTCAGATCTTCGCGTCTCGGGTTACCTAGATCGGGCCGCAATTCCTTTTCGTAACGGTCCTTAAGCACAGTGAGATCTAAAGGCAGATTCCGTGCAAGATGCTTAACGTCATCTCTGTCGCGTTGTGTATTTCGTTCGATCTTGGAAAGTGCGAGGTCGTAGGGGTCCAGAGCAAACAGCGAAGGTGATTGAACGTTCTCGCAAACATCTCAGTCAACCGATCCTCATAATTGAGAGGTGTCTGTGCGATGCCTACAATTTGGAGGTAGACCCCATATTTCTTGTGAAGTCCGGAACCTTCACCGGCCAAACGCATCAGCGATTCCGTTTCGGAATTTACTCCTAACGGCAAAACATCGACGTCAGCGGTCGGGCGATCCATTCCGTAAAGCATCGTCATTACAAATCCGCCCAGACAATGTAATGCCAGTTCTTCGTGGAGAGAATCATCTATTTCCGTGAAGAACGACTTCCAAGGCTCAAGAATGGATTTAGCCGGCATAACTCACGTGTTCAGCCGAAAGATCCGTCAAGACCCTCCAGTGTTTAGCTTCATCAGGTCGATTTGTTTCAAGCCAACGTCTTTCCGCTCGCGTAAGTGAGTCGTTGCATAAAGTATCTTCCAGAAATAATCGGGACCGTTCCAAAATTCGCTCCTGCTTACGAAGAAGTTCGACCTTATCTTTCTCTCCACGTTTTTCCGCAACTCTACGCGCCACGCATGTAACCAAGCCGAGCCTGTTTTGTAGATCCCTTGCTTTGGCGGCACTGACGAGCGAATCCCAATCTAGATCCGGATAGTGTAGCAATAGCCAAGGCAAGGCTTCAGCGACACGACTCTCAAGACATTTCGCACTCAATGCTGAAAGCAAAACTTCTCCGGGATTCTTCCTTTTGCGTTTTGACTTTAGATATGCAAACCCCGGATATCCCAGAGCTGCAAAGTCCATAGCGAGAGTGTTCGCATCCGCGGGTTGCACGGTCTCCCAGCTTGTTTCGACTGGCAGGGTTGTCACAGACAATCCAAAAGCGGAGGCAGCCTTGCGAGCCAATTTCTTGGACACTGGTCGCGCCCCTTTCTCCATCAACGAGAGATAAGGCTGAGACACACTAAGCCTGGCAGCAGCCTGCTCTTGAGTCCAACCTTTTTCTTCCCTACCCAATTTGAGGTCCTTTCCTCTCATCTCACTCTCCGGGTAGATTCTATTACAAAATTTGTAATAATCAAATCACCGATTCCGACGCTGCTAACATGTCGACAAGGCCTGACAGGCTGGGTGAGGTTCAGCAAGCGCTGGCTGACTGATCCACTGAGATTTCGCGGCGGTCGAGTCATGCGATTGCTTCAAGGTACGGTCGCATTACATTGGCAACCCTGCAGATTTTTGCGTATTTCCAGAGATCATCAAAGTTGCACTTGCGGCTACGCCGACATTCGCGCAGTGCCTCGATTGCAACATCGAGACCGATCTTGTTGCGGTACTTGAAGCAATCGGCGACAGTCTTCGCAGGACAATACAGTCGCACGGTCACGCCGTCGATCTTGTAAGACTCAACACCCGAGGAGAAAGCGGCTTCGGAGAATCTCATTACCCGAAGTCGGGGCGTATCAACACGCGGTCGAGCGGCTTTTCGATCAAGCGCGATCCAGACTTCGAAAGGACTCTGCGTTCCAATTTCGTGGAAACGAAGTGCCGAGAGTAGACAGATAATTCCTCGTGGTACCTTTGTAGCTACTTCGGCCAGAAAGAAGTTGGCGGAGATGCTCGTGTTCGGAAGCATGTAAACGCCACGGCCCATTCGTACCAGCAGCCCTCTTTGATAAAGGCGTCTGAGATGTTCTGGGATGGATGTCCTTTTCGCTCAGATCCTGTACCCGCAGGATTTCGCCTTACGCGCCAGATGGAGAACCTGCTCTTGTTTAGTAGTCTGCTTTGGCATGTGTAAAAGTATAGCCATTTATGCAAATCTGGCGAAACTATTACACCACGGAATGAGTCCAACTTTCTTGATTACTGTCTGATTTGAGGTCTTGTCACGTCATGTCAACTCTCGGACTTTACGAACCATCGCTTGAATCTGTTTTCTGGTCTAATTAAACTCTGAGTGGCTTCCCACCCACCAAGACGCTACTAAAGCTTTGCAAAATATCTCGAACAGTGCCGAAGAGGACTGTTTGCGGAGGTGTTTGCCGGTGCTACTAGTCCAGGCGATCGACGAGTTCTTCAATGGATATTTTTCCACCCATGAACGTAGCGCGAAAACCAGAATCGCCTATCGTTCTGATCTCGACCAAATGGCTGCTCACGCGGGAAAGGACTTTGGCCTTATCTCCTTGAACGCGTCGTTCATAGAAAACTGGGCAGCAGACTTGCGCCGGCGGAATTATTCGCCCGCTTCGATGCGACGAAAGATGGTTGTTCTAAAAGTCTTTTGCTCCTATTGGGTGAGAAAGGGTGTGCTTAACGAATCTCCTTTTTGGCGAGTAAAGCTAAGTTTTGGAAGAATTGCCCAACTTCCACGATCGTTAAGCGAGGCGGAGATCCGAGGCTTGCTTGTTCAGGCAAAACAGAGTCATTCCGCGGCAAATGTTCCACGCAAACGAGCAGTATTGGCTAGGGGAAATACGCAGAGAGGCCTCATAAATCACTACCGTCCCTTACGCAATTTGGCACTCGTAGACTTGCTTTTCGCAACTGGCATGCGCGTGGGTGAAGTTTCGGGGCTTAATTTAGAAGACTATGCTGTCGCAGAATCGGTCTTTCGAGTCAAAGGCAAGGGTGGACGGGACCGCTTGGCGTTTTTAGTGGATGACCAGAGCCGCCTTATACAACAAGAGCATTTCGATTTGCGTTCTGGTATTGCCTCGAGCAGTCATGCTTTGTTTCTAAACGCGTCGGGTGCACGGCTGTCAACTCAGGGCATTGCGAACATCATTTCTCAATTTCGGAAAGACGCCGGAATCGAAAGGCATATCACCCCGCATATGCTGCGACACACTGTCGCAACTCTCCTGTTACGCAACGGCGTAGACATTAGAGTGGTCCAAGAATTCCTGGGACATGCGTCAATTGCAACAACACAACGATATACCCATATTACGAAGGACCATCTGGTCCAAGTTCTGCGGGAACGTCATCCCTCCTTGCTGCTTAGGTCTATCTCTTAGCCTTGAGATGAGCGTGACACCTGACAGCGAACGCGACAGGCGAAGATCGGTAATTGTTTGAGGAACTCTAAGGCGATGTCAAACTCGTTAACCTGATTCCTGCGCTTCAGAAACCCTCGCTTCAGCGCTTGTTGACGGTTTCATCGGTGGTCATTTGCGTGGTCAAGCTTTCAACGAGTCCGCAGGACGAGTGCTTTAAGAAAGCTTGACCACGCAAATGACCACCGTAGACTGTCACGAGAGCTGAAGCGGTGCGCCTCGGTCGTCCTTCGAGTTCAACTCCGCTTCTCACCAGCGCCGGCACTTTGAGTTGTTCCCGTTCTTTGTGACTCCTCAGGAAGCACAAGGCCATTGACTTTTGTACGGTCTAGAACTATGTTGCTGCTGACTTACTGAGGCTGACCTCTACGAGCCCTGCGTCCTTGCTTACTGGCCTTTTGCTCAGCCTCGCACTCAGTTTGAATAACTAAGAATTATGCGTCCTCGCGCGGCGCGTATCCTCCGTCGAATCGCTTAACCCTTTACGGCTGATGGCCTCTTCTCTTTGCTGCTGTCGTTTTTCAAGATGTCAACGTAGCAATACCAACAATCCTGTATTTGTTTGCCATGTGCAGTGACGTGGCAGATGGATATTTCGCTCATCGATTTGAAGCAGAAACAATTCAGTTGTCTCATAAGGACTAACGAAATCGATGTAAGAGGAAGCCTCGCCGAAGGATACAGTGTTTCAGCTGGCAAAGTATCTTACTCGAAAACCTCTTCTTGGAATCTATGACTTGCTGTCCAATTTCTCGAGTACCATATGAAAACTCTGAAGCGATTTGGCAGAAGGAACTCCAACAAGAAGAATTTCAGCCAGCATCAGGTGCATTTCTGTCTTGCGGGCTCCATCGTTTAACTGCTCAGTCACATGAACGTAGCGCTCACTTAGAAGGTGGACTGTTTGATTTGAAGAGCCCCGCAATCCACGGCCATCATTAAGGTTCTCAATGTACAAACCGTCGATTAATACATCGATCCGTTCCAGCAAGGCCGCAATCCCCTGATCTGAATAGGCCTTCTTGCGCAAGTCCGAGAGCTTGAAACCGGAAAAGACAAGTACCGACAAATGAGGTTTAACCTTCGAGACGTAGTCAACTAATTCCGCCAACGCTTGAGCCTGCATCATGGGCTCTCCACCAGAAATTGTCAGGCCCTCCAAGTCGGGGGTAGCGACGATTTGACGACCCAGCATTTCCACATCGACGACATTTGCAGTCTTGAAAGGAATCCAATCCGGAGCTAGACAACCCGCACAGGAAAACGGACAGCCCTGGACCCAGATTGCAAAACGCTTTCCCGGACCCAGCGTATAAGTCGCGGGACAGATCTGAGCGACATTTAGCAATCTGCTTGACATCAAATTAGGCTTCGCGCGCCCACAAGAGCCTGTTTTGCTGATGCTCCTCAATAGCACTTCGGAGACCAGCATCCACTTCCTGAAGTTCTTGCTCTATCTGATTGAGTTTGGTTGTCAAACTATGAAATCGGCCGGGAAGACTCCTCGCTACATAAACGTTGACGTTCGCATAAACATCAAGGAGCGACTTAAGCTGGCTATTATTCTCAAACAGAATATCCACTTCTTTCATCCGTTGCAGTAGTTGTTCCTCCACAACCTTATTGTCTTCGACTACTTCGGATATGCTCTCTTCCAGTTCGTTTATTTCATTTTGCGTTCCGCCGATTTTTTCCTTCAGACTTTGAAGAGAACTGTTCAGGTTTACGACGAGAGTTTCAGGAACAGCGGATAGGAAAACTGATTGAATGCCTTCGCAAGCATGCAGCATTGCCTGCGACACCTGAATCAATTCTCTGACGAAGAGGACCAAATCTTTGCCGCGCAGGTTACGGACGGAATCCAGGGAACTCGAACTCGCCAAAGTGTTCGCCGCGGAGCCCAGCAACAACAAAACAGTTGCAGCTTCACTCCGGTTCTTATTCCCGTACTCCTGGGCCAGATTAAGATCGTCAGCCGTCAAAAGCTCCACAAGCTCGTTCAGTTTTTCCGTAGATATTGTTTTTCCATTTCTCACGCTCATAACTTTTTCTCCCGCGAAAGCCAAAGAGTTTCACCGGCTTCCTATTCCAGGTTCTCTAATAATTCCGGGAAGTGCTCTTTCATGGAAATTTCCTGGGTCTCGCTGAATTCCCTGTCTCTGATAGTCAGGAATGGTTCCTTCGAATAATCTATCCTCGCGCCAAGCGTCCAGGAGTTTGTGCGGCTAAAATGTGGCACTTCAATTTTCACAGTTCGCACGATCCGGTTCTCTTCAAGGTCGCCTGATTTGCGGATGAAGACTTCAACTTCAAGTGAAGGTTGCGAAAGCGTGAAAGTAAGCATTTCTTTTTCGTTAATGCTTCCGAACTGAGGAGTCAACAACTGGTCACGATCATTTCCGGCGACAACGAGCGGCAAAGCAATATCCTGACCGTACGCGTCAGTAACCGTGATTCCGATTGTGTGTTGATACCTTTCCGAGACAGTTACGATGTTATTTGCGACGAGACAGGCGCCGTATGAAATCGCAAAAGCAATGTTATCGGGCCCAAAGCTTTCAAGGTCGACCCGCTTGCGCTGATCGATGTCTTCACCAAAAAACTCGCAGATGGATTGTTGGACCAGGGGAAACCTGGAGAAACCACCGACCAGAATTATCTTGTCAATCTGTTCACCGGAGTCGTCGGCAGCCGTTTGCAGACGTTTGAGAACTGCAAAGATGTCCTGGCGTATGGGTGCAAATGCCCGCTCGATGAGATCCAACCTGATGTGCCGGGTTTCACCCGCGGATGTAAGTGTATAGATCGGAAGGTTAGTACTCTTTCCCTTCAGAGATCTTTCCAGGTTATTTTTGCGTCCCGGGTTGTTTTTCTGATCATCCAACTGCCGTAATAGCGACACTAGTTCTCGCTCCTCAATGTTATCGCCAAAACAGAAACTAATCAGAGAGCGATCGAAATACATTCCGGCGGAACCCTGTCCGCTGCCGTCGTTCTGTAAGACTTTTACGTGGTCGGGCTTCAACCGGCACAGAGTGACATCGAACGTGCCGCCACCCATGTCACAAACGAGCAAGTTGCCACGGTAGTCAGCATTCTTTGCCTGTTTGTATGAATAAGAGAAGTACGCAGCAGCCGCCACGGGTTCGCTAATGAGCTTGATTGAAGTGAGATTCAAAACCTCCCGCACGACTGTTTCCAGCCGTTGCCTGCCGCGAACGGCTTCTTTTTCCCAGATGTGTGGAACGGAAACAACAAGAGATTCAATCTCATGATGAGCAAACTCCTGAAACGATAAAGGGTTGGTCGGGTCAGAAAGATGGGCTCGAGCGGGTGAGATACCTTTGATTAGCTCACCAATGAAGTCGGCAGTGAGTTCCTGCGCACTGCGACTGTCCGATGGAAACGGATCCCGAGGTAAGGCCATCTTGAAGAAGCGATGAAGAGTTGCATCTTCAGAATAATCGAGCGCGAACTGGCCGATTTGAAGGTCGTCTGCAAAATACGCGACGGCTGTGGGCACGTAGGGAGTGCCGCGTCCGGTGTCGCCTCCATAGCGAAAGTGTGTCAACGCTCCGTCTTCTATGAAGGAAAGCGTTGAAGTTGTGGTACCGAAATCCAAGCCTGCCTTTACGCGCATGTTTACTCCCTGATGCGGATGGCTCCAAATGTAGTTACAAACTGAGAGCGACGCGAAAACCAATGTAGTAAAGCTTTTCGGTTTCATTGGCTCTGCCTTTCATTCGCTCGCTTGAGCGGCAGGCGTCAGCCCTATTGCACCATGCCCCACCGCGAAGCGTCCGATAAGCAGGCTGCGCGCTCGTTATCCAGGCGCTGCCATCGAGGGGGGCGTTCGCGGCATAATTTTCATGCCACTCATCTGCGCACCATTCCCAAAGATTGCCGTGCATGTCGTGAAGACCAAACTTATTGGCCGCCCCCAGGCTTCCGCTGCGTACGGTCTTGCCGCGAAACTCTCCTACCGGAGCGTTTGGGCTTGGCTGCGTGCCGTCATAGTTCACAATTAGCGGTGTGATCGTTTCGCCAAAGGAGAATGCTGTTGTGCTGTTGGCTCGACAGGCATATTCCCATTCAGCTTCGGATGGCAAACGGTAGTTCCTCTTTGTGTGGGCCGCTAAGCGGGCGCAGAATTCGTTCGCCTCGGGCCAGGTGACGCTGTCGACGGGTAAGTCCGAGCCTGGAAAGTACGCAGGGTTGTTAACCAGGTCCAAGTCGACTTTTGGTAAACGCGTGACCGCTTGCCACTGTGATTGAGTAACCAGCATCCGGCCAAGATAAAACTCCGAAATATTTACCGCTCGCGCCGGGCCCTCATGAAAATAATGGTCAGAGCCCATCATGAACCTGCCTTCAGGTACATGGGCCAGGCTCAAAATCGTTTCCCCCTCAAGTACTTCAATAAACTGTCTCACTCTCTGCTTAACAGGATTCGAGGGGGTGCCGTCTTCACGTACGGAAACGGTTTCAAAAGCGGCAAACTGTCGATCAATCTCCTCATCGCGTTGTTTTCGAAGCGCTTCTTCGTCTGCACCAGGGCCGAGAGATTCAAGGAATCTATTCCATTCCCTAACCTTCCATCGGCCGTCGGGCAAGCCTCGAACCCAGTTAACCAAAACATCGTCCGGCTTGGTTGGCTTTGGATCCGGCTCATCCTGTTTTGACGTCGTTGTCTCCTTTGGCTCCTCCGGTTTGGGTGGCTGGTTCTGCCAAAGACTTTCTGCAAGTTTGCTCGCCTGCGACTCTTTGATCCCGATTTCAGTTGCCAGTGGTTGTATTTCACGCCACCATTCGGCCCATATCTCCGGCTCTTCCCAACCTGCTCCGTTTACGTCCAGCCGGCGCTTCAGCGAATCATTCAACCTGGTCCACTTGCTTTGTTGCTGCAGCAGTCGCCGTTGTACCTCGCTTCGCTCCGAACGATCGACCACAAACACTTCGACAATCTCCTGGTTGTTACACTGTGGACACGCCGCAGTCCCGGAAGCTAACGTCATCGCGCAAACCGGGCACGAAGGAAGTGTTTTTTGCAATTCGTTGTTCAATGGATTGAAGTAAATCAAATGCGGCTAGCCGGTCTCCGGCAAGTCGCTAATTTCAAATCGACGCGGACAATCTTCTGGTTTGCCACCTGAGCGCATTACCTGGGTCAAACGTCTCTTGAACCGCGTCATCATCTTTTCATAGAACATGACGCGTACATCTCTGGCGTTCCCGGACCGACCGCGACTGGCAGCGTGCAGCATCGTCAGTCGACGACTTAATTCCTGAAATAGTTCAGGTGAAACTTCGAAGCCGTCGCGCTTGGCCATGCGAAGAAATATCTCGCTCATCTCAGCGGCGGAGTAATCCGGAAATTCAACCGTGTAACCGATACGTGAAGGAATGCCCGAATTTACGCGCAGGAATCGCTGCATTTCTTCTGTATATCCAGCAAAGATCACGACCAATCGATCACGATACGACTCGAGCAGGTCCAGCAAAGTGGCGATACATTCTGCTCCGAAGCTGTCGTGTGGATCTTGTGCCAGACTGTATGCCTCGTCGATAAACAGCACCCCATCGAGCGCCTTCATAACTACCTGTTTGGTCTTAGGAGCAGTTTGTCCAAGGTATTCCGCTACCAGGTCCTCGCGTCTGACTGACAAAAATTTCCCCTTGGTCAGAATATTCAGATGTTTGAACATCCTGCCGATAAGTTGGGCCACGGTCGTTTTCCCCGTCCCCGGATTCCCCAGGAACAACATGTGGCGCGTAGTCGGAACATCGGAAATGTGAATGCCCTGTCTGATGAGTTGGTGGTCCATCAGGAGATCCTGCACGAACTCCTTGATCGAACTCAGACCCACCAGCACGTCGAGCTCGGAGAGAATTTTTTCAAGCTCGTCATTACGTTGCTGAGCCGGCCGCAGAAACTTTCGGTACTTCTCCGGAATGTCATCCAGCGTCAGTTCAGTCGGGTCACCCGTATCACGTGTAGCCTGTTCCTCGATCATGGCTTGCACCAACTCGCGTAGGGTCCGTGCATTGGCATAGGTCGACCCTCCGTCCTTGGCAGACGGGAAATAGTCTGGCTCCTCGCGCAGTTCATACATGACCTCGAAGAATGCAGCCATCGAATTCTCCGTGTCATCGCTGATTAAAAAGCCCTGCTTTCGAATCATCAGCTTGAAGATGCGCAAAAGTTCGTCGGGCGAGTAATCTGGAAAGTTGAATATTCGATTTAGACCGAAGCGGCTTGGCAGGCCGACATTTGACGAGATGAGCGAGTTCATTTCGTTTTCATATCCCGCCATCACCACTGATAAACGGTGTCGTTCATTTTCCATCCGCGCCATGATTGTATCGATAGCTTTCTTACCGAAATCACCGTGCTCGTCCTTATCCAGCATGTAGGCCTCATCGACGAACAACACGCCATCGAGTGCTTCGTTGATTTTGGCATTCGTCTTGGGCGCGGTTCCGCCCAGATGTTCAGCCACTAAGTCATCGGTTCGGCATTCCACCACATGACCGCGGCGCAGCAATCCAAGCTCGCGATAGATCTCACCGATCAGTCGCGCCACAATAGTCTTGCCTGTACCTGGATTGCCGGTGAAAACCAGGTGCAGATTAGGTGGCTCGATCCATTGCGAAGAATCTCCGCCACGTTTCTTAAGAAGGCTGACGAAGCGATTTACCTGCTTCTTTACCTCGTCCCTCCCAATCATCTCTGTTAAGCGAACCAGCGCGGGACGGGGATCCGGATCGCCGTCAATCAACTTGTTTTGCTTGGCACTTAGAAGACACAGTTCGTTGTTGGCGAGTGGGGCTCGCAATAAACCATCCAGGGTTTTCAGTCGTTCATTAGTAGCGGCAGTCCAACGCACAACGTTTCGATATTCGCTCCACTTAACCACCCACTGTTTCTTTAACCGAAACTCGTTCAGCAATCGCTCCACTTCTTCTTCGTAAGGCGGGGGCACATACAGAATGAAGCCGCTCGTCTTTTCATTCTTCTCTCCGAGCGCCACATTCACGAGGTTGGATATCTCAGCGAACTCCCCGCTGATCTGTTTCATGATTCTCAGGCTGTCCTCATCCAATGGCTCGCGGTTAGTAATGAAAATCATTATGTTCTCGTTGCGAGTTTTTAAGGCACTCCACTCCGCCAGCCGCGCGACGAGTTGGCTCTTAACTTCGTTAATTCGCGCAAGATTTTCCATGTCCTCGATAACCAGGGCAGTGCGCACCGAATCGTCAGAAAAGAAGTAATCGAAATGGGACACAATGGTTCCTTCGGTCATTGCCGTTCGACCTGAACGCACCATCGGAATGATTTCCCGTTGCCGATCGGGTGAGTTCCTCCCGTTTTGCTCCGGAGAAGCAGCCGGCCGCGGCGTCTGAAAATTGAGAACATTTCGATTTGGCCCAAGTGGTCCAACTTGTCGTCGAGCACTGCCGCCGCTCGCCGGCGCCGGCACTGCGGCGGCCGTTTCGGCCTGCGGCGGCGCCGCCAGCCGCTCGGATTCTTCGTCAAGAAAAAAGAACTTTTTCGCAGCGTTGTAGAAAATAACGCGCTGCACTTTGTTTTCTTTGAGCGTGGCCCAGAGCGTTTGACGCAGACTTGCCCGATAAAAAGACTTAGTTAAAAACTCGTCTTCCGTATGCTTGCCGTAAATCAAGAAAAACCGGTGATTATGTTGAAAGTCCAGCCCTTCATGCACACGTTCAGTGAGGTAGTCGGTGTAAGGTGAATTCGCGCCTGTTCCCATTTTGTTTTACCGAGACACTGGAGTCGATTTAGATTGCCGATGGTTTCCTGATCTTTACTGTCTCAAATTGCGTGACGTTAACTTCTTTGCGCTGGCGGAATTTCTCGAAGTCCTTGACCGCTTCATTCGGATCGTCTACCTCGCGTACGCTCGACAGCGGATTTGCCTGCAATCCGGCCTTTTGCAAACCGGCATATACGGCTGAGGCAAAAGTTCTTCGCATCGCTTCGTCCTGACTGTGATCAAAGAAATTCATTTCCAGCTTGTATTCGAGTTCCCTGTCAGGCGAAGGCGTGACGATAGTAACCACCTCGTCGCCGTTACGATTGCTCATCTTCAATGCGTAGGCGGCGCGCAGGTCTTCACCCTCATAAACGCCATCGGAAACTTTGAAACCCTGTTCTTCGAGGACACTCTCCACAATCTGCGAAACGTTGTAGCAGGCCTGTCCATTGACAATTGCGACCTTCGCCACCTCGACCGCAGCCAGTAGCTGCTCCCTCTGCTTCTCAACATTGGCGGCGAGCGCCTGGACTTCGTGCAAACTCAACGTCTCCTTTTCGGTAGCAAGTTTCTGCTCCAGGGATTTCAAGTCGTTGGAAACCTGCGACAGTCGTCCTTTCGACCAATAGTCAACCTCAAAGTCGAACTCCTCCGGCGTGCCGGGATGTGAGGTAGCTGTTTGATGAGCGTTGACTTCCGCCAGGAGAGCCTTGACTGCTGCCGTAACCTCAAGGAAAGCCTGCTCAAAAATCTGCTCTTGATAGAGAACTTCGGCACGCAATTCGATCAGATCCAGATAGCAATTCTGTGCGTTAACCAAAGCTGCCTCATAAGCACCGAGCTTGAGGTTGCTCTCACCCTGCTCAATCATCGCCTCCAGGCGAGCCATACGGCCTGGGGCGAAACGCGCATGAGGCAGCGCGGCCACTGCTTCGTGCAGTTTTCGCAGGTCCTGTAACCACGCTTCCGCCATTTCATGACGCTTCTCTTCACGCCCTTCGATGCGGTTGACCTGATCCTGTAACTTGCCAAACTGTTGTTGGCGCTCTGTCCGTTCTTCGTTGACAAGGGAAAAGTATTCTTTGCGCATCTCTGCGGCCTGACGAAGCCGGTCAGCCCGCTCGTTCGCGACAATTGACACAGTTTGGCTGCGCAGGTTTTCAAGACCTCTTTGTAAGCTTTCCTGATTTCTCCGCTCTGCCGCCGCAATCTCCGTACTGAGGTTATTCGTAATTGCTTTCATTTCTCGCCAACGTTGATCCATGCGGCGACGTTGTGATCCCAGCTCCGTCTGCATCTCCTGTTTCAGTTGTCGCAGACGTTCAGGCAGGTCTTGTTGCACGGCTCGGAAATGCGTCTCCATCTCAAGCAGCCGTTGTGCTTTTTGTTGTTCCATCGTCACATACGTCGCTTTAGATCCACTCATTTGCTTAAGTCTCCTTCGGGTTGCAGAGTTGCCGTGGCGGTTTATTTGTGAGCAGTTAGATTGCGCAAGTTTCGCGCTTTGATTGCTTCGGCACGCTTTTCTGCCAGATGAAGCGCCCGTCGCAAACCGGGCACACCATGACCGGCCGCTTCCGTCATGACGTCTGCTATCTGCAAATTTTCTCCTCGCTGAATGGCCCACAACTTCTCTTCCAAACTCAGTGATCGATCGAGACTGGAATGCAGGCTCGGAAATACTCGACCGGTCGCCGCCAACAACTCACCCTCATCCAACAGTGGAATACATGTAGGCTGCCTGGCCCATTTACAATCCAACTGACGATAGATGAGGCAGCGACTAAAACCAGTGGGATGAACCTGGAGATGGGAACTTAAACTGAGGGCGTCAAGACTTAACTGGCTAACAGCCATTTGGTGCAACAAGCAAAGGCGTCGCCGTGATAGCTCGGTCCAGTTGTTCAGCCAGTTTTCCCAGGAGGATCGAATGGGTGTGCTGGCGACTTGTCCAGCGTTGCCATGATTCAGCCATTGCTCGATTCTCAACCACTCCGCCTTATCCAGCGCTCCGCGATGTAGGTCTCCTCCCGCGATCTGTCGTAAGGCCAGCAGACGACGGTGAGTTCCATTTTGCCGAAATATCGCAACCGGCCCACGGCCAAGGCCTTCGAGGGGAGCTAAGACAATGTTCTTGCCGTCGAATGAGGCTATCGAGCCCCATTGGGTCGGACCCGCCTGCCTTTCTCGGATCTTCATGACGTGTAAATTCTGAGTTTGAAGTCCTCGACTGGCGCTGACCACCAACAGTTGGTCCCATTGTTCAAACGAAATTTCGTTCGAGGGCATCACTGCTGCAATTCGACACCTGATTCCCTGTGTGACACCGTGACCATCATGGAGAACCATCTCAATTTCACCCGTCGCGTCTAATTGATTCAACTCGATAGTCGATCTTCCAGGAGTTCGTCGCGTCTCGGTTACTTCTTCACCTGACACTCTGCGGGCGAGTATTTCAGCGCGGCTCCAGTCCTGCCATTGCCAGGCGATTTTCTCCTCAGGTTCAAACGTGAATTTCAATCGCGCCTCTTCGCCGACCGGATTGAGTACCGGCTCCAGTGACAAATCCGGACAGCCTTTGGTCCGGAGCAGATCCGAAAACACATGCTCCCGCCACCAGAGTTTTTGGCCGTCCATTCCTATTTCGCGGTGGCTTTCCATTTCAATGCCTGAAGGAACTCGAGAAGTCCGCTGAGAGAGAGCTATCGCTCGTGTAGCTCGATACAATCAAGAACAACAACTCCTCCAAACTTTCCGGCTGAATATAGACGCGGCGATGATTTCGTATTTTGGGAAACAGTGATCTGAAGAAACCGCTACCGCCCCAACTCGGCGAAATATCTTTTTGAGTATTTTTGACAAGTTCCCAAATCTCGCCCTGTCGCCGGCCGCCCTTGGCTAACAAAGGGATCAAGCCTTCCCTAAAGACTTTGCGTAAAGCAGCTTCGTAATCGTCTGAAGTCGAATAGCTATTCAGATAATCGATGCACATACGTGCGCGCGCTGCGATCACGTCGGGATCAGGCGACTTTTTCGAAAAGCTCCGCAGAGCTGAGCGGAGCGAACCGGGTTGTTGTTTGCGTACTGGCACTCTCCGAAATATGGCCCAGAGATTGCAGGTCGCGTACTCGTCGCGCCAAAGGTTTTGATCTTTCTCATATTCGAGCTCATGGAAATCCAGTGAGGCGACTCGAAAGCGTTGCTTACGGATGGAGTTAAATTGCTCGTCAAGGTAACGACGCAATCGCTCTCTACAGGGAATCAGAGAATTCAATTGTTCGAGGGTCGGGGCGATGTCTGCCTGCGGCATTAGTCTGAGCAGCAAGAAAGCTTGCCAGCCCGTGACAGAAGGCTTCCAAAGTTTCTCCTGGTTTTCAATAAAGAAGGCTTCCTGGCCGGCCGCTGTCGCCAACCTGACTACCTCATCAAGGTCATCCCAGGTGGGATCCATTTCCGGTCCCGGAGAATGAAATCGAGAGATTTGCGAAATCAAACCAGAGGTTCCGGTAGTGGCCCGCTCCGAAGTGGCCCACTGCCAAAGTAACGGTCCAAAGTTGGCGAAACGCTCAAATTTGTTCCAAAACTCGATCAGCTTATTCACTTCATCGGGATCGGGATGACACTTCTGCGCCGCTTCTTTAATTGCGCGACTGACTTTTCTCGACGCAAGGTTGAGACGACAAAGCAACAACTTTTCCAGTTCGAGCGGGAAAAGAGCAGAGATATTGTCCCAGGCACTGGGATCACTGCGGATACTGGCACTGAATCTGGGCCATAACTCCAGGACCGTAATTGCCACCCGCTCGCGCAAAGAATCCGGCACGCGATGGTGCCTGACTTCCTCTGCTATCTCCGCGCACTGGGCGGCGTCAAGAGTTACCGGCTCATTCAGCGCCAGGCACCACAATGCTCTGCCGGAGTTGATTGGTCGCAGAACTCCTAACCATGGCAACAAGTTCTCTCTGCGCGCCGCGACGTCACCGTCGACTTGCAACCAACGTTGAGTTAAGAACCAAACAAATTTTTCCCGGTCTGACGCAGAGAGTCTTTCGATCGTTACCTTGTCTCGCATGCTCGGCGCCAGGTTTTTGTCCAGGTTAACGAGTGCAGAAATGGCATTGTCCTTTGAGAACTCGAACAGTCGTTGGGATAATTCTTCATCGACTCCACCGAGGGCGTGGGCAGACAAGCTGAGAAGTTCCAGCCGGTTTATTAATACCCAGTCTCTGTAGCTCTCAGGCATTTCGTCCAGAGTCAGCAAGTTTGAATGCAGGTTGAGGATTTCGGCGCGCTCTGTCTTAACGGAGCGATCGAGAAGGGTTTGCAAACCCGCATTGGCCTGCGCGCTTAGATCGTTTGCCTCGCCGTTGCCCGCTGCGTCAAAGAGATATTTCAGGCACTTACTTTCGTCTTCACGCCGGATCGCATTAAGGAGTCGGGCGCGAAAAGAGCCCGGCCGCTCGTTTTTCGCAAGCAGCGTTGAAAGCGTTGGTGACGAGGCTTGGGCCAGTGTTTCCCAAAGAGCCAGCTCGGCGCGTTCGCGCTCGGTTGGATTGCCAACGGCTGCAAGGATTTCTTCAAACGCTGCTGTCCGCGTTTTCTGGTAAGTAAACTGATCCGCATTGACTGCCACATTTCCGTCGAAGGTTTCCCCTCGTATCCATAGGTGCAAACGGTCGAGCAGTCGGAGATCGTGTGCCTTAAGACCAGGCGTCCGAAAAGGGCGTGTTAAGTGCTGATTCCAATCAACCACTCCTTCAAGCTTCATTTCCGGCAACTCAGTAACCCAGTCGAGATGTGGCCCCCGGCTCGCTTCAAAAGCAACGAAGCAATCGTCGATCTCGCTATCTTCGCCATAGACGAGTTGCCAGAAGTTTTCGCCCAAACAACGACGGTCCGGGTAGTAGTCAACGAGTTTTGGCGTGCCGTTACTTCCTGTCACGCGTACTTTGGCAGGCGGCTTCCAGCTCTTTTCTGCCGCTGAAAAAACGGCGACAGTAGAGTCACGAGAATCTGCATAAGCGATGGTCATTCTTCCCAGTGCTGACCAGCCGACTCCCCATCCTGCGCTGAGCAAGGGACGCAGATTCGGGGGAAGCAGCCACCACAGTGCGGTAACACACTCAAAGAATTCCCGCTCGCTGCCGGCGTCCGCAAAGCCAATGGGTATTCCGGAAATTGCATACATCAAAGCCTGTTTCGCAAACGCCTGTGTAACTCTGTTTGGCACAAACTCTCGCGGCACACCTCTCAGCGGCAAAAGGTGGGCCACCTGCGGCCGGCTCAATCCGTGTAAAGGAATTGTTTCCATGGCTTCAAACAGGAGTAGAGGTGAGGCGTGCGAGTTGTTCGGAACGAGATAGCGCGCAATGTTGTATTTTCTCTCGACCCCACCTTCGGCATCTTCGGGTCGCTGCCTTATCCGGCAAAAGATCTGGTGGAGCCCGTCGTCTTCGGTAAAACAGGGTACGAGCACCGTTGCGTGAGTGCAGCTTGGTGGTGTCGACTCACCTTCACTGTTTACAACTCGTATGCAGGAGGGATTACAGTAACCGCTGAGTAACTGTGGGAAATCCTGCGACTTACCGAGGACACGATGTTCGGCGGTGCCTCCTGCTTTCTCAACTGGACCATTGGGGCTATCGCAGAACTTGCCAAATTCAAGTCGATGAAGGACCGCGTCATTCGACGGCGCGGTTATTTCGGCGCCGGCAACTGGCGACTCCTCACAGGTTAGAAGTTGGGCGGCACCCAAATCCGAATTGGAATTATCAGCCGTGCCCATTTAGAAATTTCCCGTTCTGCATATCGACGGAGTAATAGTCAGTGATGGCTTTCGGAAGGAGGAGTTTGTAAGCCATCACCAGCAGCGGAAGCATGAAGGCAACGAGGAACACGGCCCAGTAAGATTTCCGAAACGTCTCGGCCTCGATCGCGCGTCGATCGAGTTCTTCCTTCGATTCACCAAAGCCAAACTTCTGGGCTATCTCTGTCTTGTCTTCGTCAGAGGCATCCTTCCAGCGCGGTGGGCGTCCGTGATACATGTCGTCGATGACAGCCTGTCGTTGGAACAGATCATAATCCTCATCGCGATAAGTCCAATCACCTCCCTGGCGGTTCTCTCTCATCACTTCCAGTGAGAATGGTTCATGCCTTAGTTGCACCAGCCAATCACGCACTCGAGTTGCATCACCCTTCGCTTCATTCAGCAGCCCTTCAACCTTTTCAATCGCTGCTCCGCGATCGGTTTTGGCGTTTTCAACAGTCGTCTTGTGTCCTTCTACTTGCGCTGATGCGTCTGCAACCCTTTGCCGTGCAGTCTCAAGTCGCCCCGCAGCCGCAGAAATCCTGGCCGCAGCCGCCTGTTTGTTATAGGAACGAGCGTAAGCCGCCTGCGCTCTTTTCAAACTGGCGAGTGCGCCCTGCTCTGCTTTTTGAGCGTTCCACAATTCTCCTTTTAGCCGCGCTTCATCCTGGCGCACGTTCTTGAGTACGCTATCAGCGTCGTCCAACTCCTTCTTTTGAGACGTGCCGGTCAGACCCTCTAAACGACTGGCAGCCTCCGCTTTCTGCAAGTCGCGGAGACGGCTGACGGCTTCGCGACGAATGCCAGTCTCGTGGATGCGATTTTCGATTTGTCCCCGGAAGGTGACTATTTCCACCGGCTGAGCAGTTATGTAAGCGGCTACCGCAATAACAACAATGCGTAGCGTAATGGCTGACAGCAATCTCACAGTGGTTCCCAAACCTCTAAAGAGTTGGCTTAAATCAGTGACCATGAATCCACGTTCGTAGATCACGATCATCAGAGCGATGAGGCTGGCAAGAAAGAACGCCAGGAACGTAAGAAAACCGAACTCAAGCCGGCCGTTGTAGAAGACCATGTCCCAGAACAGACTCCACGCTGCGAAGTCGAAGAGAAAAATAATGGTCAACATCACCGCGATGAATCTCAGTTCGAAGGCAGCGCTGCGAGTCAGTAGTGACTTTCCGTAGACGTTCAGGCGATAGAGCCGAGCAAGTGCGCCAAGGAAACCGTCCAGATCATTCCCGCTTTGTGGCGAGACAAAGACTTTCGGGACATTGTCTCCGAGGCTGGATGTAGTAGTTCGTTCGTTTTGGACGTCCCGTGTATTGACGAAGTTACCTGTGGCCATTTATTCGTTTCCCCCAGAACTTTCTCTTAGAGCCGATCTCGCTTGAGCCGTTAACCATAAAAAGCTTTTCTTTGGTTAACTCGCGCACTGTTCCACGACAGTTGCCGGTCGCCATGAAGTAAATTGCTTCGCGAACGCCGAATGGTGTCCAGCTTCGCAGTAGTTCATCACCCAGCTCACTTGACCAACTAAACGGATTACCCTTCCGGTCGGCAAAGGGAGTTCCTGTATCCGGGTGAAACCCCATCGCGCTGCAAATTCCGATAGCGACCTGTCCGTTTGGCGAGATCGCCTTAAAAATCCGGTTCAGGAAAGAAGGACCAAGGAGGTGTCTTGCCTGAGCAATGGGATCGATCATCTTTGATACATCGATCGGGACGATCTCATTCGGAAAGCCATCGCAGACCTTGTCTATCTGCGTTAATAAGAGCAGGAAGCGATCAGCCGCCAGGCATTGCTGTTGTCTGACGCGGGTGCGGTTTCCGTGTGCTCGTACACCATTGCCCTTTCCGTTTTGAGATTCTGGAGAGTGATGACGCCTGCGGGATTTCCTGTCGAACATAAATCTTCGCTTCAGATCTTGCAGAGGAATGCCAATGCGATTCTGCATTTCTTCTCTGAATTTGATTGTGTGTTCGATATCTCTGATTCTTGTTGTCTCAGCAAGCAGCCTGCTTAATTCCAAATCTACGAGGGTCAGATTGCAATCCGTAGCGTCTACGCACAGAACTACCGCTTCAGCTCGAGAAACACGCTGAACCATATCTTGGCGAAAACGCTCGCTGTCACTATCGGTTGCCTCAACAGGAAAGAGATGGCCGCCCGGACCGTCACTCATCACCACGTCCATGTCAACTTCGATATCCGGACCCCAGAACCGGCCTGATTCGCACGTGAGACCAATCCTGAATGGATAGTCGCGAACGGTCATACTTGCATCAACGGTTCTTTCCTTTCCTGCAAGCTTCCGGTAAGCAGCCCTAATCAATGCGGAGGTTTCCTCGTTGGGTGAGAAGACGAGATCGAGATTATCGTCGGATGGTAATTGGCACGCCCTCTCCATGGCCGTAAGGAGTGTGGTTTTGCCGGAACCTGATGGCCCAATGAGAGCACAACCGGAAGACGTTGCCTCAGAGGGCGGCGTGTTGATTGGAATGCGCGACTGAGATTGTTCGCCTTCAGAGCCCGGCGGGACCGATGGAGGCGGAGAACCGCCGACAGGAGGTCTGTCGCCAAGTGAGGACCCAGACTCCTGTTCACGCTCGAACGGATCAACCGCACCGAAATCAGATCTTTCGCTCATAGGTTGGAATGACCTCAGAACCTCCAACCGGTCCTTCTGTGGGCCTGAGACCTAAAGGTCCCTCTACGCTGGTTGTTCACCAACTCATTTCATGAAAACGTATCGATACCACTGGCGGCTAGTGCTGAAGTGTCAAGGGCCAGCGAGGAGCCGGCGATTTCGCAGTATTGAGGTGACACACTTTATCCAAAGCTTGTTGGATGGTCAATACCGTTTGTGTCCACAAACAGGAAATATTTAATCGGCTGCGAATTCCTTTTTAGTCCCTCCATATTTCTTCCACGACACGTCAGACGATGCCTCGTTATCTATATATGGGTCGTAAATCAAAATGTTACAGAGATGGATTTCGTCGAATACTTAATTGTCGTCCTTCTTAATATGATTTATCTTTTGCCTCACTTCACTAATGCACCGCTTATTTCAGAACGTTACCAGGACCAGTCTGACGCAGGGCATCGCGATCCTGATTGTTCTTCTGGCAGCGGTGGCGTTGGACTTAACGCGTTGGGGAATGTTTGGCTTCGTCTTGACTGGAATCCCTTTATGGTGCTTTGGAGTCGTTGCAGCCGCAGGTGGAATCCTGTTTTTTCTAGGGCCAATGCTTTTTGGATCAGTTCCACCAGCGATCAAAACCGAAGAGACGCTCGTCCTTTATCTTCGACCTTTCGAACTCGACGCGAGAAACTTTTTGCAGTTAATAATAGGCGCTTCTACCGGCGTTGTGGTCTACATCGGACTGCTGAAAGGCCTCTGGTGGCCACTGACCTTCGTGCCTTTGATAATCAAAATCAACAGGGAGCAGAATTTTCAGGACGTTTTCACATCGTTTGGCAAGTTCGTAACTTTCGGCAAGCCTCAGGAATGGCTGAAACCCATCGGGGCTTCACGAGTCTATGAACAGGAGGATTGGACACAAGAGGTCAGGCACTTCATGTCGCTGGCCCGCGTCGTAATTATTCGGCCGGGCGAGAGTCAGAGCATTCGATGGGAAATCGAACAATTGCGGGACTTCGTGCCACCTGAACGCATAGTCTTCTATTTACAATTTCGCGGTTGGAAAAAAAGAAAAGAGCGGGCTTATCAATCTTTTAGAAATCACTTGCAGTCACACGCTCCTACGCTTTTACCAACGCAACTTGGAAGAGCTCGATTTCTCTTATTCGATCATTCCTGGCGTCCTCATTTCATCGAAGAAGCTAACCGGCCTTCACAGTTGGTCCGCCAGCTCTTTTCTCGTGCCGGAGATATTGCTAAAGACAATATGAGGCCGGTCCTCAAAGCACTTAATCTCGACCTTCCGGTCCAGCACAATAATTGGCTTAACAACCTGACAACGGGAGGACTCTGGTTAGGCGCACTCTTCTCTGTGGGTCTGGTGGTTATCGCTGTCCTGATCGCGGCAATAAGGATCATCGCCGCACTCACTCTGTTTCTTCTAAAGTAGGTTTGCTCAAAGTGAGCTTAGATGTCACGAGCCGTCTGAGCACCTGCCCCAGTTCGTCTTCTTTGACGATATTGACCCGTAAGTCGGCGCCCGGAAGCTGTGCGAGCAACGGGCAGCTACCATCTTCCTCGCTCACGAAAATAGCCTTATCTACGTATTGAGGCGTTAGCATCGTAGCAGCTTCGAAAAGGCAAGCGCGGGTGAAAACTCTGGTGTCGACAATGACAATCGGTGTTAATTCAATCAACTCCTCAACCACGGCCTGCCAGTTACCGTCCTCGCTGGTGCGCAGAACGTCGGTCAGCGCAAGCGACCGTCGGCTCATGATCGCCAAGAGATCCGTCACACTGGGTTTGGCGCTCATGTGCCCGGTATCAAGCAACGAAATAACGCGACGCCCACCGGCAAATCTCTTAAGCGCCAGCGCCCATCGCAATCGCTCATCTGTAGAAGTGGAAAACACCAGGACCGTGGGCGGAACAAGAAACAACGTGAAGCAAAGAAATCCGATCAACAACAACCCGTTTAGTGGCAGCGTCTCAACATACCAAGCCCCATAAATCTTTCCGATAACCACTACTACCACCGGCACCAGCAGAGCAACAAACAGTTCTCGTATAGCCGACGCCCGAAACGAAAGTCGCAACATTCGAAGACAGTGTCTCAGAGAAGACAGTCCGAGGGTTTGGAGGGTAGAGGTCCAGATACTGATTGTCATGATCGTATAGAGGAACGCAATTACCCATACCATGTACCACAGTATCAACCAACCGTTAACGGTAAGGAAGAACAGCATTGGTAAGTAGTTGATTAGTAATCCATTCATCGGCGATTCAGCTCGTTTCGTTCGAATCTGACTCTATTCGAGCTATGACATGTGTCGTCGGATTCAAATGAAGGATCGCCTTCCGCTGCGATTGCGCATAATGAGCAATATCTCCGGTTCCCCCTAAACCAGCGGCAGGCTTGCCGTCCCAACAGACAATAATAAGGTCAGACAGATCAACCACCGTTTTGCCCGCCGCGTAATACGATTCTTCATCCGTGTTGTGTCGCCGTAGCACGTCGACCTTTTCAGCCTGGGAAAGCAAACTGAGATACGTCCCTCGATCGTCATCGCTTGCGAACTTCTCTTCGTAACCGCTGAAAGGGACGACCACCCGAAGCGCGCCACCAAGTGCTAAGACGATCTCAGCGAACAACGTATCTGCGCCGATGGCGAGAGAAGTAACACCGACCACTGGCTGTGAGAGTGAGGCGAGGCAAGCTTTCATTTCCTGACGTACCCATTCCCAATCGTCAGGATTACTAAGTCGCTGATGCCCGCTGATCCCGACAATCATTCAGATACGCCCCCCTTTGACGAGCCGCCAGTATTCACGCCCGCGCAGAGTCAATTCCAGTGTGCCGCTGTGCCTTGCTACCCAATAAAATTGCTCGCCATTCGAAGACTTCAACAGCCCAACATCTCTAAAATCTTTGAAGAGCCTGGCAAGTGCCACCTTTTTCTTATCGACAGGCTTATGCATATTTCCATTTTCATCCTCCGGCTCGTACTTCGGATCGAGGCGGAACTTGTGATCCACCTCGGGGAAAAGCTCAACGAACTGGTGAAGCTTAAGCCGCTCAATGAGTGGTGCACACTGCCGGATCACGGTTAAGTCACTGGCATGCGACTTATATATAGGACGCTGCACCCAGCTACCGAAACCACGTTCGACGTATGCATAAATGGATTGGGCCGTAACCCAACCCATGTGATCCGCGGCCCCACCGTCGAGCGCTTCCAGGACCGACGCTGTGAACAAACTGTATTTGTCACTTTCCACCGCTGATTCGGAAGCTCTGGAGCCAGCGATGATCGTCATGTTTTCACGCACCAACGCAAGAGGATTTCGACCATTGCCGCTGCTGAAGAGCGGAACATTTCCAGCCGCACCCGCGTGACAACAATCCAAAATAACCAGGATGTCTCGAGCCGGAGATTTACTCGCAAGATCCAGAATCTCCTGCATCGGAATACCCCAATTGTCCGGTTCTGCGTCAGATGTTGCGAGATAGCCGCCAGTGCTGGTCATTGCGCCATGTCCTGAAAAATAGAACAACACATCGCCCGTGTAGTCGAATAACTCAATACATGCCTCCCGCAATAATCGCATGGTAACTTCGCGTGTCTTCCCGCCCTTGCCGTGAACCAGTAAACGACAACTATAGTTCGGGCTGGCATCAGCGTTCCGCTCCAGCAGTGGTTGCATGGCCAGAGCATCAGCTACACAAGTGCTGAGATTATGGAAGACGTTGTACTTATTTATGCCGACAATCAGAGCGCGTCTGGCCATCGGAACACCTCCTAATCAAATAAAATCGTCCTGGAAATTTCCTGCCGCAATGCTTCGGCATTTGAAGTATTGATAAATTCCGCCGCCAAAAATGCTGTAGTAAATAGCAATCGATAGCGGCAATGACAAGAAGCACGATAAAAGAAGGATCAAAACTGGCAGACTAGCATCGAAAGAAGGCATATTGAAATTATTCACAAACCTCCTGGTCCAGCCCCACACGACGGGCGTTCCCCAAAACATCGACCAAAACATATATCCGCTGAGCACGATGAAGAACACTACAATGACAGGCAGCGCAATAACCAACAAAGCACCCAGGTCCTTTCGTTTTACTGCTTCGGATGCCTGCATAAGTCCGGGGATAATGCCAAAGACCAGTCCAATCCCACCCACAATCCACGACCAACGAATGCGACGCTGAGCACGCTGAATAACAACTTGTCGATCGTGTTCAATGGCTTGTTCTTCCAGTTCTGCTTCCTGCTGGCGAAGAGACAAGCAGCTCATACACAGTAAGATCCCGCCGATATCTTCGATGCACTGACGGCAGGCCGCCTTGTTACATTGTGCACATGTGCCAACCGGGTCCAAAACGGGATGGTAGAAACATTTCATGAGGAGTCCTCGCTTGAGTCAGTTTTTTTCACACACGATCGTGAAATTGAGTTCGCTCATCATGTCATTTAGCGGCGAAACGTTACTCGATTCGCACGTAGTTAAAGCTATTGAAACTCGCTCGCCTTCTATGAAGTTAGAGGGCCGAGCGTTACATCTTCTCCGACCTAGCGTGTAACGTCTTAACTGGTCCGGCCATTGTGAAACAGATGTAACTAACTGAAGAAAGCTGCCGAATTACCACGTAGAGGAGGACGCAACATGAGTACGAGGAACACTCCCACCCCACGAAAGAAGGGCGGCGGGGACGGTGATGCAAAGAGCGCTGTGCCAAAAAAACGAACGAAGGGCGGTGGCGACGGCGACGCAAAAAGAGCGGTGCCCAGGAAAACAAACAAAGGAAGGAAATAACGACAGAGGCCTTTTGAGTATCAAAAGCCTGTCGAGGATGCCACCGCTCCCTCACCCCGAAAGGCGGAGACGAACCTCCCGCGTCTCCGCCTTAGTTTGCCTGCATTGCTACATACCTGCTCGAACTCTCCATAACTTTTGACAGCGAAACTGTGGCATGTACAATAAGCGCGCTTTAGCGGCAATATCAGAGCGCTAACGCAAAGGGGTCACAGCTCGCGTCTCGACCTCGTACTCAGAGTGGAATCAATCGTTCTCAGTAATCAGTTTTCGCGCGAAGCCCGCCGTGGTCTTCGCTGACCACTCACGGCGGTGGAGCTCAGTAGCTCGTGAAAATTCTCCTCTCATCTCAAAGCCGTTCTGCCATTGGTTTCCGCCGAGTCTTGTTCCTGGTCGTTGCACTTATCTCTTACGGACACTTGCTTTCCCGTCCCTGGCTACGACCAGCACCCGCTCAAGCGCAGGCACCGCAAGCCGACGCAGAACACGCACGCGAACTTGTGCCAGGTGAATCTGTCGATGGTGATTTGCGCGGTTCAGAGTCAGCGCTCTTCAAGATGAGCCTTAGTCAGCGACGGTTCATACGCGTTACGGCAGGAAAAAATGACTTTCACCTCTCCGTTTCCATACTCTCTCCTGCCCTGGAAATACGTTCCGAATACCTTAGCCACCGCTTTGGAGAGCTTCACTTCTCTTTTATTACGGAAAGCCAGGATAGCGTCTACTTTCAGATAAAATCACTCGAAAAAGATGCGAACCCACGTCATTACAATCTGAAAGTAGAGAATCTGCGTGACGCGATGCCAGAGGACTATGAAGCCGCTCGTGCTTCGCTCGCGATTGCAAAGGCCGAAGCTTTGAGGGCGAAGGGGGATCAGCAATCAATCCGCGCGGCAATCGCGAATTACTCGGAAGCGTTGACAGTATGGACCAGCGTGGCGGATACGCACGAGCAATTGGAAACTCTCAAGAGAATTGGCGAATGTCACTTTCTTCTAAGTGAATATGCCGCCGCATTGGACGCACACATGAAGGCACTCGCACTAAGCCGACACGTGCGAGACCGTGAGGCCGAACTCGACGCGCTCAACGACGCCGGATACGTTCAGATCTACCTCGGTGAGAAGCCTGAGGCCCTCGGCAACTTTAACCGTATCCTGTCAATTCTGACCGGACAGCACTCCGACGGGCGAGCAGAAACGCTGCGCCGCAAAGCACAAGTCCTGAACAACATCGGTGAGGCTTACTATTCTTTAAGTCAAAGAAGAAAGGCGCTTGACTATTTTTCACGCGCGGTTACGGCCTGGAAGGAAGTAGCAGATCGGAACGGCGAGGCACTGGGACATCTAAACCTGGGCTACACCTACACAGATTTGGGCGATCTACAAAACGCATTGGGTCACTACGAACAGTCGCTGACACAATCGCGAGCGATCGATGATCAAAGGTGCGAAGCTGCGTCGCTCACGGCCATGGGCGGGCTCCAAACCTTTCTCGGAGAAAAGCAATTGGCCCTGGAGTATCATGGCCATGCGTTACAGATATTTCAAAAGATCGGAAACCGTGAAGGAGAGGCGGCCACCTGGAACGGAATGGGCCAGGTTTATGAAGACTCAAACCAGCTGCGCGCCGCACTCGACAGTTATCAGCATGCATTAGAGCTCAATGAGCACATCGGTAATCGAGATTTCATCGCGCTATCCCGATATTACGTTGGCCGCGTTAATCAGTTATTGGGAGACACCGGGCAGGCATACGGGAATTACTTGCAAGGCGCAGAACTGGCCCACCTGGTCGGCAACTTAAAATTCGAGGCTCATGCGCGAAGAGGAATTGGCACGATTTATGATTCATCCGGAGAAAGCGAAAAGGCCCTAAAACAATATGCCGAGGTGTTAGGTCTATATTCAAAGATTGGCGACCGGCGCTGGCAAGCACGCACACTCAATAGAATCGGATATGTCAAGACAACGAAGGGAGACTACCGATCGGCGATGCGCGATTATCAGCAGGCGCTGTTGCTTAACCGCGCTGTCGAAGACCGTCGTGAGGAGGTAGCGACACTCTACAATATTGCGCGTGCCGAACGTGACTCTGGAGATCTTCAAGCCGCACTCAGTCATATCTCAACTGCCGTCGGCCTAATCGAATCCCTGCGTCTAAAGATTACCGGGGAGCAATTGCGTACATCCTATTTTGCTTCGGTCCTTCAGTTCTATGAACTCAACATCGATCTGTTGATGCAAACGCAACGCGGTGACGAGAACGTTGCAGCAGCTCTGCAAGTTAGCGAGCGAGCTCGTGCCCGTGTGTTGCTGGAGATTTTGAGTGGTCAAAAGAGTCGTTCAGATCAGAGTCGTGGTCAGGATCTACTAAGCCAGGAACGCGCTCTGTTTCAGCAACTCAACTTCAAGCTCGAGGCTCAGGCCCGACTCCTCAACGCACAACATACTGCAAGCGATGCAGCTGGTAGCGCAGCGGAGATACGACGGCTTTTGACTGCCTACCAGGACGTTCTTGAACGGATCAAACAAGAGAGTCCGATCCATGCAAGTTTGACCCAGGCTCAAGTACTCAACGCGGAAAGCATCAGGGACCAGGTACGTGAGGATACAGTTCTGCTCGAGTACGCCCTGGGAGAGCGGCGGAGTTACTTATGGGTTGTGACGTCTGATTCAATCAAAGGGTACGAACTGTCACCGCGTGCGGTCATCGAGGATCTCGCCGGCAAAGTTTACGACTTATTGATCGCCCGGCAGCGAGTAGCGGAAAAGACTTCTGCCGAGCATCGGGGGCAAATCGAAGACTCAGATGCGAATTACTGGTCCCGTGCCACTGAGTTGAGTATCGTATTGCTTGATAGAGTCGCTTCGCAGATCGCCGGAAAACGCCTGCTGATAGTGGCCGACGGGATGCTCTATCGCATTCCTTTCGATGCCCTGCCTGAGCCGGCTCAACTACAAGCCGGCAGTGGTTCTAACTCATCGCCTATCGTCGCCAATCATGAGGTAGTCACAATCCCCTCGTTTTCAGTGCTGTCAGCTTTGCAGAGTGAACGGGCGCGAACAGAGGCATCCCACCTGATTGCGGTCTTTGCTGATCCGGTCTTTGACGCGGATGACAAAGGGATTCGTATTTCGGCCACGACCGGTAACAAAACAGCGCTGCAGCCGGGTGAACGGGATCTGGATCAGGCTCTTCGCGATATGGATGAAAACGACCAAATCTCGCTCCCCCGGCTCAACGCTTCTCTGCGAGAAGCTGAAGCAATAGCAGAATTAACGCCTGCGACAGAGCGAATGATTGCAACTGGGTTCAAAGCCAGCGTCGCAAACGCAACTGGAGGGAATCTAAGTAATTTTCGCATTATCCACTTTGCTACTCACGGTCTCTTCAATGACGAGCACCCCGAGCTGTCAGGTCTGATCCTCTCGCGCTTTGATGAGAGCGGGAGGACGTTAAACGGCTTCCTGCGGATCGATGACATTTACGACCTCGACTTGAACGCTGACCTCGTCGTGTTGAGCGCGTGTCGAACCGGCCTCGGTCGTCACGTTAATGGCGAAGGCATGCTCGGCATCACTCGAGGCTTCATGTACGCTGGTTCGCGTAGCATTATCGCCAGTTTATGGAAAGTCAACGATGAGGCAACCGCTGAGTTGATGAAATATTTCTACCGGGCAATGTTCAAGGAGGGATTGCCGCCTTCAGCGGCCTTGCAGTCCGCGAAGAATACCATGCGAAAGCAGGAGCGTTGGCGGGCGCCTTACTACTGGGCTGCGTTCGTCATGCAGGGTAAGTATGACCACTCCCCTATCAAAGCCGGCGCTGACGAAAGTTCAAGTCCAATGCGTGGTGTCATGCTGATAGCCCTCGCTCTCTCTGTTCTGCTTTTTGGGATCGCGCGGCGGCGGAAGTCGCAATATGACTGAAGCAAGCCATCCAGCAACGATAACCTACTTGGATTCTTCACAGTCTCTACATGGTCACGAGACGCTATATTGAATGAAACAACACATCCTTACTCAAAGTAACTTCGATTGCCTGCTCGATTGGCTCGACTCGAATCGCGCAAAGGCTGGTGAAAAATATGAAGCGATCCGGCGTGGTCTAATTGACATCTTTGATTATCGAGGATGCGTAGGCGCTGAGGATCTGGCGGACGAGACGATCGACAGAGTTGCCAGAAAGGTGAACGAGATCAAGGAAACGTACGACGGCGACCCATCCCGCTACTTCTACGGCGTTGGAAAAAGGGTACATCTGGAATATGTCAAGAGAAGGCGCTTCACTGAGTTACCTCCGGTACTCGAAGCGCCCCAGCCTGCGGACGTAGAAGCTCAATACGCTTGCCTCGACATGTGTATGAAGCAGTTAAGAGTACACAGCCGTACACTGATTTTGCAATACTACAGCGAGCGGAAGCAGGCGAAGATAGATTCGCGCCGTGCCATCCTGAAGGTGCTGAACCTTAAGCCGAGCGCACTGCGCGTGCGGGTTTTCAGGATCAGGCAAACGCTTGAGAAATGTGTCAGACAGTGTCTGGAAAAAAATGCGGCTGTGCCCTAAAAGTCAGGCGTCTCACTTGGAACTCGGACTTTTGAGGCCAAGCTACACAACGCCAAGCTGTAATACATCAGAGTTGATGGCAATAGTAGATGGGATAAGGTTTTCAGCGGCAGTACGAAATGGACATGAACGAAACTCTCGACGAAGAAAAGGATAACCTGCGGAAGTATTTGCTTCATGAATTGGCAGAGGCGGAGCAGGAGCAAATTGAAATAAGACTTTTGCGGGACAGAGGGTTCGGCCGTAGTCTGGAGATTGCTCAGGACGAACTAATTGACGATTTCGTCAACGCCAGCTTGTCAGACCATGAAAAGGACAGGTTTCAAAAGCACTACCTCATTACCTCAGAGCGACAGCGAAAATTGGGTTTCGCAACGGCTCTGGATAAGTATGTGACGGACAGCGGAGGCGCCAGAAAGGCCGCCGCTTTTGAAAAGCTCCTAACATTCGTTTATGCGAAACCCTTCAATGCTGCTTTTGCTGCGGTTGGATTATTTCTCATATTTGGGGCAGGTCTCTTAACGGTATGGCGCATTCAACACGCAGGATATAGGGATCGGCAGCAAGAGTTTGCTCGGGTCAATCGTCGCGCGGAAACGGATTCCATATCGTATTCTCAGCTTAGGCAGGACTCCGAAAAGACGCGAGTGTTGAGCCTGCGACAGAATGTTGTACGAGAAGATGGAGATTCAAGAAAAGTCGAAATCAATGCCGGCGTAACTCTTGTCCGCCTGCTTCTCGAAGTCGAGACTGGCTCGTACCAAAGTTTTAACGGCACTCTTCAAACCGCTCGTGGTGACGACCTTGCTTCGGTCGAAAACTTAAGTGCGAGAGATGTGGATGGTACCCAATTTGTTGTAATCAACGTCCCTGCTGAGCTCTTGACGTCCGGTGACTATCAATTGAGATTGACAGGGACTCGCAATGATGGTCAAGCTACTGACATTGGCCTTTATCCGTTCCAGGTAGTAATTCGCTGAATCACGCGAACCTTGCTGTTCCCACTATCTTCCAAAATCGCGTCCCGTCGCAGTCGGATGATTGGGGTTGCTCCACAGTTCCAATGGCGCATGTAAGCCCTTCGTTTGAATCGTCTCCAGCCGCGTACTGCCATTGAATCTGAATCGCAAGTAACCTTTGAATCTTTCTGTGACGGTCAAAATAGATTCCGACCTATCATGGGCCACCATCTCAGAAGAGATGTTTGTAACTCATTCGCGGTAAGCGCATGTGGGGAAAATTGTGTCGGTCTTGAATGGAAATAGAAGCTTTCAGGCGTAAACACGTGCACTCCTAACAGGCTGCGATCCGCGAAAATGTTAATAAATGTGGCCAAAACGTATTTGGCGCACTGTTACGAGGGCGGATTCATAACCCCAAGGTCGGCGGTTCGATCCCGCCCCCCGCTACCAATAGAATCAACCACTTACAGCGGCCAGCAGGACTGGCCGTTGATCGTTTGTGGCAGGATTGTGGCAGACGCCAGAGCGAGCGATTCGAGCGGCTTCAACAGCAGCACGCTTGCCATGTTCTGTCGCATGGGTATAGCGAAAGGCCATCTCGACCGTGGGGTGGCCCATCAGTTGAGCGATAGTAGACTCAGGGTAGCCAGCGTCACCGAGCTTCGTGCCAAACGTATGCCTGAGGTCATGCCACCGGAGGTTAGTTAACCCCGCAATACGGCAAGCAGTTTGAAATGTACGCTTGACCTCGGTGAAATGTTTTCCTGTCGTTGAGTTAACAAAAACATATTCAGCTTTGGCAGCGACTCTGCGGAGCGCAAGCAGTTCTTCGCGAACGTCTTGATTCATTGGCACCGTATAATCCCGGCCAGTTTTCGAGTTCGGAACGTAGATTACATTCCGTTGGAAATCAACTTTTTCCCAACGCAGATTGAATTGATCGCCTCGCCGCATCCCTGTACCTAAAGCAACTATGACCAACGGTCTTAGATGTGCTCGTGGTCCAGTAAGCGCCTCTAGAAGTCTCGGCGCTTCCTCTTCCAACAGATAACGGATTCGTTTGTTGTTCAGTCGTAGTTTTCGAACCTTCCTACAGGGGTTCGACTCTGCAACCTCACAGTCAATCGCCAGATTGAAGATTCTTGACAGCAACTCCAATTCTCGACTGACGGATGCGGCGCTCCGCCTCGTGCCTCTCTTGGTGATCGATTCGTACCGCTCCTTCTTGAACTTCTCGATTAGAAGCGGCGAAATTTGCGAAAACTTCTTTCCCTTAAACCATTCTGCAATTGTGCGCGCCCGAAATTGATCGTGCTTCCAAGTCCGCTTGTTCTGACGTGCCCACGGCAGATAAACCTCATCAATAAATTCGGTGAGATCCTCATCGCCGGTTTGTTTTCCGTAACGCGCTTCGAACACTGAGAGCTTGATTTTAGTCTCAGCCTGTTCCGCCTGAAATTTTGTGCGGGCCTCAGGGAGTGCTCCCCGATAACGCACTTTACGGACACAAAAAGCGTAGTGCCATTTAGTTCCGCGCTTATGAACTGACATTGTCATGGTCCTTTCCCGAGGTGCAGCCACGGGCGCCGGCAATATACAACATGATGAGGATGGATGACGTCAATTTCATTTGTTCGTGCTGGCCTTGGTCCAGGCGAGGATCTCATCGAGATCGAAACGAAGAATGTTTGAGCCGGGCGGCTTTCGATAAGGAATGCGATTCTGCGCAACCATCTCGTAGATCGTGCGCGGTTTGATCTTCAGTAGCTCGGCAGGTTCAGCAACTTTTAGGAAGCGTGGCGCGTTCGGGATTTCTCGATTCTGCATACTTCATAGACCAAGCAGACTTAGCTCAGAAAGTACGAATCAATATGTGTGCCGCTTTATTGAACTCTGCATCTTGCCGTAGTCGCATCAGTTCGCTAGATGAATCGCCGGTGTGTCGTTCGCAAGTGCACAGAATCCCGTTAACGACTGCCCAGTATCTCGTCACTTTTGACCCTCGCAAGAATGGTTTTTGACTGACAGGAGCCATGGTCTGGATGTGGCAAATGGAGGCAAAACTTTAAGGTCTAAATTGCTGATTGGAAATGGGCTTACACGGGATCTTAGAGTTCCTAAGGAATTTCCTTAGAGAGTTTAAAACTCTAATGTCTTGAGAATCTATAAATTAACTCAATCTCAGTGCTCTGAAAAACGCGACTATCCTGTCCGCTCAATTAGGGTCACACTCTAAGGTCGAATGTACCGGTCTAGAGCTCGCAGGAACGGGCTTTGATCCAATGGTGCCTCTGCTGTCCGCGATAGTCATAACAAACAAACCAAGGAGAGATCGGAGGTACCTGGTCAGGGAGCAATTCGGAAGAGACGCTTATTCCTCAGTATTGGTAGTTCAGGCTGGACTTCCAAGTAAGTTTATCGTTTGACGCTCTTGCGCGCCTTGCGAGGTCGCCCAACCTTTCGGTCCTTCACAGCCTCAAGGTCTTTCGGATCAATCAACCACATAATTCCGACTCTCATAGCTTTCAAGCGCCCGCTGGCGATCATCGCCCGCACTCTACTTGGCGTTACATTTAAGCGTCTCGCTGCTTCAGACGTGCTGATGAGCTTCATGGTCCAAAGTATACCATTTAGGCGAAAGTATGCGCCCGCGCAATAATTTCTATTGACAAGCGAAAATCCACACTCCATAGTCACGCGCACCAAAAAGAGCGGGCTGGCAAGTGCAACGGTCTTGAACTGTTCCGCGCGACGGTCCAAGGGCGGCTTCCGGTCAATGTTGAAAGCGTAATCAATGCACTCGGACTCAGGACTTAGGCGATGGGTTGCAAATGTCCAACGCCACAGCACCTTGCGCCGAAGTTGCAAGCGATTCGAAAGAAATTTGGAGTAAGCCAATATCGCTTGTCAAAATTCCTCCAAGTCGGACGAACGCGCCTATCTGAGTTTGAGTGGGGGCGCGAGTACCGAGTTTTAGAGTGCTTATACACTACGCTCGCCTCGCCGGCATTCCGCTCGAATTCCTTGTGGACGATGATATTGATCTGGATTACTTCAAACAGTGTCTCACCGGGGTTGATCGAAAGCGCGGTGAACTAAATCAGCCACAGGAACCCGAAGAGCATCGCATGGTGCTTTTCTGGCGCACGGCGAACACGAGCGACCCAAAGCACGACGACAAGCTTCCGTGTCCCGGCTGTGGTGGCCCGCCGGAAAAGGACACCGTGTCGGGACGTTATGTGTGCGATGACTGCAACCACGAGTGGGAAGGGTGGGAAGTTCTGGACAGCCTCATTTGAGAGTCTGCCCGAAAACTTCTTAAACTGAAACTGGTGAACTCGTCACCTGCGAACTGAAACACCAGGACAAAGAAGCGGTGCGGGCCTTCTACGAGCAGTTCGCCGGGCCCGTTATCGTCGGCTTGGAAGCTAGTGGCTACAGCCCTTGGTTCGAACGCTTGCTCGAGGAACTGGGTTACGAAGTCTGGCTCGGCCATGCCACTGAGATCCGGCGTCGGGTATGTCGGACTGATTCCTACGAGGTGCTCTCGTCGCTGCTAGTTAGGGTGAGGCCCGGTGACGGGAAGCCTTCAAACTCAATTCTGGTTCGATACTGCAATTATTCCTTTCACTGAAAATGCGATTGCGAGTGCAACTCGCGACCTTTTGTTGATGACACCTTCGTGAAGTTTTGATTAAAGGTTGACACAGAAACGTTGTCATGGAATACTCGGCCACTCCTCCCACAATGGTGCTTTTACGTAGGGTTTCCCCCCTTCGTCCTATAGCAACTCAGACGAATAAGCGATCGAATTAAGGGCCGGAGTGACACTAAAGGCGTCTTTCTCGGCATCGAATCAGGTTCGCCGTCGATCCTCAGGAATATGAACAAGTCGGCCACAGTCGAAAAGTATCAGCAGGGTATAAAGTGTTGCGCCAGTATGGCGTCCTCAAGTTTGGTTCGCTGATCACCGGACGTAGACTATGCAGTCTCCGCATGAGTCGTTAAAACCTTTCGCTAATCGCATCGCGAGGGCGGCCGTTTCCGGGAACGCCGCGCAGGTTATCTCCTTGTTGCGCATAGCAGGCCTTTTGGGGGTGCCGGCAACCGAGCCCACTAACACATCCGGTGGTGTGAGCGTCGCGGATTTAAACGAGGCGTCTGCTAGTACGCCGGCAGAAAGTTATGGCTGTCACGTAGGGATCTGGGAACGCAAAGTCGTGAACGGCAAAGTCTCTTTTGTGCGTCGCAGAGAGACCAGACGCGAATGGGCTTTCTGGGCAGACGTCGATCGCATTGAGCCGAAAAGCGAAAAGACGCGCGTGTTATTGATCGGAGAATCGGTGGCGCGGGGCTATCTCTACAATCCTTTATTCAATCCGGCGATGGCGCTGCAGATGATCCTCGAGTCCCAGTTTGGAGCGGGCAAAGTAGAAGTCATCGATCTGGCGCGAATGAATCTTGGCTTCCAGATCCGCGAGGTCGGCATCAACGCGCTCCAAATGGAGCCTGATGTCACAGTAATTTTCGCTGGGAACAACTGGTACATAACTAACCCGCTAATGTCGGAGATTGCCGAAATCGACGAAGCGATCTCGAAACAGGGAATCGCGGGAGCAAAGCAGGTGGTCGAAGCGCAAATCGCGAGACATGCGAGACGCATCGTGAGCGACCTCTCCGCTGCCTATGAAAGCAAAGGCATTCCGTTAATCTGGATCATTCCGGAATTTAATCTGCGCGACTGGCGCGACCCAATAACTAATGCGCCTTACCTCGTCAACGGTCT